>ERZ772886.1740-NODE-1740-length-19046-cov-5.095466_pt1 | contig 19046 bp, 17 predicted proteins | sample MGYA00512128_ERZ772886 | MGnify/ENA primary metagenome ERZ772886 (study PRJEB29015, sample SAMEA2737698) | human gut metagenome | biome: human gut; feature: human-associated habitat; material: faeces | place: China | collected 2012 ... | reverse complement strand
GTAAACAGAGGTTCTCTTGCTTAACGGATAGACATAACCTAAGCCGGCGTTAAAGCGGTAGAAGTCGTTGTTCTCCGTTATGTTCTGATTTTTACCGAAGGCCGTACCGGCAGAAACTTTTACCGTTCCGCCGAGGGCATTGAACTGAGTACCGAGGGAGAACGCCAGCGCTTTGAAGCCTTTGTTTTCGCCTACTTTGCCGTCAGCTGCCGAAGTGTTTTGCTCTGCCGTAACCGGAGCAAATTCTTTTGTCGCATAGCCGCCGATATAGGCGATGTTCTTCATGTACTGCACGGTGCCGTAAACCGTTGCCGGTTCAAACTTATAGTGACCGCCGAGCAAAACTTTGTAGGCATCTCTAAGTTTCCAGCCACCGACCTTCAGATCCGCGCTTTGAACGTTAAGCCAGTCGGCAGCCAAGGCAACAAAGTACTTCGGCTGGGTGTAGGTCACGCCGGCAGCCATGTAGCGGTTTGTCTTGGATGTGCCTTCGTTCTCATCGGAGGCGCCGTTGGAATACTGGTAATGGAATTCCAAGCCGCCGAAGGACGGAGAGCGGTAGTTGATCATGTTGTCATGACGAGCCGAGGCAAGCGTGCCGACAAACTTCCAGCCGCCAGTCATATTGCCCCAGCCGGCGCCGAAAGGATTAACTCGGCTGTTGAAAAGACCGGTTGTTCCGGAGCCCGTCAGCATGGCCGGCATGCGGCCCATCTTTAACGTACCCCAAGTCTTGGATTCAATACCAAGGCTGGATTCGCGCTCGAAGGCTTTGCCTTTGATGTATTCAGCGCCGTCATCGGCCAAGAAGCCCTGTTCTAAGTGAACAAGCACGGACCAATCGGAATTGAGTTCTTCTCTGGCTTTGATGCCCCATGTCGATACGTTGCCGGTGCCTTCCATGTAGTGGCTAGTTGCGCCCTGACGAGCAACCTTCCCGTTCTTCAGAACATTAGGAGCTCTTTGTCCGACCGGCGCCATCATTCCTTTATTGGAATTTTCATGGATGAAGGTGAGGCCTTGATCTAAAAAGCCGAACACTTCAACTTTAGTTTCGGCAGAAGCGACAGAGGCAGCGGCTGCGAGAACTGCGAGGGTAATAAGTTTCTTCATTTTCTATTCCTTGGGATTGGGATTAATTGAGGCGATTGAGGGGTTCGAAAGAGGGATTAGCTTCACGGACGGGAATGCCCTGGCTGCTGTAGAAGGACAACCCTTTGCTTGTCGTAAAGGCCGTAGGCACACCGTTAAAAATCTTCCCGTTTTCAAAAACGGTGTTTCCGCCGGCGAGCACTCTGACAGGTGTCTTAGCAATCGGGTCTGCTACGCAGATGTCTGCGTCTGCACCTACAGACAGGTGACCTTTGGTGGGAAGGTTCAGGATCCTCGCGGGCATAAGGCAGGCTTTTTTCACAAACTCAAGCATCGTGAGGCCGTCTAAATCCACCAGTTCCAGTCCTGCTTTCAGCGTGACATTGCGGGGAATACATCCGCCGTCGGTGGAAAGCGCGTCTACCGTGAAGGCCTGTGATGTACCTCTCTTGGCCGTCGCACAGAGAACTCTGGAAGAAAGGGGATTCAGTCCGGAGAAGCTGCCGGAGACATTGGTGTTCTGATCCAGGAAGTAATCCGCGCCCTCTTTCCCGCTGATAAGAATGGTTTGGTCCTGCCCATCTTTCATTACCGCGAGGCGCCCGGAAAGAATGGCGTCCACAAGACCTTTTTTATCTGGAGAGAAGCCGAAATTAGCCAGACATTTCCTGGGGACCGCAGACTTAGGAATGCCGTTTTCGTCACACACTAAATTCGATCCATTTCGAGAGGACAGATAGCTTTCCGTGACGATGTTCAGATTGGCTTCCAGGATTTGAAGAACCACGATGCTGAGCGCAGCGGCTTTTTCAGGACATCCTCGACAATAAGCATTGATGTGAGGAAGGTGCAGGAAACCTCCGTTAGCGGCGGCCACGGCTTCTTTGACTCCGCTTAAATCGCTTCCGGTTTCCGTAGAACCGGCGTGCCACGCAATGTAAACACCGTTTTCCTGGCAGTAGCGGACAAGACGTTCATTCGCTTTCGGCGTCAGCGGGAAATGACCACCGAGGATTTTGACTCCGTAGCTTCCGTTGGCTAACGCCTTATTGACGAAAGCAGCGATTTCTTCGGTTGAAGGATCATTCGTCGGGACGTTCTTGCCCGGAAGAATCGCTTCCAATGTGCCGTAGTTGATAGCAGCCCCGTTGGTTTTTGCGATGCGGGCAAGATCATCGGACGTCCCGCTCATGTCCAGGCAAGTCGTTACACCGGCTGCTGCCACCATCTTGAAGCCGCAGGCGCTGATACCGAGATGAACATGGCTGTCGATCAAACCGGGGAGAAGCAGGAGGCCCTGGGCCTGCATGACTTCGGAAGCCTCAGAGGGAGCTAGGTTCGGAGCAACTGCGGCAATTTTCCCGCCCTTTATACCGACATCCGTAATTTCATCGCGGTGATTCTTGGCATCGACGACTCGAGCGCCTTTGATTAACAGGTCAAACGTACTCATGATTACACCAGAACAAGAGCTGCGACGATTAAGGAGATGAGCATGGAGAGTCCGACACGTTTGCTGATTTCAAACGGGCTGACTTTGGCAATACCGGCGACGATGATGATGCAGCCGGCCAGAGGGGAAGCCGTGCGGCCGAACTGTCCGGCCACTGCACAGAGCAGTCCCGGGGCTTCCGGGTTCATTCCGAAGCTAGCAGCCGATGGAGTAACCGCCTGATTGAAGGCCCAGATAGCGGCTTCGCCGGAACCGGTTAACACGGCAAGCAGGAAGGGACCGAAAGATGCACCCCAACGAGCGATTTCATTGGATTGTTTGAGCATGTCGATGAAAGCCGGGATCAGACCGATTTCTTTCATACCGACTGCGAATACGCCGGCGGCAACGATGAGGCCGATGACAGAACCGTAGCCCTGGCCCATACCCTTAAAGAATGCTTTAATCAGTTCGTTCGGGTTCTTCAGGCAGATCAGAGCGATGTAGACCACACCGATAATCATCGAAGCTACTACGTCCAGACCGCTCTTGGGGAACCAGACGGAGCTGATGATGAGGAGGATCATCGGAATGACAGGAGCGATCGCCTTTAAGAGATTCACTTTAAATTCGGCACGGCTTTCTTCAGCCTGGAAACCGGCGAGGTCTTTGGCTTCAAGCTTCTGGTCTTTGAAGTAGAAGCACATAATCAGAGAAGAGAGAACAGCGGAAAGAAGGAAGAGACCGAAAATATACGGGGCGGCATAACTTACGAAGTCCATGATCGGAGAGTTGCCGAGCTTGGCGATAAAGATGTCGTGGGCACATCCGGGATTGACTAAGAGTCCCATCATCGTGCCGCCGCCGACGGCTGCTGCTGCGCCTGCGGGTTTGATGCCGGCTCTGATCATTAACGGAATCAGTGTGGCGCCGACCGTCGCAGCAGTTCCGGCCGCACTCATGATGGCGATGTTAATGAGGAAGGTCACGACGGTCGCGATCAGAATCAGCCAGCCGCCGATCTTTTTGAGCGGAGAAGCAAGAAGAACAACCAGATGTTCGTCGCACTTAGAGAAGGTTACGGCAGCCGCAAAACCCATTGCAGCGCAGATCGGCGGGACCAGGTTGATGTTGACCATGCCTTTAATAAAAGACTGGAAGGCCGCCATCGGGTGACCTGCAAGAACGCACATTGCGAAGCCTGCGAGCAGGAGCGTCATGCGGGTTTCGACTTTCTTAATGATGGCTACGATTGCCAGAATGATTAAGGCAATCGCGCTGATGATTTGCCAAGACATTTTTTTTCCTTGAAGTTATGAGGTTTGGTGTTGACTTCATGTAGAAGTATTAATTTTTTATGTCTCTGCGTTAATACCAATCTAATGAATCATTAATTGCTAAAAATAGAATTAATTCCCGTAGAATCCTCTAGAACAATCCCTAACTTATTATTTTTTAAAGAATTTAAATTGCTAAAATTGCAATTAATCTCATCTCTTCGAGCAATTAGATATGACGGCGCGTACCAATGATCTCGAGTGCTGGAAACTTTTCTGCCTGGTTGTCGAAAAACAAGGATTAAACGCTGCGGCAGATTTTGCGGATATCGAACCTTCACGACTGAGCCGAGTAATCAACTCATTGGAAGCTGAGTTAGGCAGTCCGCTGCTGGTACACAATCGAAGGCCGCTGCAGACAACAAGTTTCGGGGATCAGGCCTATGCAATGGCCAAAGCACTTCTTGCTCAGCACGCACTGATGCTCGAAACTCTGAAAGGCGGCAAAGATCGCATGGAAGGCTTGATCACGCTTGCCATCCCTGCTGGTATCGGACCTCTTTTTGTGACGCCTCAGCTTCTTGAATTCCAGCGGATCTTCCCGAAAATAGAATTTGAGCTCATCACACTCACATCTAAAGCCGAAGAAGTGTTCTACAACCATCCCGAAAAAGTCGTTCATGTTTCCATCGGCTACGGAGTTCCGGGAACCGGCGACATTGTTTCCCGCTACTCCGGAAAAATGGAATTCATACCCTGCTGCTCACCAAGTTATATTAAAAAGCACGGCCATATCGTCGATCCCTCCGAATGCGCTGTACATACGGGCCTCTCTTACACGGGCGGCACGCGAACAAAAACGCAGGAACTGCAGAACGGCGGTGTTGTAAAACAGCTGAAATGGAAGAAGAGCTTGTCGTTCCAGTCTCTAAGCGACCTCAAGAACGCCTGTCTGCTCGGCGCCGGCATTGCCGGGGACATTCCCTTGATTCACTGCATTGATGAACTGGAAGAAGGAAAACTTGTAAATGTGCTTCGCGGCTGGAAGCGGCCGGCCGCAGGCTGCTACCTTTATTCCACCAAGCATTTTGTTGAGTACCGGCGCGTCAAAACGTTCCTCGATTGGATGGCAGAAAAGCACCGAGAAATTCTCGAGCAAATCGACAATCGATTCGGACAGCTGGCCTAAAAACAGAGAAGCTCGTTAACTTCCAGGCGTTTTCCAGTACGCCGGCGACACTGGAAAAGCGTCTTTCTCAACTTCTCCCATTCAAAAATTTTGCCGAGGTTCTTCCAAAACTACGGACCTTTACTACCCTGCCAAAACCAAGCAAGTAATAGGCCTCCGTTTGGTAAAATTTGAGATTGTCTTTTTATAGCTTTAAGGACTCTTTTAAATGTCAGGACATTCCAAGTGGGCCAATATTCAACATAGAAAAGGCCGTCAGGATGCAAAGCGCTCCAATCTCTGGACCAAAGTCATTCGTGAAATCATCGTCGCAGCTCGTTTAGGCGGCGGAGACCCGGACATGAATCCGCGTCTGAGACTCTCTCTCTTAAAAGCACGTGCAGCCAACGTGCCTAAAGACACCGTTAAAAATGCCATTCTGAAAGGTACCGGTCAGCTCGAAGGCGCCAACTACGAAGAAATCCGTTATGAAGGCTACGGCGTCGGCGGTGCCGCTCTGATCATCGACTGCACTACGGACAACCGCACACGTACCGTTGCAGACGTTCGCCACATTCTTTCTAAGAACGGCGGAAACCTCGGAACCGACGGCAGCGTTTCCTTCATGTTCAAGCACTGCGGCTATTTCCTCTTTGCCCCGGGACTGAAAGAGGACGATGTTATGGAAGTCGCTCTGGACAACGGCGCTGATGACGTTGTCTCTGATGAAGACGGCTCTATCGAAGTCACTTGCGATCCTTCCGCTTTTGAAGCTCTGCACAAAGCCTTCACAGACAAAGGCTGGGAACCCGAAGTTGCTGAAGTCACCTGGAAGAGCGAATCTGAAACTGTTCTTACCGGCGACGACGCAGAACGTATGCAGCGCCTCATCGACGCTTTGGAAGACCTCGATGACGTCTCTGAGGTTTACACCACCGCTGTCTTTGAATAATTACTCTGTTCAACCTTGAAAATTAGAGAAATCCCATGAAGATTCTGGTTATCGGAAGCGGCGGCCGCGAGCACGCCCTGGCGTGGCGCTTGGCCCAATCTCCGCGAGTTGAGAAAGTCTATGTTGCTCCGGGCAATGCCGGAACGGCAGATACGCCGAACCTTGAAAATTTGGCTATCTCCGACTTGAACGAACTCGCTGATTTCGCTACTTCCAACGATATTGCTTTTACCGTCGTCGGTCCCGAAGCTCCGCTCGCCAAGGGTGTTGTCAACATCTTCCGCGACCGCGGCTTAAAGATCTTCGGACCGACCAAAGAAGCTGCTCAGCTGGAATCTTCTAAGGACTTCGCTAAGGCCTTCATGAAGCGTCACGGCATCCCGACAGCCGAATACGAAACCTTCACGGATGTTGAAGCCGCTCATGCTTATGTCCGCCACAAAGGTGCACCGATCGTCATCAAAGCCGATGGTTTAGCCGCCGGCAAAGGTGTCGTTGTTGCGATGACGGAAGAAGACGCGCACGAAGCCGTCGATTTCATGCTTCAGGACAACAAACTCGGTGACGCCGGCGCCCGCATCGTCATTGAGGATTATCTCGACGGCGAAGAAGCCAGTTTCATCGTTATGGTGGACGGCGAACACGTCCTTCCGATGGCCACCAGCCAAGATCACAAGAGACTTCTCGACAATGACGAAGGCCCCAACACCGGCGGCATGGGTGCTTACTCCCCGGCTCCGGTCGTAACGCCCGAAATCTATCAGATGGTCATGGATCAGATCATTTACCCGACGGTCAGAGGCATGAAGGAAGACGGCATCGTCTTCACCGGTTTCCTCTACGCCGGACTGATGATCAGCAAAGATGCCTCCGGGAAACCCACGGTTAAGACGCTGGAATTCAACTGTCGCTTCGGCGATCCGGAAACTCAGCCCATCATGTCTCGTTTGAAGAGCGATTTCTCCGAGCTCATCGAAGCCGGTATTGACGGCTCTTTAGACAAAGTCATTGCTGAGTGGGATCCTCGCTGTGCCCTTGGCGTCGTGTTGGCTTCCAAAGGTTACCCAACAGCCCCGAGAAAAGGCGACGTCATCTCCGGTGTTGAGCTCCAAGGCGACGACACTGTTACTTTCCACGCCGGTACTAAGTTCAACGATAAAGGCGAACTGGTCACCAGCGGCGGCCGCGTTCTCTGCGTCGTAGGACTCGGTGGCGATTTGCATCAGGCCCGTGACAAGGCTTACAAAGCTCTGGACAAAGTCCATTTTGACGGTATGCAGTACCGTAAAGATATCGGTCATAGAGCACTTTAATTATTACTTTATGCGCCACCCTAAACTTTTTTCGTTTATCGCAGCGCTCGGACTCGGGGCTTGTGTCAGTGCCTTCGCACAAACGACCTCGCCCCTGCCCGGTCCCTTCCCGGCCGATCCGACCCCGAAACCTTTTGACTACCCCCAAGGCTTATCTACTCCGCAGTTCACACTGGAACAGAACCCTGCTTCTGTCATTCAGTTCGGAGACTTTCCGATTGTGCTCGGTGTCACTCCGCTTTCTGTTGTGACAAAAGCGTTCGGAGGCAGCCTTCATCATTTACCCGATCGTACGGACTACCTTTGCTATTCCGCTCCGATCCAAGAAACCCCGAAGCCTAAGAAAAAGGCCAAGAAAAAGCCCGTTGAGGACGAAGTGCCTCCTCCCGAAGTCATCGGACAGAACATTTGGTTCATTATCGGTGAGCGCGGAGAAGTTTCTGAAGCAAAGGCAGAAGCCGTCACCACGGAAGGTGAACTCTGTCCCGCACTGCCGGAAGCTTTTTCTAGTGTTTCCTTCGGACCTTTCCGCATCGGCGTTAATTTGAAGCCCAAAGAAATCAAAAAACTTGAAATTCCTGAGCCCAGTGTTGCCGAGGAAGATTCTCCTTGGCGTTATTGGTTTGCGACCAATAAGGAATCTCATCCTATTCATTACGGCTTCTTTGCCGTCGAAGCGGATCCTGAGTTCGGACCGAAGAAAATGATTTCAACCGAACTTGAATTCAAAGGAGCCTCTCATTGAGAATCGGCGTTTTCGGCGGAACCTTTGATCCGGTACATGAGTCCCACATCCAAATGGGACTCGATGCGCTGGAGCAATGCCATCTGGATAAGGTGTTTTTTGTTCCGACACGTCCTTGGCAGAAAACCGCCCGCGCCTCAGAAGAAGATCGCGCAGCCATGCTGAGCATGGCGCTTACTTCTTATCAAGACAAACTTGTTGTCGATCGTAGGGAGTTAGAGCGTACCGGCGCTTCTTATTCCATCGACACACTCTATTCCTTCAGGCAAGAGTTCGGACCCGAGGCTCCTATTTATTTCATCATGGGCTCGGACCAGTGGAAGAACCTCAAGACTTGGGTTCTTTGGGAAAAATTCCCGCTTCTTTGCAATCTTTTAATTTTTACGCGTGACGGTGAATTAGGCGAGGATCCTTACGAAGGTAAATTCCCGCTGATTTCTGTTCAAGACCTCGGTTCGAATCCGACGCCAAACGGTCTTATCGTGCTCGCACAAAGCGAGCCGGCGCCCTACTCTTCAACTGCCATTCGCAAAGCTTTGTTTGAAGAGCCGGCCCGATCCCAAACGATTCCGGGCCTCACTTCCGACGTACATCAATACATTCTTTCTCACGGTCTGTACCTGCCGAGAGAGGGCGGCAAAGGAATTTAGTTCCGGTTCGCTTCGCTGCCGATTTGATTGCCTTTCCTATTCCAGCGTAATAAAGGTGATTTCTGACGGAACGCCCACGCGCATCGTAAAACCGTTCCAAAGTCCGGAGCCGTTTGTCACGTACACCTTTCTTTCGCCTCTATCGTAGAAACCGCTTACCAATCCATCATTAAAGTAGGCCAAAAGCGGATACATAAAGAAAATATGGCCTCCGTGTGTATGGCCGGAAAGCTGGAGATCAAATTTCTCTTTTGTCAGAGAACCGGTCTTGGGCTGGTGCGCCAAAAGAATCCTGAAATCCTCGGGGCTCGTTCCGGAAAACGTCTTTTCAACGTTCGGCGACTCTTCTCCGAAACGTGACGCACCGAGGTCTGTCGTTCCGCCGACCACTAACGATGCACCCTCCTTAGTCAGTACATCACTGCCGTTGCGCAGGACTTTAATGCCGAGCGTCGACAGCGCCGCCATCCATTCTCGATAAACGGAGTAGTACTCATGATTGCCGGGTACGGCACAGACACCGTACTTGGACTTTAAATGCTTCAAAGGCTCAAGCTCAGGAAGAAGTTTTTGTACCCGACCATCAATAAAATCACCCGTGATCATCACGATATCGGGATTTAAATCATTGGTCCTTTTCACGATCTCGGACAGCCATTCTTTGCGCTGAACAGGCCCGACGTGCAGGTCGCTCAGCAAGGCGATCGTTGTTCCTTTCCATTGAGCAGGAAGATTTTTAAAGACAATCGTTTCAGTCTTCACCTCAGGCACTTTGATGCCTTCATACATACCCCAAAAGCCGCCTGCAACAGAAACAATAAAAATCGGAACAATGAAGACGAGCCGATTGAAGCTAAAGCCGGTCTTTACGCCGAAAGTGCCGAGCAGCCAAAGTCCGAGAGAACAGATGTCTTTCAGCAAAAGCAAAAACGCCGCAAGAATAAGTGCTCCGTACAATGCCTCCCAAGTCAGCATCCATGCGCCCTTGACTGCGGGCTCAAAGAACGTACCGCCGTTCATGGTGTAGGCCATGTACTTCATGGAAATCAGAAAGATTACCGCTGCGGATAAAAGTTTCCAAAACCAATGAATCTTAAGCGGCAAAACACCGCTGCAAACCACATAAACTGCCAGAATGAGGCTCGGCCAAAACAGGAACATTTTCTCGTAGAGTTGTTAGTTCAAATCTTTTAAATTTTAAAAAACGATCCCTCAGAAAAAGAAAACTCAATCCACGGATATTTGCATAATTTTGTGTTTTCCAGCTAGAAAAGAAGACTTTCTGCTGTTGAAAAGAACGTGACTGAGTACAATTAACCGCTAACTAAACAAGAGAAAGTTTTATGGATATTCGTAAGTTACAGAGAGTGATCGTTAACGCCCTTGAAGACGTCAAGGCACAAGATATCAAGATTTTCAACACCTCTAAGCAGACCGCTTTGTTTGAGCGCGTCATTGTTGCAACCGCCAACTCTAATCGTCAGACTCGCGCTTTAGGCCACCATGTTTTCATGGAAGTTAAGGAAAACGGCGGAGACGCCGTCGGCATCGAAGGTCTGGAGACCGGCGAATGGGTTCTGGTCGACTGCGGAAGCGCCATCGTTCATATCATGCAGCCGGCTCTTCGTGCTTATTACAACCTTGAGGAACTCTGGGGCGGCCATCCCGTCCGTATGAAGCTTCTTGAGGATGAAAACAAAGAAGATTCTGAGTAATCAATTACTATGAAAATTTCCGTCGTTGCTGTCGGTCTTAAAATGCCCAAATGGGCTGATGAAGCATGCGAAGACTATCTGCATCGCTTTCCGTCGGATTGGAAGCTCGAATTAAAGACCGTCAAAGCCGAAGACAGGAACACGCGCACCATCCCGAAAGTGATGCAAGCCGAAGCTGAAAGGATTCGAGCCGCCCTGCCGAAGGATGCCATCAAGGTCATCATGGATGAGCGCGGCGCAGACCCGACCAGCACTAAGCTCGCCCAACAAATCAACCGCTGGGGCGACCAGGGACGCCCAATCGCCTTCATCATCGGGGGCGCCGACGGTATCGATCCGGGACTCAAAGCCGAGGCTGACTTTACGCTTCGCCTCTCTTCCCTGACCTTGCCGCACGCGATGGCTCGCGTTTTGCTCTTAGAGCAGATCTACCGCAGCTGGTCCCTTCTCCACAACCATCCCTATCATCGGGCTTAAGTTATGGCTTTCTATCTTGCATCCAAGTCGCCGCGCAGACGGGAGCTTTTGAAAGATGCGGGCTTTGACTTTGACATTCTTCTCAGCAAAACATCCGACTCCGTCAACGAAGACGTCCTGCCCGGCGAATCTCCCGAGGACTACGTGGCGCGCGTCACACGCGAAAAGGCCAAGTGGGGCCGCAAAGTGGCGGAAACCGAACGCGATCTGCTGCTTCCCGTCCTTGCCGCTGATACCACGGTTGCGTTAAACGGCAAGATTTACGGCAAGCCGGCAGACGAAAAGGAAGCCTTTGAGTTCCTCAAAGATTTCTCGGGTCAAACACACGAAGTTCTGACTGCAGTATGTTTGGTCGATAAGGGCGGAAAGCCAAGAGAAACTCTGACTAAGACGTTTGTCACCTTCCGCCTGCTCACCGACGAAGAAATCAACTCCTACATTGCCTCCGGAGAACCTTTTGATAAGGCTGGCGGTTACGGGATCCAGGGATTAGCCGGTCAATTCGTCGAAAAAGTCGAAGGTTCTTACAGCGGCGTGATCGGTCTGCCCGTTGACGAAACCAAAGCCCTCCTTGCCGAAATCGGCATCCGGCCTCGTTAAATTCCTGCAAAAGAGGTTACAGCCTTTTTGACGCTTAGAATGGCTGAAAAAAGGCTGAATTCTTATGACCTCTACCGCGAAATATAAAACTTCCGCACCTAATAAACCAAAAAGCTGCTGGGATCTGTTTTGCTCTTTTACGCTGATGGCTATGCAGGCCTTCGGCGGTTCGACCGCTATCGCGCAGCAGTTCTTAGTCGACCAAAAGAAATGGCTCACGCAGTCCGAGTTTCTTGACCTCCTCACGGTTTCTCAAGTCCTTCCGGGCCCCAACATCATGATTCTGACCATCATGGTGGGCGACCGACACTTCGGATGGAGGGGCGCGCTGGCTTCATTTCTCGGCATGATTACGCTTCCGGCGACGCTCATGCTCTCCGTCTTTGTCTTCTATCAACAGTACGCAGAGAACAAATGGGTATCCGATGCTCTTGTCGGTATGGCCGCATCTGCCTCAGGGATGGTGGCCGGCGCCGCAATGAAGCTGCTTTACAACTGCAAAGAAAACACCATCACGCCGCCGGTCTGGATTTTTGGTTTGGTCATCACATTCATCACCGTCGGCGTACTGAAGATTTCGATGGTCTACATTCTGCCGATTGTCGGTATTCCTCTCTCCTTCTGGGCGTGGTACCGATTCATTAAGGAAAGGAGCGCTCAGTCATGACACCTGCCTTATTTGCCGGACTATTCTTCCACTTCATGCTGCTTTCGCTGATCGCGATCGGCGGCTTCATGGCTACGCTCCCCGGCATGTACTCCTACCTTGTGGATACGGCAGGACTGCTGACTCCGGAGACCTTTGCCAAGACGGTTGCGTTCGGCCAGTCCCTGCCCGGCCCGAATGTACTGGTCGCGGCTGTGCTCGGTTGGGCGGCAGCCGGTCCTTTAGGTGCGCTTGCCACCTTCGGCGGCACATCCATTCCCTTTTCGCTGATTGCCGTGCTTGCGGGAAGATACATTCGTGAGCATGCTTCCTCAGTATTCGTTAAGTCCTACAAAGCCGGCATGGCGCCGGTTGCCGTAGGTCTTTTGTTTGCTACCGCCTATCTTCTTTTAGGAAACCAACTGGATAATTGGCGGGTTTGGGCCTGGGCCGGGGCTGTCACAATTATTGTTTGGAAAACTCATGTTCCCCTCATTCTTTTAATTATGATTGGGGGAGTTATGGGACTATTAGGCTGTTTTTAGGAGGATTCAATGTCTCGTTATGTGTTAACGATCCAATCTCACGTTGCATACGGTTTTGTCGGTAATTCTGCCGCCGTTTTCCCGCTGCAGCTTTTGGGCTTTAGTCCGATCGTTGTCAACACGGTTGAATTTTCTAATCACACAGGCCATCCGACGTTCCACGGTCAGGTTTTTACCGCCGAGCTCATCCGCGACATTATTCTCGGCATTCGGGAGCGCGGTCTCATGCCTAAGATTGAAGGGCTGCTTTCAGGATATTTGGGTGATGCCAGCATCGGCAAAATCGTCTTGGACTTGGCCACCGAAATCAAAGCCGCCAACCCCGATGCTATTTGGCTGTGCGACCCGGTGATGGGCGACACGGATACCGGCGTTTTTGTGCGTCCTGATATCCCGCAGTTCATGAAAGAACATTTCCTCAATGGTTTGGCTGACATGACCAAACCGAATCAGTTTGAACTGGAGCTACTAAGCGGACGGAAGATGAGAAGCCGCCAGGAAACGATCGACACTGCGCGCGAGCTTTTTACTGACAAGGGTTGCCGTGTCACGTTCGTGACAAGCCTGCTGACACCGGACGTTCCCGAAGATACAGTCGAGACTTTAGCCATTACCAAGGATGATGCCTGGGTCGTCAGAACACCTCTTGTGGAACGAAAACCGACACCTAACGGACAAGGCGATACCTTCTCATCCGTCGCTTTAGGCACTTACCTCAAAACAAAGTCAGCCAAAGACGCTTTAGAAGCTGCCGTCAACACACTTTACGGATTAGTTTCTCATATGGACAGCGGTGCTCTTGATCTTCCTCTCATTGATGAGCAGCGTCAGATCCTCAGTCCTGAACATCGTTTCGAAGCTGTTCGCTGCTAGCTCAAAATTTTCATCGCTCTAAAAGCTTCCATCTCGGAGGCTTTTTCTTTGCGTCCGTTGTGAGGTTCTCACGCGCTAGTGAACATCGCCTCCTTCCTATAATCAAAACACTTTGTTTTGTGAGACGCATTATGTCTGTTGCTGTTTTTCCTCTCGGCCCCTTAGAAACCAATTGCTATATCGTTAGCAACGAAGGCCAAGCTGTTGCAATTGATGTCGGCGGAGACCCCGCTCCCGTGAGCAAATATCTCAAAGAACACGGGTTAGAGCTGAAAGCAATCTGCATCACGCATATGCACTTTGACCATCTTTATGGCGTTGCCGCTTTAGCTGCCGAAACGCACGCTACGGTCTATACGCCGGAAAAAGATAAAGTCATCGCTTCCACAGTTCTTGGGCAGGGCGGATCTTCCGGTTTTCCTGCTGTCCCTAAATTTGAATCCGTCAGCATTGAGCCGGGAAATAAGACAGAGTTTGCCGGACTCGAATGCAAAGTTTTGAGTGTTCCCGGACACACACCGGGCTCTGTGGCTTATTACTTCAAGAAAGAAAAATGCGTCTTTGTCGGCGACACGCTTTTCTTAGAATCCATCGGCAGAACGGACTTCCCGTTCTCCAGTCATGAACAGCTTGTGACATCGATCCGCTCCGAGCTCTTCTCTTTGCCGGATGACACAATTGTCTATCCGGGCCACGGACCTGAGACCTCCATCGGCTACGAGAAAGAGCACAACGCCTTCCTGTAATCGAAAAATTCTCGCCTGTCAGCAGACAGCTACTCTGCCGGCAGGCGTTTGTTTTTCCTAAGAGCCTACTTTTTCAAAATATATTCCAGAAGAATAGGTTGTCGCGTGCAACGTAACTTTTGGATTTTTGCTTGCTGAGACTCAGAAATACGCAGGCACAAAAAAACCGCTCAGACTTTCTCATCCAAGCGGCTTGTTGCAACCTTATCTAGCTTGCTACTTCACATCAGGTGCAGACACCGGAGTGATGACATCTTCTTCAAGCTGCCATTTGCCGTTGTCTTTAACTCCGAGCAGCTGGATTTCAAAAATCAATGTTGCATTCGGAGGAATAACAGAACCGGCGCCTCTGTCACCGTAGGCTAACTGAGACGGAATAAACAAACGGCGAACACCGCCGACTTTCATACCGGCTACGCCGCGGTCCCAGCCCTGGATAACATATCCTGCACCGAGCGGGAATTCGAAGGGTTCGTTGCGGTCAACGCTGGAATCAAACTTTGTACCGTCTTCGAGCCAGCCTGTGTAATGAACACGAACGAGTTCACCGGGCTTTGCTTCAGCACCTGTTCCGACTTTGACGTCCACAATCTTTAAGTCTTGTATGTCTTGAGTGTCAATACCAAACATCGTTATCGCCTCCTATTGGCGCTTCACTAGTGATTCTTAGATTTTAGGCTCACTTGGTTCCCCCTATTGGTGTAATCCCTCAGATTGAGAACTGAATTGGCACTACACTGCAACGAATTCAAAGAGGACTCATTGAATGTCGAATTCTTTTAAGACACTTGGGTTTGCACCCCAATTAGAAAAGCTAATCGAAGTCAACGGTTTTACGTCGCCGACTCCGATTCAAATGAAAGCCATCCCGCTCGTTCGACAGGGATACGATCTTTTGGCAGCCGCTCAGACCGGAACAGGTAAAACGGCTGCTTTTGTTCTGCCGATGCTGCAGAAGATCATCGAAGAACCGACGCTTTATCAAAAGCGTGTTCCTCGTGTTTTAGTTCTGACTCCGACTCGAGAGCTTGCCGCACAAGTCGGAGAAACCATTCTTTCTCTCGGTAAAGACCTCGGTGTACGCTCTGCCGTCGTTTTCGGCGGCGTGGGCATCAATCCGCAAAAGGCTGCCATCGCCAAAGGGCTGGATTTCTTAGTGGCGACACCGGGGCGCCTGCTCGATCTCATGAACCAGGGTTTTGCAGATCTATCTAAGACGCACATCTTCATTCTGGACGAAGCCGACCGAATGCTGGATATGGGCTTCCTTCCGGACTTAAAGCGCATTCTGAAAGCGCTTCCTCCGGATCGTCAGACACTGCTCTTTTCCGCCACGTTCTCGCCGGAAATTAAAAAGCTAGCCTCCGAATTCCTGAACAAGCCTGAGTCCGTTGAAATCGAAAGAAATAAGGACTCTTCGCTGGTTCGCCAAACCCTTTACAGAGTTCCGAAAGCCGATAAGCACACCGTACTCCGCGATCTCATCGTCGATAACCAATGGGACCAGGTTTTGGTCTTTACCAGAACCAAATACGGCGCAGATAAGCTGGTTCGCCATCTGCTCAAAGACGGCCTGGTCGCCAAAGCCATTCACGGCGACAAATCTCAGAACGCCAGAACGACAGCGCTCAGAGAGTTCAAAGAGCACAAGCTGCCGATCTTGGTCGCCACCGACATCGCAGCCCGCGGCTTAGATATTGAAAAGCTTCCTCAGGTCGTCAACTACGAACTGCCTCAGCAGGCCGAAGACTACGTTCACCGTATCGGCAGAACGGGACGTGCCGGTGAAGCAGGAGAAGCCTATTCACTGGTTTCTCCGGAGGAATTGCCGCAGCTTACCGCAATCGAAAAGTTCATCAAGAAGCCGCTGCCTTTGTCTGACTTCCCGAGACTGGATTACTCCGATTGGAAGGTTTCTGCTCCGACAAAGCCTCAGAACAAAAACCGCAGACCCGGACCAAGAAGAAACGGACCGGCCGGCTTCAAACGCTCCGACGGTAAACCGTCTGTCCGTCGCAGAACCGCCCGTGGGCAATAGCTATGCATTGCACGGCTTTTCCCGTTTGCTAGAGCAATAACTTTTAGGCGGCCTCGGGAGTTTTTCCTCGGTCGCCTTCTTATAATCGGACAAGGATACTTGTTTTGTTTATGACCGAAGCCTGACACTTGCGCCGCTTCGGCCGATTTTTTAATGTGGTTGTTTATGCAAACTCCGAAATTAAACGAAGTGAAGCAACAAGCCGGTTTTTCTTTGGAAGACATCAATATTGAAGGTTTCGCGCCGATGCCTTCACCGGCTGAGATCAAAAAGATGGCGCCTCTTACCGAAGCTGCTGCCGAGAACGTCAACAAGAGCAGAAATCAAATCAAGCAGATTTTGACGGGAGAAGATAACCGTTTGATGGTCATTACCGGTCCCTGTTCCATTCACGACCCGAAGGCGGCCCTGGATTACGCTCAGCGTTTAGCCGAACTCTCAGAACACATCTCAGAGACAATCTTCCCGGTCATGCGCGTGTATTTCGAGAAGCCTAGAACGGTCGTCGGCTGGAAGGGGTACATCAACGACCCGGACATGAACAACTCTTTCAATATGGCAAAGGGTATGCTCAAGGCCCGTGAGCTCATGATCAAAATCAATGAGATGGGTCTGGCTGTTGCGACCGAAGCATTGGACCCGTTCGGTCCGCAGTACTTGGGCGAACTCGTCAGCTGGTATGCCATCGGTGCGCGCACAACCGAAAGTCAAACCCACAGAGAAATGGCGAGCGGTCTGTCCGCTCCGGTCGGTTTTAAGAACGGCACCGACGGCCTTCTGGACAGCTCGATTAACGCCGTCAAAGCCAGCCGCCAAAGCCACTACTTCTTAGGTATCTATGAAAACGGCCAAAGCTCCATCATCAAGACCAAAGGCAATCGCTACAGCCACCTAGTGCTCCGCGGAGGCGGCGGACGTCCGAACTTTGATACCGTGAGCGTGATGCTGGCCGAGAAAGCCCTCAAGGATGCCGGCGTCGACTCCCGCATCGTTGTCGACTGCTCGCACGCCAACAGCATGAAAAATCCCGACCTGCAGCCCTTCGTTTTGAACGACTGCATTACCCAGATTGTCAACGGCAACAAATCGATTTGCGGCGTCATGCTGGAGAGCAACATTAACGCTGGCAATCAAAAGATTCCTGCCGATCTGTCTCAGCTTAAATACGGTGTCTCCGTCACCGATGCCTGCATTGACTGGGAAACCACCGAACATGCGTTGCGCATGACCAATCGTCGCCTTTTGGATAAGAAATTAAATGGTGAGTAAACGCTTACTTTTGACTACTGCAGCGCTTGCTGCGTTGGCCTTAGCAGGATGTTCTTCCACGGGACCGCATTCTGCCTTTACTCCGCACGTCGATCGCGCCGGACTTGACCCGCTGCTGGATGCTCCTTTGCGTACAGAAACGGTATGCAAGGGTGCGGGACTTTTTACCGCCGGCACCAAACTCGGCGGATTCTCGTTTGAATGCCCCGACCTGGACGTCGTTGCAACGTTGAACGAACTGCGCGACGCCGGCTGGCGCGTCGAGAAGATGCACATCGGCCGCCAGACAATTGAAAACGACGAAAGCGGCACTCCGCTCTCGGCAACGATTCGCAAAGTTTATTAATTTTCCATTGCGGAGGCTTCAGTGAACTCCTCTATCAGCAGCAGAGTGTCTGCATTACGTGTTTTTTTGAAAGATCACGGTCTCAACGGCTGGATCGTCCCGACGGCAGACCCTCATCTTTCCGAATACGTGGATGAACACTATGCCTTCCGCAAGTGGCTTTCGGGCTTCACGGGCTCTGCAGGATCTCTCTTAGTGACTCAGGACGCCGCAGCGCTTGTCACCGACTCCCGCTACTGGGTTCAGGCCGAGCAGCAGCTCGAGGGCTCCGGCATTGAACTCGTTAAACTCAACCAAGGCTACGCCGCGGAGTCTGCCGACTGGTTTGCCGCGCACTTGATGGCCAACGACTGTGTCGGCATCAACTCCGAATTGATTTCCGGCAAAGACGCCAAGAATTACGCCCGAGTTTTTGCCGAGAAACATCTTCATCTCTCGCTGGTTCGTCAGACGCCCGAAGAAACCATCTGGGAAGAAAGACCGGAACGCGCTGAAAAGCCGATCTTTGACCATACAGTTTCCCCGCGAAACCGAGAACAGAAACTTACCGCTCTGCGTGAGGTTCTCAAAAAAGAAGGTGCGGACTATCTGCTTACTTCGAAGCTCGACGATATCGCATGGATTTTTAACCTCCGCGGATCCGACGTTCCGGACAATCCCGTCTTCTACGAAAATCTGGTACAGAACTATATCTATAAAGGACCGGTAGAGGAATGGTACATACGCATCAAGGTGAAAATGGAAGATAACTACAGGTTATTCAACCAACTGGTTCCTGTCAAAGGACAGATTACAGATATCGGCTGCGGATTCGGACCGCTTTGCTATATGCTTTCCCAACTTTCCGAGGAACGGGAGATTACAGGGATTGATTATGATGAGGACAAGATAGCAGTAGCGCAACAGGGTTGGCTCCGCACTCCCCACCTGCAATTTGTATACGCCAATGCATTGGAATACCCTTTGCCGGAAAGTGACGCATTCATACTGAATGATATCCTGCATTATATGAACTATGAGCACCAGCGGACCTTATTGCTCAGATGCATGGAGCAGTTGCGCCCGGAAGGAAAGCTGATTGTGCGGGACGGCAATGCCGCCAACACCCGGAAACACCGCCTCACCCGTTTCACGGAACTGCTGTCTACCGGCATTTTCAGTT
>ERZ772886.1732-NODE-1732-length-19131-cov-7.266303_pt1 | contig 19131 bp, 18 predicted proteins | sample MGYA00512128_ERZ772886 | MGnify/ENA primary metagenome ERZ772886 (study PRJEB29015, sample SAMEA2737698) | human gut metagenome | biome: human gut; feature: human-associated habitat; material: faeces | place: China | collected 2012 ... | reverse complement strand
ATTGACAACGGAGTTACATCCAACAATACTACACCCTTGATTTCGTCTGTCAAAACAGCACCCTGTACAGCAGCACCGATAGCAACCACTTCATCTGGATTTACACCCTTAGAAGGAGCTTTTCCAAAGAAATCTTCCACCAATTTCTGTACAGCTGGAATACGTGAAGAACCACCTACAAGGATTACTTCGTCAATATCAGCATTGTTCAAGCCTGCATCACTCATCGCTTTCTTACATGGTTCAAGACAAGCCTGAATCAATCCGTGAGCCAAAGATTCGAATTTAGCACGAGTCAAAGTCTTAACCAAGTGCTTGGGCACACCGTTTACCGGCATGATATACGGCAAGTTAATTTCTGTACTTGTAGAAGAAGACAACTCGATCTTAGCTTTTTCAGCAGCTTCTTTCAAACGTTGCAAAGCCATTGGGTCCTGAGTCAAGTCAGCGCCTTCATCGTTCTTAAATTCCTCTACCAGCCAGTTGATGATTACCTGATCGAAGTCGTCACCACCAAGGTGAGTATCACCGTTTGTAGAAAGTACTTCGAATACACCACCACCAAATTCAAGAATAGATATATCGAATGTACCACCACCAAGGTCGAACACAGCAATCTTCATGTCTTTGTGAGCCTTGTCCAGACCATAAGCAAGAGCAGCGGCTGTCGGTTCGTTCACAATACGTTTTACTTCCAGACCGGCAATCTGTCCGGCTTCTTTCGTAGCCTGACGTTGAGAGTCAGAGAAATATGCAGGAACAGTGATTACTGCTTCCGTTACTTCCTGTCCAAGATAATCTTCAGCAGTTTTCTTCATTTTCTGAAGAATCATAGCAGAAATTTCCTGCGGAGTGTACAGACGTCCGTCGATGTCAACACGCGGAGTGTTGTTATCGCCTTTCACTACTTTATAAGGAACACGAGTAACTTCTTTCTGAACCTGGTCCCAATTTTCACCCATGAAACGTTTGATAGAGAAAATGGTACGTGTCGGGTTAGTAATAGCCTGACGTTTTGCAGGGTCGCCCACCTTACGTTCGCCACCATCTACGAAAGCGACAACAGAAGGAGTAGTACGTTTACCTTCACTGTTTGCAATTACTACCGGTTCGTTACCTTCAAATACAGCAACACAAGAGTTTGTAGTTCCTAAGTCAATACCAATAATTTTTCCCATGATCGTTATTTTTTTATTTATTATTTATTCAATGATTTCTTTTTGTCCGGTTGTTTCTCTGCTCTTATCAGGGAGCTTCGCCGCGAACGGACGCTTATTAAAAAGCAAACCGTGTGCCAAAAAGAAATTATACGAATGCATGACATAATATCTGCCAAAACGACAGTTTTTAATAAACTTCCTTGCCATGATAGCCATAAAGAAAGTTATTCAGTGACTGACACTAAAACAAATATTATCTATTCTGGTTCGATAAAGAGAATTAATTCTTAACTTTGCAATATTACACTATAAAACAACGAACTATTTATTAATATCGGAATTATACATAAAATCAATTAATGACATCTACATGAAAAATTTATTATGTTTACTTGCATTACTACTATGCACTACCGTATTTGCACAACCTCAACAAGTTGTCGTAGGAGTTTCCGGCAATGGCTATGTAACCCGGCAACAAGATGGTGCGCGAATAACACAAAGAGGAGTTACACATTGGACAAATCCTAAAAGTATCGTTAGTATTTACTTCTATTTGCATCAACCGACAACAGCCGATCTGTCACTGTATGCCAAAGGACATTCCGAAATCAAAGTCAGTTATGGAAAGAAGGGCTTCAAAGTCAATCTACAATCGAATGATTTCACTAAAGTTCCTGTTGGAAGTATCGATATACGACAGGCAGGATATGTCCGTATCGACTTACAAGGAGTCTCTAAAAGTGGTGAGAGTTTCGGAGAAATTAAGCAGTTGATAGCAGACAATGTTACAGGTAAAAGTAATTATGTGAAAGACTTCTCTGACTATTGGGGACGCCGCGGTCCTTCCGTTCATTTGGGATATGCGCTACCTGAAGGTGATACTGAATGGTTCTACAATGAAATCACAGTGCCCAAAGAAGGCGAAACAATGCATAGCTACTACATGGCGGCCGGCTTCGGGGAAGGTTATTTCGGAATGCAATACAACTCCCCGACAGAACGCCGTATTCTTTTCTCGGTATGGAGTCCTTTTGATACACAAAACCCCAAAGAGATTCCGGATGACCAAAAAATTAAACTGTTACGCCAAGGCAAAGATGTACACATCGGAGAGTTTGGCAACGAAGGCTCAGGCGGACAAAGTTATTTGAAGTATCCCTGGAAAGCCGGTAATACATATAAATTTCTGATGCAAATCAGACCGGACGGGAATGGAAATACGACCTACACTGCCTATTTCTATGCAACAGATGAGAAAGAATGGAAATTAATAGCCAGTTTCTTACGCCCCAAAACCAACACATGGTATAAACGTCCTCACAGCTTCCTTGAGAATTTCAGTCCGGAACAAGGATATTTATCACGTGAAGTTTTCTTCGGCAACCAATGGGCACGTAGCAAAGAAGGTAAATGGTCCCGACTCACTGACGCTACCTTTACACACGATGCAACAGCGAGTGCCCAAGTCCGTCTCGACTATCAAGGTGGCAATACTAAAGACAATCGGTTTTATCTGAAAATGGGAGGCTTCTTTAACGAATCCGTTCCAATGGGAACTAAGTTCTATTGCAAGCCAACAGGCAAAGAACCGGAAATTGATTGGGAAGCATTGAAGCAATTGTAACAATCAGCTTCCACTATTAATTAGTTCATGAAACAAAAAACCGGTCTCACTGCAACAGATAGCAATGAGGCCGGTTTCATAAATATCAGGCTTTATTGATACAGCCTTTCCTATTTCTTATAATAATTACTTTTTCTCTAATACAATAACCAATGCATTATTGGCATCATACAGCCCAATGCCACCGCCTGCCAATACATCGAATGACTTTACTTCATTCAACGCTTTCAGGATCTTACCTTCTGTCTCCATGTCAGGACAAGCCATCATTGTACTTGCCACTCCCGGGAAGGAAATCGATTTGGCATTGCTCGTACTAGTTTCAAAACCTCCGTTAATCAGGTTGCATCCGGCATTACCATGAATAGACTTTTTCTTCACATCAAAAGCGATAAACGGTTGTTTCTCCATTCCTGAAGGAATCGCCTCACCATTTGCTTCTTTAATTTTCCATTCTCCATTCAACACTGAAAGTTTCACATCAGCCTCCTTCTTTTCAAGAACTACAACCGGACGATTGGAAGCATTGCAAAGATACATCTTCCCCTTACCTGCTTTCTTATATCCTTTCACTTGTGCAAGAGCACTCAATACATTCTTCTCGGTAGTCATATCCGGACACATCATCCGAGTACTGGCCATAGCACCTAACTCAAGGCTTCCCGGTTTCGCATTTACATCGAATGTGCCCATCATACGGTTACATCCGCTATTACCGGACACACGACCGGTAACCGTATCAAATGCAATAAACGGAAGGGTTCTACTTTCGCCCGGAGCAACTTTCGAGCCATTGACTTCTATAATATTCCACTCACCATTGATAGATGACACAGGAACTGCCTTCTCAACCGAACGGCATGAAGACATTGCAAGTGCTGCACCTGCAACGCAAATTGAAACAAAAACTTTCTTCATATTGTTATAACGTTTAAGTTAAATCGTGGACAAAGATACCAAAAAGATTGGGAAATAACACCCAATACAATATAAAATATATACATTTGCCATTGAATATACAACAAATGAACAATTTACATAGTTCACTTAAAGAAATAAATATGAGAACAATCGTCCTATCCGTGATTTTATTCTGTTGTGGTATGTCTCATGTTACCGCCCAAAGTGATTACATTGTCACTACCCCCTCCACCCAGGAAATTCCTGCAAGTGAAGAAGAACAGTTTATCATAAAACACTTTCCTCTAAAACCTTTATGTAAATGGACTCCCGGAATGAAATTCATGTTTGCTCCTTCCGCACGGGAAATGTTTCTTCCTACCCTTTTAATATACAACACCGAAAAAGGAGTGGATAATAGCCTGATGAGACACAAAATACTCACTTTCACCGGAACCGAAGAGAAGGTTCAAAAAATAGCAGATGAAACAAACTACACCACTCGCTTCGTTTTCGAAGATGAAGGGGAAAAATATTATTATGACATAAAGAATATGCGGCTGGACGAGATATGCGAAAGAATGCCCCGTGCCTGCATCAACGGATTAGTTTACCTGCAAGATGTAGATACGGCAAAAGATCTGCTGATAGGAAAGACAATATACATACAATCCGAAACTGTCCGTGTGGATGATGCCAACAGCTATTCCGGCTATCGGGATATACCTATTTCCGTCAATACGGAAGCAACTGTCACGGCCGTCGGAGTGGGCAGCCAGGCATATCCCGTGAAAATCATATTCAAAGACACACAGGGACATTCCTATTATCTGGAAGTCGCCCTCTCACGGACAAACTCCGGTATGGACACGAGTGATTTTCAAGGTGAAAAGAGAATGAAATACTTTTCAAATTCGATCAGTTTTACGAATAAGAAGCTGGATAATATCGAAAGCCTGAAAAACAGGTACTTGGGGGCAACCGTTTATCCTAAAAAAACATTGTCTGCCAAAAGAGCTGTCTCTCTTGAAAACAAACAAATGGAGTCCCGCGTTCATCTTCCCCGGTACACTATCCTGACAATAAAAGAAGTTCGGATGCCCTCTCCCGGCAGTCTGGCTATTTTGACATTAAAAGACAAGAATGGAATTAGTTACGAAATGAAGGTTGACTTGAAGTATGACGTAATCACCAGAAACAACAATTATATTGAAGACCTTTTCGGGTTTGAAGATATACATAAAAAATATCCGGGCATTACCGAGAAACGTTGGCAAATCATTTCGCGGGGCGACCTCGAAGTAGGCATGAGTACGGATGAATGCCGGCTGTCTATCGGCGACCCGATAGAAATAGTACTGAAAAAGGATAACCGTTTTGAGAACTGGTTCTATAACGGAAAAACATTGGAATTCGAGAGCGGCATCTTGCAACGTTTCAAATAAAAAGGAGTATCGGCGAATGATTATCTGAAAATAATCACGTATATTTGCCAAGCTAACAATTCTAATATTCTTAATATTTAATTCGCAATTAACGAAATGGGTAGAGTTCTTATTATCGGTGCAGGCGGTGTTGGTACTGTCGTTGCACACAAAGTGGCACAAAATGCCGATGTATTTACAGATATCATGATTGCCAGCCGTACGAAAGAGAAATGCGACAAAATCGTCGAGGCAATAGGTAACCCTAATATAAAAACAGCAAAAGTAGACGCAGATAATGTGGACGAGTTGGTAGCCTTATTCAACAATTTCAAACCTGAAATGGTGATTAACGTTGCCCTCCCTTATCAGGACTTGACCATTATGGAAGCATGTCTGAAAGCCGGAGTTAACTATCTGGACACTGCCAACTACGAACCCAAAGATGAAGCTCATTTTGAATACAGTTGGCAATGGGCTTATCATGAACGTTTCAAAGAAGCTGGTCTGACAGCTATCCTCGGCTGTGGATTCGATCCGGGAGTGAGCGGTATCTATACCGCCTACGCCGCCAAGCATTATTTCGACGAAATCCAATATCTGGACATCGTAGACTGTAATGCCGGCAATCACCACAAAGCATTTGCAACCAACTTCAATCCGGAAATCAATATCCGCGAAATTACCCAGAACGGACGTTATTATGAAAACGGCCAATGGGTAACTACCGGTCCGCTGGAAATCCACAAAGACCTGACTTATCCGAATATCGGTCCCCGCGATTCATATCTCCTTTATCACGAAGAACTGGAATCATTGGTGAAACACTTCCCGACAATTAAACGCGCACGTTTCTGGATGACCTTCGGACAGGAATATCTGACCCACCTGCGTGTTATCCAGAACATCGGTATGGCTCGTATTGACGAAGTAGATTACAACGGAGTGAAGATCGTACCTCTGCAATTCTTGAAAGCCGTTCTGCCTAATCCACAGGATTTGGGCGAGAACTACGAAGGAGAAACCTCTATCGGTTGTCGCATCCGTGGTCTGAAAGATGGAAAAGAACGTACGTATTATGTTTACAATAATTGCAGCCATCAGGAAGCCTATAAAGAAACAGGTATGCAAGGAGTAAGCTACACTACCGGAGTTCCGGCCATGATTGGCGCCATGATGTTCTTCAAAGGAGAATGGAAACGTCCGGGCGTAAACAATGTAGAAGAATTTAATCCGGATCCGTTCATGGAACAACTGAACAAGCAAGGTTTGCCTTGGCACGAAGTGTTCGATAAAGATCTGGAGTTGTAGGAGATCAGTCGTATATTAAAAAGAAAGTTATGATTAACGTAGGAGATAAAGCACCGGAAGTATTAGGCATCAATGAGAAAGGTGAAGAAATCCGTCTGAGTGCTTACAAGGGAAAAAAGATTGTGTTGTATTTCTATCCGAAAGACAGCACATCCGGTTGTACGGCACAAGCATGTAATCTGCGCGACAACTATTCAGAATTACGTAAAGCCGGTTACGAAGTAATCGGTGTCAGCGTGGACAATGAAAAGTCGCACCAGAAGTTTATCGAAAAGAACAATCTTCCTTTTACGCTGATAGCCGACACTGACAAAAAGTTAGTGGAAGAATTCGGCGTATGGGGAGAAAAGAAACTGTACGGACGTGCTTATATGGGTACTTTCCGCACCACTTTCCTTATTAACGAAGAAGGAATTGTGGAACGGATTATCACTCCGAAAGAAGTAAAGACTAAAGAGCATGCCTCACAGATTTTAAATCAATAATTCCATTAATTATAAGGTATGGCAAAGAAAGACGAACTTAATTTTGAAACAGATAATAAAATGGCATCAAGCGAAAAACTAAAAGCCTTACAGGCTGCCATGGAAAAGATAGAAAAGAGCTTCGGTAAAGGTTCTATCATGAAAATGGGTGACGACAGTGTTGAACAAGTGGAAGTGATCCCGACAGGCTCTATCGCCTTGAACGTGGCACTAGGTGTAGGAGGTTACCCCAGAGGTAGAATCATCGAAATCTATGGCCCGGAATCTTCCGGTAAAACAACATTGGCTATCCATGCCATTGCCGAAGCACAAAAAGCCGGTGGTATCGCTGCTTTTATTGATGCCGAACACGCTTTCGACCGTTTCTATGCAGCCAAACTGGGAGTTAACATTGACGATTTGTATATTTCCCAACCGGATAACGGAGAGCAGGCATTGGAAATCGCCGAACAACTGATCCGCTCCTCCGCTATCGATATCATTGTTATCGACTCCGTAGCCGCATTGACCCCTAAAGCTGAAATCGAAGGCGATATGGGTGACAACAAAGTAGGTCTTCAGGCACGTTTGATGTCGCAGGCATTACGTAAACTGACAGCAGCCGTTAGCAAGACACGTACTACTTGTATCTTTATCAATCAGCTCCGCGAGAAAATCGGTGTTATGTTCGGCAACCCAGAAACAACAACTGGTGGTAATGCACTGAAGTTCTATGCTTCCGTTCGTTTGGATATTCGCGGTAGCCAAGTGATTAAAGACGGCGAAGAGGTACTCGGAAAGCTGACTAAAGTGAAAGTGGTGAAGAACAAGGTGGCACCTCCTTTCCGCAGAGCAGAATTCGACATAATGTTCGGTGAAGGTATCTCCCACTCCGGAGAAATCATCGACTTGGGCGCCGATCTGGGAATTATCAAGAAAAGCGGTTCATGGTATAGCTACAATGATACAAAGCTAGGTCAGGGACGCGATGCCGCAAAACAATGTATTGCTGACAATCCGGAGCTTGCAGAAGAACTGGAGGGCTTGATTTTTGAAGCATTGAAGAAAAAAGAATAAGCGGATCTCCTCCGTCTTTTTAAGATGGAACTGCATCAAAATAAAGTGGGAAAATATCGTATGGTACGAATATTCTCCCACTTTTCTATATATCATTTGTGTGTTTTTCTTATACAAAATAGATATATGCCAACGTGCTCAAGCTAATCACTACCCAAAGCAAAACTCCCTGTAACAATGGCTTAATTCCGACTGCTTTTAGCACATCAAGAGAAAGAGAAGCGCCGATAAAGAACATGGTAATTGTCAATGTTTTACGGGCAATTCCGTTGATCGCAGCTCCCAACTGCGGCACTCCGTCAAGTAAATAAGTATTTACCACCATTGCCAACACAAAGAAGAAGATAAACCAGGGAATACTGATCTTCTGTCCTTTACTTTTAAAGATAAATGAAGTGGCAAAAGCCATAGGAATTATCCAGAGAGCGCGAGTCAGTTTGATAGTAGTAGCTACTTTCAAGGCTTCCTCTCCATAAGCAGCGCCTGCACCAACAACCGAACTTGTATCGTGAATAGCAATTGCCGCCCAAGTTCCGAACTGTTGCTGATCCATACTCAAAGCATGACCAATCATCGGGAAGATAAAAAGTGCAATCGCATTCAAAATAAAAATAGTACCCAGTGCAACAGACATTTCACTATCTTTCGCCCTCAACACCGGTCCTACGGCTGCAATGGCACTCCCACCGCAAATAGCAGTTCCTGAACTAATAAGATAGGCAGTGTTCCGGTCTATCTTAAACAACTTACGTCCGATGAACCAACCGATCACTAAAGTACCGATTACGGAAATAACTGTAAACTCCATACCTTCTTTACCGGAGGCTAGAGCCGAATGTAGATTCATTCCGAATCCCAGTCCGACAACAGAATATTGCAATAAATATTTAGATGTTTTCTTATTAAATTTCGGATGTGCCTGTCCGCAAGTCAACGCAAAAATAAGTCCAAGAAACAAAGCAACCGGAGGAGTCACCCATGCCGACCATGCCTCCAACCCCGGAATATAGTCTAAAAACAGAAAGAAAGTCAAAGTAGAAAGTAGTGCAACATAAATGGTTTTGTTGTTTCCCTGCAACGTTTTTGTAGCTGTTGAAATCATATATTTTATCTTTAATTGTTTTCGGGGTGCAAAGGTACAGGAAACAATCAAGACACACTAATAGTTTCTAATTATATATTATAACTTTTAGTTATAGATAATCTGTTCAGAACTATCCTTACACAGTTATAATATCTTTTCCGAAAGGTGATAAAGCTAATGCCGCCAACTTAAAGTGCTGTAAACCAAAAGGAATACCAATAATAGTTATGCACAACACCGCCCCAAAAAGCAAATGTGACAAACAAATCCAAATACCCCCTACAAATATCCATATTACATTCATCAGTATATAAAGACAACCGCCGGAACGACTTCCGCTTCTAACTTCCTTGCCAAAAGGCCATAAAGCAAGTCCTGCCAATTTTAATGTTTGCATCCCAAAAGGAATACCGATGATAGTAATCATCATTAATAAACTTGAGATAAGATATTCTACCGCCGTAAAAATTCCACCAAGCAACAGCCACAAAAGATTCATAAAACAGCCCATAATAGTAATATTTAATTATATATATAAATTCCTTTTAGTCATCTCGTCCGTCTCATTCTAATAAGTAAAAGCACGTTTATAATTGCCTTGCCGGACATCAAGAAATCATTGTAATTTATAATTTTCTATATCCATTATCCATTGATTTTTAATTCTTTAATTTTCTATGAGTATCAGTCAAATAATCCAGAATAGAAATATTTCACCCATGCTACATAAATATCTTGCGCCAAAAGGCAAGCATCAAGCAAATATCCGGGAGTAGACGCAAACTCTCTAAGTCCCCTATAATAAAACTGCTTATGCCGCTCGTCTATAATAAACGGAACTACGTCATGGCAAAGACACTCACGGAACATGATCAATCGTCCTACTCTACCATTTCCAGATATAAGCCCCCCTTTCGTTTAGCTTGCTTTTCTTCCAGAAGATATATGGTGATCTTATCCATTAAGTTCTTGTATTTGATGATATAAGAACAAAGATAAAAAAGAAATATGAGATTTTATACAGAGTATGAGCAAACTTACCCAGAATCTCTGGAATAAACGAATAAAATGGGAGAAATGGCATTGAATGGCTTATGAATAAAGCGTTTATGATGCCAAACGAAGCCAACGGAGAAAAAGGGAAAATGCAAAGCACCCCTGCTTGATGGAAATAAAGGGACTAATATGTAGGAGGCAATATAACCGTAGTTTATATGTTAAATCGGTAGATGACATATCTTTCGCAACCGGCATCATTGTATTTTCTTTCCTTCATCCGCATTGTTGCACTCTAGTAAACAGATCGGTGCACTCGGGTAGATAGCCCTATTCACTCTAGTGCACAAGCCTGTTTACTGGAGTGCAACGATAGGAATTTCTTATTGAAAATCTATTGATTTCAGTAGGATATTCTTTGATTGTCAGCTAGTTATAACGAAGATGAACAATAGTTTTGCTACAGCTTATTAAGTGTTGATGATTGGATGATGAGAATAACGTTTGCAATAGTATGAGAAATACCAATGATAGTATGAGAAATGCGGTATTTTAAGCGTGTTTTCTTGAATAAATTATGAGAAATACATGTAAACATTTTAATTCTCATAATTTATATGATTAGTAATCAGAAGGATAACTTTTTATATGAGAATATGAGAAATGAAATTGAAAAATCTTTTCTGGTGCCACACATTACTAAAAAACAAGACCAACTTCCCGCCATTTTGTTGCATCGTAACGCATTGAAATGCTGGGAAGTTAATCTGTATGTAAAAGTAACGGAAAAGCCGATTACAGACTTTTACTATGATGTCCCGCAAACCGCATAAAGACTTGGGATAATCCCCCCTCCTGCCCTTGCAGTTGCACAAAGTTAAATTCACGCTGCATAGGCATTCCCTTTATCTCAATTACACGCAGATTACCTGCAACGAGTTCTTTATGTACGGAACGGATAGAGACAATCCCCATACAATCAGTATGTTCGAGGAAAAGTTTAATGCTTTCCGTACTGCCGAGATACATCATTACATTTAAAGAAGACAGTTTCAGATTATGCTGCGACAAAGCACGTTCGAAGACATCCAGCGTCCCGGAACCTCTTTCACGCAGAACTAATGGAATATTCGGCAAGTCTTCCGGAGTAATCTCATCCTGAATATCCAGCTTGGTATGCGCGTGCACCACTGCTACAAGTTCGTCCTGCAAGAATGAAGTATACTTTAAGTTAGGCAGACGAAAGATTCCTTCCACCAAACCTAAATCTATCCGATGTTCCTGTAAGGCTGTTTCCACTCCCCGGGAATTTCCATTGATTAGAGAAAGATTGACCTGCGGAAACTTAGCTATGAAATTTCCCAATAAAGGAGGAAGGACATATTGGGCAATCGTTGTACTGGCACCCAGTCTCAATTCACCAATATACTCGTTATGCAACAAATGCATCTCATATTCCAGTTGCTTGTAATCATCCAGAATCTTCTCACTATGCTTCAACAGCAATTCCCCCGCATCGGTCAGCGAAATTTTACTTCCCTGACGCTCGAACAAACGAGCCTGATAATAAGTCTCTAACTCCTGGATATGCTTAGTGATAGCAGGCTGGCTTACAAACAGTTCTTGCGAAGCTTTCGTAAAACTCAGGTTCTTCGCTACACTTTGGAATACTTTTAAACGAAAATCAGACACAGGGCTAAATTTTAAGTATTAAATATATAGGTATAGTCAGCAAATATAGGAACTGATATTATTGTAGTTCGTCAGCTTTGATCCCCAATGCCTGCATCACAGGAAAAGCCAACATTTCCCATTTATACTTCACCGGAGCATCCGGTTCGTTCATGCGGAACTGAATCACTTCCTTATCTTTTATTTCATTCAGCGCATCAGCCACTTTCTTCCCGTATTCTTCATTAAAGGAAATCACAATCATTCTTTTCACATCAGCCGAATCGGCAACAATAGACAGCAAATCCAAGAATAAATCTTCCCTTGTCACCATTCCCTCCGAAGGGACACTGGCAAATGAATATTCTCCATAAGGGCTTTGAAAAGCAACCCCGTTCAGTTCTTTCTCCAGATCGGAAGGCCGGCAATGTACAAGCCGCCCAGACTCCTTATCGTAAACAAAAAGAAATTGGACTTCATTTTTCCCTTCCGTAATCCCGGCGTCCAAAGTAAGATAGGTAGTCAGTATCGAAAGGTCTATCTCTTGTAAAGAACGTTGCAAAGTATCTTCAAAGTATCCTTTCATATCTGTAATTACAAAGTTCAGAAAAGCTGCATCAATCAGCACTACTGTTTCAGACAGTTTTATTTGAGGTTTATCGTTCATATCTTATTTACAATAACATTACAGCCGATAAAGATACTACAATACTTTTATTTATCCTCCTCATTTCGCAGCAAATTCGTCAGTCATACACTGGAAAAAGAAGCCATTTTGTCCTGTAAGCTCCTTATAATCATGCTATTTTGTCACATTTTTCTACTTGGCAAATCTTTTGCGCCCTTTTAAGTGTTATTAGAAACATGAAAAAGAAAGGAGAACAACGATATGAACTTTAACAATTTTACAATCAAATCCCAAGAAGCGATACAGGAGGCTGTAAATCTGGTGAAAAGCCGGGGGCAACAAGCCATAGAACCCGTTCACATCATGCAGGGGGTGATGAAGGTAGGTGAAAACGTTACGAACTTCATCTTCCAAAAGTTAGGTATGAATGGACAGCAAGTAGCGGTTGTCGTTGACAAACAGATTGATTCGCTGCCTAAAGTTTCCGGTGGTGAGCCGTATCTGAGCCGTGAAGCAAATGATGTATTGCAGAAAGCAACCCAGTATTCAAAGGAAATGGGCGACGAGTTTGTTTCTTTGGAACATATACTGTTAGCGTTGCTCACTGTAAAAAGCACTGTATCCACCATTCTGAAAGATGCCGGAATGACGGAAAAGGAGTTGCGTAACGCTATCAGCGAATTAAGGAAAGGAGAAAAAGTAACGTCACAATCCAGTGAGGACACTTATCAATCATTGGAAAAATATGCCATTAACCTGAATGAAGCTGCTCGTAGCGGTAAACTCGATCCGGTAATCGGACGTGACGAAGAAATTCGACGGGTACTTCAGATATTAAGCCGGAGAACTAAGAACAATCCGATTCTGATTGGTGAACCGGGTACGGGTAAAACAGCTATTGTCGAAGGATTAGCGCATCGTATCCTACGGGGAGACGTACCCGAGAACCTGAAGAACAAACAGGTTTATTCGTTGGATATGGGTGCACTCGTTGCCGGTGCAAAGTACAAAGGTGAGTTTGAGGAACGTCTGAAATCGGTAGTCAATGAAGTGAAGAAGTCGGAAGGTGATATTATCTTATTTATTGATGAAATCCATACATTGGTAGGTGCTGGGAAAGGCGAAGGTGCCATGGACGCCGCAAATATTCTAAAACCGGCTCTGGCCCGTGGCGAACTGCGCTCTATCGGTGCAACCACCCTTGACGAATATCAGAAATACTTCGAAAAGGATAAAGCATTGGAACGCCGTTTCCAAATCGTACAAGTAGACGAACCGGATAACCTGAGCACGATTTCTATCCTCCGCGGACTGAAAGAACGTTACGAAAATCACCATCATGTGCGTATCAAAGACGACGCAATTATTGCAGCCGTGGAGCTAAGTAGCCGCTATATCACCGACCGTTTCTTGCCGGATAAGGCTATTGATCTTATGGACGAAGCTGCCGCCAAATTACGAATGGAAGTAGATTCCGTACCGGAAGAACTGGACGAGATCTCCCGTAAAATCAAGCAACTAGAGATTGAGCGCGAAGCTATCAAACGTGAAAACGACAAACCGAAACTGGAGATTATCGGTAAAGAACTCGCTGAATTGAAAGAATTGGAAAAATCTTTCAAAGCTAAATGGCAAAGCGAAAAGACGTTAATGGATAAGATTCAACAGAACAAAGTCGAGATAGAGAATCTGAAATTCGAAGCCGAGAAAGCTGAACGCGAAGGAGATTATGGCAAAGTAGCCGAAATCCGTTACGGAAAACTTCAGGCATTGGATAAAGAAATTGAGGATACTCAAAAGAAACTGCGCGATATGCAGGGAGACAAGGCAATGATAAAAGAGGAAGTAGATGCCGAAGATATTGCTGATGTTGTTTCTCGTTGGACAGGTATTCCGGTTAGCAAAATGCTGCAAAGCGAGAAAGATAAATTGTTGCATTTGGAAGAAGAACTTCACCAACGTGTAATCGGTCAAGATGAAGCAATTGAGGCAGTTGCCGATGCAGTGCGTCGTAGCCGGGCAGGACTACAAGATCCCAAACGTCCGATTGGTTCGTTTATCTTCCTCGGAACAACGGGGGTGGGTAAGACAGAATTGGCGAAAGCACTGGCAGAATTCCTATTTGATGATGAAACGATGATGACCCGTATAGACATGAGTGAGTATCAGGAAAAGCATAGTGTTTCACGTCTGGTCGGAGCACCTCCGGGATATGTAGGATATGACGAAGGTGGTCAGTTGACAGAAGCTATTCGGCGGAAACCTTACTCTGTTGTGTTGTTTGATGAAATAGAGAAAGCGCATCCGGATGTTTTTAATATTCTGTTGCAAGTATTGGACGACGGAAGATTGACAGACAATAAAGGAAGGGTAGTTAACTTCAAGAATACGATCATTATCATGACTTCAAATATGGGAAGTTCCTATATACAAAGTCAAATGGAGAAACTGAACGGTTCTAATAAGGAAGAGGTAATCGAAGAAACGAAGAAGGAAGTGATGAATATGTTGAAGAAAACGATTCGTCCGGAATTTCTGAATCGTATTGACGAAACAATTATGTTCTTGCCGCTGACAGAAAATGAAATCAGGCAAATTGTCCTCTTACAAATCAAGAGCGTACAGAAAATGCTTGCTGAAAACGGTGTGGAATTGGAAATGACAGATGCTGCATTAAACTTCTTGTCACAAGTAGGTTATGATCCTGAATTCGGAGCGCGTCCGGTGAAAAGAGCTATTCAACGCTATTTGCTGAACGACCTGTCTAAGAAACTGCTAGCTCAGGAAGTAGATCGAAGTAAAGCGATCATTGTCGATGCTGGCGGAGACGGATTAGTATTCAGAAATTAAACACAATACAAAAAATAAGAAGTCGGTAAGTTTCTTGGCAAACTTACCGACTTCTTTTTATATCCCTGTATAGATAATCCTCCGAACTTCAGGCTGACAGTTCGGATGACTCATCACTAAAACATAAGTACCCTGTTTAGAAATTGTTATGGTAAGCAAAGGTAAAGCAAATTGGTGTTTTTCCCTTAATTCTCCTTGAGAATCATATAAAAATACCATTGTACCTGATAACAAATTAGTCAAGCATAACTCCCCTGATTCATTATCCAAACAGATATTCACTCCTTTATTCGTTATTGTCTCCATTCCCTATATAAAGCCTCCTGTTCCCTGGAAGGTGATTAATTATAAAAAAGCGTGAGAACTACACAATTTATCATACTTGAGGTCACTGGATAACTCAAGCATCGAATAATATCTTTAAACGCTTTTGTTGTCCATTTTCATTTTAACTGCCATAGACATCGTGAAAAATAGAGAACAGCGACAAAGATACATAAAAAGCACCATTATTTACAATATAAGTAGAAGATATTTATTTTAATAAAAGATTACCCAAATTATACTAATTTTTTTCTGAATTTACAAACATCTCTATAAAAAAACATGATAACCACATTAAATGCGATTATCATGTTCTTTAGTCTCATTTAGACAAATGACATTAATTATTATTCTGCCACTGCCTCTTCTTCCCCAACTTCCGCTTCTGGTTTAAATTCAGTAAGTCCATTAGATATCAACGTATTATACCAGGAAATCAATTTCTTGATATCTCCTACATGCACACGATCACGATCGAAATTAGGCAACACTTCAGCCAAGTATTCACGGAGTTGTTCCGGACTAGCCTTCTTCGGATCAAGAGAAGCAATTGCCGAATTTTCTTTCTTTTTCATCGCTTCCAACACATCATACAAAGGAACTTCCGCATCATCTGTGTACATTGCGATATCTGCCAGAGAGATAATTTTTTCATTACCATAAGCGGGGAAACGCTTCTTATCAGCATTGATTGATTCAACAATCAACATATTTTTTCCTTGCGAAATAAGTTTGTACAATCCCGGTTTTCCGGAGATAGACAAGATAGTCTTCAACATAGTATATATTCTTTTATTTATTAATTATTTTTTAGCGTCGCAAAGGTAATGATTATTTTTAGATAGCAAAGAAATAAGCTCCAAAACCTGCGGAATTAACGGTGTTTCATTGTCATTTACTATCACAAAATCGGCTTGTTCCCGCTTGGCCTCATCACTCATCTGTGCCTCAATACGCTTCAAGACCAACTCCCTTGATGAACAGTCACGTTTCATAGCCCGCTCTACTCTCACTTCCAACGGTGCATAAACCATTACAAGGAAATCAACTTCTTCTCTAAAACCGGATTCAATAAGGATAGCGGATTCCATACCAACCAGTCCGTTATTCCCGAAACGGACTGTCCATTGCCGGAAATCATCTTTTACCCGTGGATGAATAATAGCATTCACTTCTTTCACGTGCTCCGGATACCCGAACATATACTCCGCCAATAAAGTCCGGTTCAGTTCTCCCCCCTGAAATACTTCCTGACCGACCAAAGCACAAAGTTCCCGGCGAATCACTGTATCGGTACAAGTAATACGTTTCGCTTCTGTATCCGATATATAAACAGGAATACCCATTATCTCCAGCAACCGGGAAACAACGCTTTTCCCGCTACCGATACCACCAGTTATACCAACCTTAATCAACATCGGAAAAAGAAGATACTTGTTCTATCAAAAAGTCTACTTGTTCGGGTACAATACGGATTTGATTTATCCCATTCGGAAATGATTTCAATTTAACCGTATATTTATCAGAACCAAGCTTCAACAGTTCTTCATAAGAGACATTTATCACAAAATCATCGGCTTTAATACTACGAAAACGCTTCAATCCTACCTGAAAAGTTATCTGAACTTTAGAAGGAAATGCACGTAGGGCCTTATCCGCCGGAAAATTAATTCCATGTAACGGTACTTCGACTGTTTTCTCCGTATAAATATCTACCGGAAATGTCGCCTCAACCGAACTTGGAACGAATTTTACTCCTCTTAACGGAGCCAGAGATATTCGTTGCCGAGTGGTATCCGAAATATTCTCCAGATTTATTTTTTGGGTATAAGCAGTAGTAATCGTATCCAAAATCCCTTCGGGCGCATACACCAACACAGAATCCGGATTACAAATTGTATCCGAAACATAATATTGAAGCCCGGCAGTTACCTTCCCCTGAAGACGGACGGGTACTAACTTGGATTTTCCCTCGGAATAGATGTATTCTAATGTATCCGGCTTTATCGAGAGTATTTTAGAAGAGACATTCAACTGACTTAGTATCTTTTTCTCAAAATCGGATGCATAAATCTTCACATGATTATTTTTCCCTTTATAATCGAGAAAACTTAAATTGACTGGAAAAAAACTTTTTCCCAACATATAATTAAGCAGTACAGTCCCCTTATCCTTCACCCGAACCCGAAGTTCAGAAGGAGGTTCCGAAGTCAGCACTACATTATTGGGAAGGTCTTTTACCCGTACCGGAATAGAAAATTCCGCTTCATAATCATTATTTAACGTTTGGAGTAACCAGAATCCACCGGCTATCAGAAAAAAAAACAAAAAAATTAAGAACTCCCTGCTCTTATCGCTAAGCAGGAAGTCCTTAATTTTCTTGGATAGTTTTAAATATGTGTACCTTATTTTCCTACGATCAAGCATAGGCATTGTTTACCATTTACTTAGATTGATTACTAGCAGCCGAAGCGTCAGCGAAAATAGAGTTTTTATCTATCTTTATCTTTACGTTAGAAGCAATTTCAAGTACGATATAATCGTCAGTAATCTCCTTGATTGTTCCGTGGATACCACCAGCAGTAATAACCGATTGATTAACCTGAAGAGATTTACGGAAATTTGCTATTTCTTTCTGCTTCTTATTTTGAGGACGGATCATAAAGAAATACATGATAACAAACATAGCTATCAGCATGATCCACATCATACTTCCACCTCCGGCAGCACCGGCAGGAGCTTGCAATAATACAGTCAATACATTCATAAAAAATCAGTTTTAGTTTCTACTATATGGACAAAGGTATTAGTTTTTAGTCAACTTACCTTCTTTTTTCAATTGATTAACTATTCCATCTAATGTTCCGTTAATAAAGCTACCGCTTTTGGATGTGCTATACAACTTCGCAATTTCCACATACTCATTTAACGAAACACTGACCGGAATGTTCGGGAAACTTAAAATTTCGGCTAAAGCAGTTTGCATAATGATTACATCCATAAATGCAATACGATCCAGTTCCCAGTTCTTTGTATTTTCGCTAACAAGATGGCGATAATAGTCGGAATTTAAAATAGTACGGCGGAACAGACGGCGTGCGAATTCCTGGTCTTCGTCATCCTTAAATTCAGGAAGTAATTCCTGATTGGCACCCTTCTTTTCATCGAAACGCTTAATGGTCTTCAATACGAATGTATCTACAATTTCCTTATCATCGTTCCAATACAGACTCTGGTCCTCCAATACCTGGTCGAGAGAATCATTATTAAAGATATATGTCTTATAGATTTTTCTCCATAATTCGCGATCAGCTTCATATGAGTTATCATCAGAGGCCATATAATCCTTATATATATCAGTTTCTACAATCTTCTCATATAGTTCCTTCACGAAGTCCTGATCGTTTGCCCAAGTCCTTTTTTGATTGGCAATAAACTCGGACAGCTGCTTATTGACTTCCAATTGGGCAATAAACTTATTTTCCACAAACTTTTTGTTGGGATACAATTCTTCTTTCGTGGGTGCCAATTTAGCTTTTGCCGCATCAATACGCTTTTGCGCATACTCTGTCAATGCTATCATCAGCATTAGCAAATAGTTGTAAAGGTCATACG
>ERZ772886.1722-NODE-1722-length-19192-cov-3.643779_pt1 | contig 19192 bp, 18 predicted proteins | sample MGYA00512128_ERZ772886 | MGnify/ENA primary metagenome ERZ772886 (study PRJEB29015, sample SAMEA2737698) | human gut metagenome | biome: human gut; feature: human-associated habitat; material: faeces | place: China | collected 2012 ... | reverse complement strand
AGGAATGAAATTTCTGATTTAACAATTTGTACAATACTTTCAAATTGTATTTCAAATGCAGTTGAAGCATGTAATAGATTACAGAAAAAAAAGAAAGAAATTATGATTAATATATCAAATGTGAGAAATTATGTGGTCATTATGATAGAGAATCCTATTGAATGGGAAGTTGATATATCTAAGTTGGGGAGATATACATCAAAGGATGATAGATTATCACATGGATATGGGGTAAGTAATATAATAGATGAAGTCAGGCTGTGTGAAGGAAATTATAATTTTTGCGCAGATGATGGAAAGTTTAGTGTAAGTATTGCAATAAAAAAATAAATACCATTCGTTACAAAAAAAGTACCGCTCATTCTTAAGGTGTTGAAAACAATTTAGAATAAGTGGTACTGTTTTTATATAAACAAAAAATATTGATTGAATGTCAAACATGCACGAATTCGTGTCATTCATGTATTTATGGTTGAAGATATATGGATTATAGGATATAAAGAAGTTAACAACAGTTGTAGTCAGGACAGATTGCAAGCAGAGATCAGGTCCGGGCCATGTACAACGGCGACCGGGCCAGAAAGGAATCGCTGGTGCGGTACGGCTTCCGCCTGCCCTGCGCCTTCGACAACCGGCCTCTGAAATTCGAGGAATTTGAGAGCCGCATCGGTCAGGCGGTGTTCGTCTCCGCCACGCCGGGGCCCTACGAGCGGGAGCGGGCGGACAACATCGTGGAGCAGGTCATCCGCCCCACCGGACTGCTGGACCCCCGGGTGGAGGTGCGCCCGGTAGAGGGCCAGATCGACGATTTGATGGAGGAGATCCGCGCCCGGGCCAAGCGGAACGAGCGGGTGCTGGTGACGACCCTCACCAAAAAGATGGCGGAGGATCTGACGGAATTTTTCCGGGCCAACAGCATCCGGGTACGGTATATGCACGCCGACGTAGCCACCATCGAGCGGATGGAGATCATCCGGGATCTGCGGCTGGGCGAGTTCGACGTGCTGGTGGGTATCAACCTCCTACGAGAGGGTCTGGACCTGCCGGAGGTCTCTCTGGTGGCGGTATTGGACGCCGACAAGGAGGGCTTCCTCCGCAGCGAGACCAGCCTCATCCAGACCATCGGCCGGGCCGCCCGCAACGCAGAGGGACTGGTGGTGCTGTACGCCGATACTGTCACCCCCTCCATGAAGGCGGCCATTACCGAGACAGAGCGTCGCCGGAAGAAGCAGGACGCTTACAACAAGGCCCACGGCATCGTCCCTCAGACCATCCGCAAGAGCGTGCGGAAGGTGCTGGAGATCTCCCATTCGGCGGAGGAGGAAAAGACCACCGCCCGCCGCAAGCTGACGGACGCCGAGCGGGAGGCCACCATCCGCCGGCTGGAAAAGGAAATGAAGGAAGCCAGCAAAATGCTGGAATTCGAATACGCCGCCCTGCTGCGTGACCAGATCATCGAGCTGCGGGGCCAGAAGTAACAGGAGGCGCTATGGCCCATATACCCACCGTGGATATCCGCCAACTGGGGGATATCTCCTTTGACCGCCAACTGGAGCTGGCCCGGCAGCCCAACCGGGATTACGACGTGGACCGGTGGCTGTTCGTCCCCAACACCTACACCGAGTACCGGTACATTCTGGGTACACGGGGGGAAAAGCCTCTGATCTGCGTGGGCATCAACCCCTCCACCGCCCGGCCCGGTGCGCTGGATCCCACCCTGAAAAGCGTGGAACGCATCGCCCGCAACAGCGGCTTTGACTCCTTCATCATGTTCAACGTCTATGCCCAGCGGGCCACCTCCCCCGACGATATGGAGCGCACCTGCAACCCGGAGTTGCACCGGGAGAATATGCGGGCCTTTGCCTACATTCTCTCCCGCACACCGGATCCGGTGGTGTGGGCGGCCTGGGGGACCATCATCGAGAAGCGGGACTACCTGTGGCCCTGCCTGCGGGATATGATCGCCTTGGGAGAGGCCGCCGGCGCCCGGTGGGTCACCTGCGGCAAGCGCTCTGCGGCGGGGCATCCCCATCATCCCCTGTACCTCCGGGCAGACGCCGTGCCGGAGCCCTTCGACGTGGCGGCCTACGCCGCTGCGGGGGAGACCCGTGCTGCCGCTGCGGCCCGTGGCCGTCGCCGCCGGATATGAGGAGGGGAGCGCTATGACGGAGAAGCGTGCCGGGCTCAGCGCCATGACCCTGAAATACATCGCCATGGCCACCATGCTGGTGGACCATATGGGCTACGTCCTGTTCCCGTGGATCCTGTGGCTGCGGTGCGTGGGGCGCATCGCCTTTCCCATCTTCGCCTTTCAGATCGCTGAGGGCTGCATCCGCACCCATGACAGGCGGCGGTACGCCCTGCGGCTGCTGCTGTTTGCGGTGCTGACGGAGGTACCCTTCGATCTGGCCTTCAACGGCCAAGTGCTGTACCTCGGCTACCAGAATGTCCTGTGGACGCTGCTGGCCGGGGCGCTGGTGTGCTGGGCGGCGGACTGGGCGCAGAGGACCCCGGACGCCCTGCACCTTCTGGCGGCCACGGCGGCGTTTGCCGGAGCCTTCTGGCTGCTGGAGGTCTGCCATACGGACTACGGCGGCTGGGGCATGGCCCTGATTTTGTTGTTTCACCTGTCCCGTGGGAACCGGCTGATCCAGCTGGCGGGACTGGCGGTGTTCTGTGTCGCCAGCGTAGGCGGCGTCAGCATCGAACTGTACGCACTGGTGAGCCTTGCCTTCATCTGGCTCTATGACGGGCGGCGGGGCTATTGCAGCCGCCCCATCCAGTGGTTGTGCTACGCATTTTATCCCGTTCACCTGCTGCTCCTGTGGCTCTATGCCCGGACGGTGGACGGCATATGGTATTTGACATAAGGAGATACATCATGGCAAAGCATAAAGAGGAAAAGACCAACGTCATGCGGGTGCTGGATCAGAAGAAGATCCCCTATACCGCCCACACCTACGACCCGGAGAGCGGCATCGACGGCGTGTCCGTGGCCCGTTCGCTGGGGCAGGATCCGGCATCGGTGTTCAAAACGCTGGTGGCCCGTGGGGCCAGCGGCGGTTACTATGTGTTCGACATTCCCGTGGCTGCCACGCTGGACCTGAAAAAAGCCGCCCATGCCGTGGGGGAGAAGTCCGTGGCCATGCTGCCTCAGAAGGAACTGCTGCCCCTGACGGGCTACGTCCACGGCGGGTGCAGCCCCGTGGGCATGAAAAAGCTGTTCCCCACGGTGTTTCATGAGACGGCGGCGAGCCTGCCTGTCATCATGGTGTCGGCGGGGAAGCTGGGGTACCAGATCGCCTGCGACCCCAAGGCACTGTTGGCGCTGGTGAGGGCCGATACGGCGGACATCATCACGGAGGAATGACGGATGCAGCTGCGTTTTATCGACGAGCACAATGACCGGGGCCACCTGCTGTGGGCGGAGGAGCCGGTGGGGTTGGCCCTGCGGGGCGAGACGCAGCAGACGGCGCTCTCCAAGCTCCCGGCGGAGCTGACGGCCTATCGCCGCTGGCTGGGTCTGCCGCCGGTGCCGGCGGTGGGAGTTGTCACGCAGGAGGCGGCCAGCCCTCTCAACGTCCACGATGCCGACAGCGACATCCTGCTGCCCTCCGAGCACCGCCCCCTGACGGCGGAGGAGTATGAAGCACGGAAGGCACTGGCCCTGCGGTCGGCGGAGGACTTCCTGACGCTGTACCGCTCCATCCCCGACAAGACACACACCACCCTCCCCCAGCGGGAGACCTTCTACGGGGACGTCCCCCTGACGGCGGAGGAGATGTACCGGCATACGAAAAACGTCAACGCCTACTACTTCGGAGAGATCGGGGTAGAGATCGGCAACGAGCCGGATATCCTCATCTGCCGCCGGGCGGGCTTCGCCGCACTGGAGCGACAGCCCCGGTACCTTCACAATGCCGTGTTTCACGGCAGCTATGACGAGGACTGGACGCTGCGGAAGGTGCTGCGCCGCTTTGTGTGGCATGACCGCATCCATGGCCGGGCCATGTGGCGCATGGCCTGCGCCCTCTGCGGCAGCCGCCGGGTGGCCGACCCCTATCGCTTCGCATAAATCGGAGATCAACAGGAGAAAAACACCATGCAGGATCATATTTATATCAAGGGTGCACGGGAGAATAACCTCAAGAACATCGACGTCACCATCCCGCGGGACAAGCTGGTGGTGCTGACGGGGCTCTCCGGCAGCGGCAAGTCCTCTCTGGCCTTTGACACCATCTACGCCGAGGGCCAGCGCCGGTATGTGGAGAGCCTGTCCAGCTACGCCCGGATGTTTCTGGGCCAGATGGACAAGCCGGACGTGGACTATATCGAGGGCCTCAGCCCCGCTATCTCCATCGACCAGAAAACCACCTCGAAGATAAGGTAGAGCTCGGAGGCACTTTCTGCATGGGCGACTGCGTAAACGGCGTCAACGTCACCGTAGACGGCGAGAAGCATTCCGTATCTCCCGACACCACAGAGGAATTCTTCCAGAAAGAGATTCTCGCAAAGGTTCAGTAAGCATAAGAAACCAAAATTTAGCCGGTGCAAGAGCTTTTTTGCATCGGCTCTCCGTGCGTAAGCTGCTGTGTGCGGCGAAACGCAGCAGAAAATAGGAAGTAAGGGTGATTAAGTTGTTGACAGCCGGAATGAAAGGCAAAGCCGAAACCGTTGTTACAGAGAAGAACACAGCCAAAGCCATGGGAAGCGGCACACTGGACGTTTTTGCAACGCCCGCTATGGTCGCGCTGATGGAAGAGGCGGCTTGGAAGTGCGTTGCGCCGGAATTAGAGCCGGGCATGGGCACTGTGGGCACGCTGATGAATGTGCAGCACACGTCCGCAACGCCGCTTAGCATGCATGTTACGGCAGAGTGCGAACTTACCGAAGTGGACAACCGCCGTTTGGTGTTCACGGTTAAGGCGTTTGACGAGGTCGGCCCCATCGGCAGCGGTACCCATGAAAGATTCATCGTCAAGGATGAAAAGTTCGTAGCGAAAGCAAACGCTAAAAGAGGATAAGTTAAAGAGAGGATAATAGGGTATGCCAGACTACCTGAAGCTCAAAAAGTCTAACTGTCAGAACTGTTATAAGTGCATCCGTCATTGCCCTGTCAAGTCCATTCGTTTTCAGTCCAGTCAGGCGCATATCGTAAAAGACGAGTGCATTCTCTGCGGTCAGTGCTTTGTCGTATGTCCGCAGAACGCAAAAGAAATCCGAAATGACGTACCGATTGCGGAGATGTTCGTCAAGGGTGAATGTCCCGTGGCAGTCAGCCTTGCGCCATCCTTTGTAGCAAATTACCCGGGCGCTACCATCGAAACGATGCGTGCGGCGCTCAAAAAGCTTGGCTTTGACCGGGTAGAGGAGACCGCCGTAGGTGCGTCCGTCGTCAAGACCGAATACGAAAAGATCATTAAAGAGCGTCGGCAGAGCGTCATCATTTCCACATGCTGCCACTCTGTCAATACGCTTGTGCAGAAGTATTACCCGGAGGCTCTGCCGTACCTTGCACATGTTTTGTCGCCGATGCAGGCACACTGTAAGATGCTGAAGGAGGAAGACCCGGAACTGAAGACCGTTTTCATCGGGCCGTGCATCTCCAAAAAGGCAGAGGCCGACGAAAGCCCGTATGTGGACTGTGTGCTCACGTTCGAGGAGCTTTCCGCTTGGTTTGAAAAAGAAGGCATCACCGTGGAAGCAGGCGAGGATCACACGGAAGAAAGCCGTGCGCGCCTGTTCCCGACGACCGGAGGCATTCTGCGCACCATGGTGTGCGATGACCCCGAGTATACATACATGGCAATCGACGGCGTGGAAAACTGCATCAACGCGCTTGAAGACATCAAGAGCGGCAAAATGGAGAACTGCTTTGTCGAGATGAGCGCCTGCTTCGGCAGCTGCATCAACGGCCCTGCTATGGATCAGGGTCAGCGTCAGCCTGTGCAGGATTTTATCGCGGTCAATAAGTATGCCGGCAAAAAGGACTTTGTGGTGCCGCAGCCGGCTTCCGAAGAGCTCAAGCACGATTTTGATTATATCAGCCTGTATCACCTCATGCCGGGCAACATCGAGATTGAGGCTATCCTCAAAAAGATGGGCAAGACCCGCCCGGAGCAGGAATTGAACTGCGGTGCCTGCGGCTATAATACCTGCCGCGAAAAGGCCATCGCCGTTTATCAGGGCAAGGCGGAGATTTCCATGTGCCTGCCGTATCTGCTCGGCAAAGCGCAGTCGTTCTCCGATACCATCATCAACAACACGCCGAACGGCATTTTGGTGCTGAACGAATCGCTGGAAATCCAGCAGATCAACGCTGCCGCGCGTAAGATCGTGAACGTGAAGCATACATCCGAGGTGCTCGGCAAGCAGGTCATCCGCATTCTGGACCCGCGCGTCTTCATCGACGTCATGCAGTCCGGCCGCGGCGTGCGCGACGAGCGTGTGTACCTTGCGGAATACGGCAAGTATGTCGACCAGACCGTGCTCTACGACCGCAACTATCACATTATCATGTGCATCATGCGTGATGTGACGGATGAAATGAACGAACACCTGAAAAAAGAAAAAATGGGGCAGCAGACGATTGAAGTCACCAACCGTGTGATCGAAAAGCAGATGCGCGTCGTACAGGAGATCGCATCGCTGCTCGGCGAGACCACGGCCGAAACGAAAATCGCGCTCACCAAGTTAAAGGAATCGCTGCAAGATGAATAATCTCTGTACTGATATTGGCTGGATGAGCCTCAACAAAAAAGGTGAACAGCTTTGCGGCGATCACGTTGACATCGTTCCGCAGGGAGAAAATTCCACGGTGGTTGTGCTGGCAGACGGCATGGGCAGCGGTGTTAAGGCAAATATTCTTTCCACGCTGACCGCAAAGATCATCTCTACCATGATGGCGGAGGGGCTGCATGTCGAAGACTGCGTGGAGACCATTGCGTCTACACTGCCCATCTGCGCGGTGCGCGGCGTGGCGTATTCCACGTTCACCATCATCCGAATCATAGAAAATGAAGAAGCGGAGATCATTCAGTATGATAACCCGTTCGTGGTTCTGCTGCGCAACGGCAAAAACTGGGAATACCCGCGCGAAGCCGTCGAGATCGGCGGCAAAACGATCTATAAGACCCGCATCCCGATTCAGAAGGATGACACGTTCATCGCGTTCAGCGACGGCGCCATTCATGCCGGCATCGGCATGTCGCTGAATTTCGGCTGGGAGCGCAAGGACATCATCGACTATATGGAGATGATGTACGACGAAAGCTTCACGGCAAAAACGCTCAATGCGCTGCTGCTCGATGAGTGCAACAAGCTCTACGGCGGCCAGCCGGGCGACGATACCACCGCGGTCTGCGTCAAAGTGCGCGAGCGCTGCTGCGTGAACCTGATGATCGGACCGCCGTCTAAACCCGAAGATCTCGCGAAGATGCACGAGGCGTTCTTCTCGGCACCCGGCAAGCGGATTGTCTGCGGCGGTACCACGTCTACGCTTGCGGCGGAATACCTCAAAAAGCCTATCATCGCACAGCTCGATTACCTCGATTCCGATATTCCGCCCACGGCGAAGGTCGAAGGACTCGACCTTGTCACCGAAGGCGTCATCACCATGAGCAAGGTCGTCGAGTACGCGAAGGATTACCTTGAGGAAAACCGCAAGTACAGCCAGTGGGGCTATAAGCGCGACGGCGCGTCCATGATCGCCCGCATGCTGTTTGAAGAAGCGACCGATATCAACTTCTTTGTCGGTCGTGCGGTAAACCCGGCGCACCAGAACCCAAATCTGCCCATTAACTTCAACATCAAGATGCAGTTGGTCGAAAATCTCTGCACCTCGCTCGAGAAGATGGGCAAAAAAGTTAAGGTATCTTACTTCTAAGCGCAGAAAAGCTTCTGCGTATAGAGTGTCTCGGCACTCTAAGGAAGGTTTGAAAATATAGAAAAGGAAGTCTCTGTCCAAAGCAAGAAAGGTTTGATGTGAAGAATGAGAAAGTTTGATACGAAAATCCAGTATTTGAAGTATAAGGTCCTGCGCGAGGTCGCACGTTACGGTTTTGAGGATAACCTCGACGCCGCATACTATGAGATTCCGAAGCTGATCGTCAAAGAAAAACCGACGATGCGCTGCTGCATCTACAAAGAGCGCGCCATCGTTGAGGAGCGCATCAAGCTCGCTATGGGCGGCGACAAGAAAAACCCGAACGTCATCGAAGTCATCGAGATTGCCTGCGACGAATGCCCGGTCAGCGGCCATGTCGTCACAGAGTCCTGCCGCGGTTGTCTTGCACACCGCTGCGAGGACGTATGCCGCCGCGGCGCCATCACGTTTGATGAGCAGCAGAAGGCGCACATCGATAAGTCGAAATGCGTAGAGTGCGGCCAGTGCGCAAAGGTATGCCCGTACAGCGCCATCATCAACCAGAAGCGTCCGTGCGAAAAGGCCTGCAAGATTAAGGCCATCAGCATGAGCAGCGAGGAGCATCGCGCAGCGCATATTGATAACGAAAAGTGCATCTCCTGCGGTGCATGCGTTTACCAGTGCCCGTTCGGCGCAATCGTCGATAAGTCCTTCATTCTCGATGCTGTCAACCTCATCAAGGGCAGCCACGAAAATCAGGACTACAAGGTTTACGCGGTCGTAGCACCGTCTATCTCCAGCCAGTTCAGCTATGCAAAGCTCGGTCAGGTTATCACCGGCATTCAGCGCCTCGGCTTCTATCATGTCATCGAAGCGGCGCTCGGCGCAGATATGGTTGCGTATAAGGAAGCGGCAGAGCTTGCGGAAAAGGGCTTCCTCACAAGCTCCTGCTGCCCGGCATTCGTTTCCTACATCAAGAAGAACTTCCCGACCATGGTTGATAAAATCTCGCACAACCTGTCCCCGGCAGCTGAGATCAGCCGCTACATCAAGGAGACCACTCCGGGCGCAAAGGTCGTTTTCATCGGGCCGTGCACCGCGAAGAAAATGGAGTTCAAGGAAGGCGAGCCGGCAAGCCGGTACATTGACTGCACGCTGACGTTTGAGGAGCTGCAGGCACTGTTTGACAGCCGCAACATCGACCTCACCACGCTCGAAGAAGGCGTGCTCGACAACGCCTCCTACTACGGCCGCATCTTTGCGCGCAGCGGCGGTCTGTCCGACGCGGTTGTGGAAGCGCTCAAGGAGCAGAACAACGAAGACTTCAAGCTCAACGCCATCGCATGCGACGGCATCGAAGCCTGCAAGGCGGCTCTGTTGCGTGCCTCCAAGAATGTTCTGCCGAACAACTTCATTGAGGGCATGGCGTGCACCGGCGGATGCATCGGCGGCGCAGGCTGCCTGACCCACGGCGAAAAGAACAAGGCAGATGTCGACAAGTACGGCAAGCAGGCGATGGAGAAGACAATCCTCGACGCCATCTCCGTGACCGATGTCGGACCGGAAGCCGAATAATTAACCGAAATGAGATCCGGTCTGCTGTGCTTGCAGACCGGATTTTGTTCTGTTCCGAAAAAAGGCGTAAACTGTACGTGATGCTAAACTTTTAACAAAACATTTTGCAAAGACGCGCCGTTTTCCGTGCAGATGCAGATTTTTTCGGTTTGCCGTGAGTTTTCATTGTACTTTTTAAAAAATTGCGGTATAATAATACAAATCGGCTTAAAGCGCTGCTTTTGGCCGTGTGTGGTAAAAAATAAGACGTATGAGGACACACCTCACTCCCGGAGAAAGGAATGCTTTCGTTTCAGAAAGCGGTGGCTGAATTATGGCACAGAATCTCTCTAACGATCATATTAACCTGACCATGCTGACGGATTTCTATGAGATCACTATGGCAAACGGCTATTTTGCCAACGGTTTTAAGGATACCATCGGCTACTTTGATATGTTTTTCCGCAAAGTGCCGGACGGCGGCGGATTTGCCATTATGGCAGGCGTGGAGCAGCTCGTCAATTACTTGAGTGAGCTTTCTTTCACGCAGGAGGATATCGATTACCTGCGCTCCAAGCACATTTTTCGCGAAGAGTTCCTCGATTATCTGAAGAACTTCAAGTTTACCTGCGATGTTTGGGCTGTGCCGGAGGGCACGCCGATCTTCCCGCGCGAGCCGATCATGACCGTCCGCGCGCCCGCCATTCAGGCGCAGCTCGTCGAGACGTTCCTGCTGCTGACGCTCAACCACCAGAGCCTCATCGCGACGAAGGCCAACCGCGTCGTGCGGGCCGCGAAGGGCCGCACCGTTCTGGAATTCGGCTCCCGCCGGGCGCAGGGCGTCGACGCGGCGGTCGACGGCGCGCGCGCCGCTTACATCGGCGGCTGCAAGGGCACGGCCTGCACGCTGACCGATCAGCTCTACGGCGTTCCGGCCGGCGGCACGATGGCCCACTCGTGGGTGCAGATGTTCCCGTCGGAATACGAGGCGTTCAAGGCCTACTGCGAAACCTATCCCGACAACCCCACGCTGCTGGTCGACACGTACAATACGCTCAAATCCGGCATCCCGAACGCCATCCGCGTCTTCAACGAGGTCTTAAATCCCCGTGGACTTACAAAATGCGGCATCCGGCTCGACTCCGGCGACATGACGTATCTGACGAAAAAGGCGCGGAAGCTGCTCGACGAGGCAGGCTGGCAGAGCTGCAGAATCTCGTGCTCGAACTCGCTCGACGAGTATATTATCGAGGACATCCTCAACCAGGGCGCGCAGATCGACCTGTTCGGCGTCGGCGAACGGCTCATCACGGCCAAATCCGAGGCCGTGTTCGGCGGCGTGTACAAGCTGACGGCCATCGAGGACGAGAACGGGACTATCATCCCCAAGATCAAGATCAGCGAGAACGTGGGCAAGATCACGAACCCGCACTTCAAAAAGGTCTACCGTTTCTTCGGCAACGACACCGGCAAGGCCATCGCGGACTATCTGTGCGTCCACGACGAGACGGTCGACGACAGCAGCGATCTGGAAATTTTCGACCCGCAGGCGACGTGGAAGCGCAAGAGGGTCTATAACTTTACGGCGAAGGAGCTGCTCGTGCCGATCTTCAAAAACGGCGAGCTGGTCTACAAGCTGCCGAAGCTGGACGACATTCAGAAATACTGCGCCGAGCAGGTCGATACCCTCTGGGACGAGGTCAAGCGTTTTGACAACCCGCACACCTATTACGTCGATCTGTCGCAGAAGCTATGGGACATCAAGGACCGGCTGCTGCATGAGGGCGGCAGGCTCGATCGATAAAAGTATCGCATCCGCCCGGCTTGCCGGACGGATGCGCATTTATGGAGGGATACAGCATGGCCATTCGCGTGGGGATCATCGGGCGGAATTTTGTCGTCGACTGGATGCTGGCGGCGATGGAGCAGGTGCCGGAGCTGCGCCCGGCGGCGATTTATTCCAGAAACGAGGAAACCGGCAGGGAATTCGCGAAAAAATACCATCTTGATGCGGTGTTCACCGATCTGGAAGCGTTTGCGGCCTCGGACGCGTTCGACGCGGCGCATATCGCAAGCCCGAACCTCTGCCACTTTGACCAGGCCATGTGCCTGCTGCGGCACGGCAAGCACGTGCTGCTGGAAAAGCCGGGTGTTCTGAGCAGAAAGCAGACGGAGACGCTTGTCGAGACGGCAAACGCCAATCACGTGGTCTATCTGGAGGCCATGCGGCTGGTGTTTGACGACGCGCTGCCCATCATCCGGGACGCGCTGCCCGAGATCGGGACGCTTCGCCGCGTCACGGCGGAGTTCACGCAGTATTCCTCCCGCTACGACCGCGTCCGCGCAGGAGAGCCGCATATCAACGCCTTTGACCCCGCGCTGTGCAACGCGGCGATCCTGGACATGGGCTGTTATCCCATCCACGCGCTCATTTCCATGTTTGGCGAACCTGCGCATGTATCGGCAGAGGCATACCATCTGGAAAGCGGGTTTGAGGCAGGCGGCATCGCGCTTCTGCGCTATGACGGCTTTGTCTGCGAGGCGATCTGGTCAAAGGTCTGCAAACAGGCCGCGCCCACCACATTCATGGGCGAGGACGGCTCGATCCTGCTCGACGATATCAACCACATCCGCCGCATCTGGCTCGTGCGCCGCAGCGGAGAGACGGTCGAGCTGCCATACCGCGAAAAGCTGCCGAACAACATGATGTACGAGCTGCGCGAATTCGCGGGCTATCTCGCCTCCGGCACGCAGCCGGAAAAGCGCAACCGCGACAGCATCCTCACTGCCGCCGTCATCGAAGAAGCCCGCCGCCAGACGGGCACGACATTTGATGGGCTTTGATTTCGCCGCGCTGCGCCCGGAAGTCCGAGCAGCAGGCAGCAGCGAAAAGGGGAATCCCCTCGGCAAATCCGAATTGCATTTCTCCGCGTAGCTGTAGGGGCCGACGACCCTGTCGGCCCAAAAATGTTGCGAATTTGCCGTAGATTCCCGTGAAAACACAGCATCCTGCTCTTCTTTGAATTATGCTGAATGCCCACGGCGCTGGGAGCGCCGTGGGCATATTTTGCGCTATTATGCGTTTGCGCGGTCCATGAGAATGATCTCCACGTCGGAGGAAACGCCGCCGTGGTAGATGGTGAGTGTGATGGTCTGGCCGGCGGTGAACTGGTTCTTGACGCGGTTGAGCTGCTCCATCGTCGTGACGGAGACGCCGTTGATGGCGGTGATGATGTCTCCCTCGGAAATGCCCTTGGCGGCAGCGTCGCTGTTGCGGTAAACGCGCGTCACATAGATGCCCTGCGGCAGACGGTAATAGATGCGGTACGTCGCGGGGAGCGTCTCGCCGTCGATGCCGATGGCCGGACGGCCGGAGACATAGCCCTTTTCGATCAGCTCGTCGATGATGGGCTTGGCCGTGTCGATCGGGATGGCAAACCCGATGCCCTCGACGGTCGTGGACGAGGAATAGAAGTTGCTCATCTTCATCGTGTTGATGCCGATGACCTGCCCGTAGCAGTTGATGAGCGGCCCGCCGGAGTTGCCGTTGTTGAGCGCGGCATTCGTCTGGATCAGGCTCATGGTGCGATCGTTGACGGTCAGATCGCGGTTGATCGCGGAGACGATGCCGTCGGTCATGGTGCCGCGCAGCGCCGTTCCGAGCGGATCGCCGATGGCGGCGACGCTGTCGCCGACCTGCAGAACGGACGAATCGCCGAACTCAGCGGCCTGCAGCCCTTCGGCCTCGATCTTCAGAACGGCAAGATCGCTCGTCTCGTCGCTGCCGATGATCGACGCGGTATATTCCCGGCTGTCCGCCGTCAGGACGCTCACGGCCTGCGCGCTTTCGATCACATGATGGTTCGTGATGACATATCCGTCCTCCGACATGATGATGCCGGTCCCGCTGGCCTTGCCGGACGGCGTGACGGTCACGATGGAGACGACGCTTCCGATGCACCGGCGGTAGATCTCCTGCAGGCTCAGCGCGCCCGCTTCATCGGAGGCGACGGTCGGCACGCCTGCGGGCGACTGCGTGATCGTCAGCTGCGGCAGATCCTCGGCGGCCTGCTGCGTCTGCGCAGGCGCTTCGGCCTGAACGGACGGTTCCGTTTCCTTTGCTGTCTGCGTCTGCTCGGTTGGAGCGGTCTGCGCCGGCTGCGTGCCGACGGTCAAAAGAAAGCCGGTATCCGACCGGTTGAGCGTCACGCCGACATCGCGCACCAGATGCACCGTGCCGGTCACGGCCAGCGCCAGCAGGCCCAGGATCAAAATAGCCGTGACCCATTTTCCGGTGTGCCTGCGCCTGCGATCCTCCATCGGCGTCGGCTGCGGCTGCCAGTTCTTTGTGGAATTGTCGTCATAGAAGCTGTTGTTGTCAAAGCTCATATCAGACACCCTCTTGCTTGGTTATGCACTTAGTATATCCCGCGGATTTGAACAGACATTGAACGATCTGTAAATCTTCCGTGCAGTCCGTCAGCGGACTGTGGGCAGCGTGAAGTTGAACTGCGTCACGCCGTTTTCGCTCGTGGCCCAGATATCGCCGCCGTGCGCGCCGACGATGGTCTTTGCGATGTAGAGGCCGAGGCCCCAGCCCTCGCGGTCAGCCGAACGGGATTTGTCGGCCTTGTGGAAGCGGTCGAACAGCAGCGGCAGCTCGTCCTTGTCGATGGTCGGGCCGGTGTTTTCGACGCTCACGCGGGCCTTGCCGCCGTCGACCTGCACCCGCAGGGCAAGCCTGCCGCCGTCGGGGCAGAATTTGATGGCGTTGTCGATCAGGTTATAGATGACCTGCGTGATGCTGTCGCGCTCGGCCCGCGTCCAGACGGGCTTGTCCGGCAGATCGACGCGCACGTCGAGATGCTTGTTGTAGATCTTCTGCTCGAAGGTGATGAGCACGTCGCTCAGCTCCTCGCCGAGATCGAAGCGCGTTTTCCGGCTCTCCTCCACGCCCATGGCCTGCAGCTTCGCGATGTCGAGCATATTGCGCACCAGCCGCGAGAGCCTGCGCACCTCGCCGGAGACGATCTGCATATAATGCTGCTGCTTTTCCGGCGGGATGGTCCCGTCGAGCATCCCGTCGATGTAGCCGCCGATGGTGGTCATGGGGGTTTTCAGCTCGTGCGAGACGTTTGCGATGAATTCCTGTCTGCGCTGCTCGGATTTTTCCAGAGAATCCGCCATGGTGTTGAAGGCGTTCGCCAGATCGACGACCTCCTCGCCGCAGCTTTCGGGGACCGTCACGCGGGTATCCAGCTCGCCACGGCCAAAGCGCCGGGCCGCGTCCGCGACCTTTGCCAGCGGCTGCGCCTGCTGGTGCGACAAAAACGTCGCCGCGGCCAGCGCCAGCACCAGCACGATGATCGCCACATAGAAAAACAGCGACGAGCTGCGCTGCATAAAATCCGTGATCTGCGTCATGTCGGAGGAGATGATGACATAGCCGATCGTCTCGTCCGTATCATTGGCGACAATGGGCCTGCCCGCGATGTATCGCCGTCCGTCGTGGATGCCGGCCAGCGTCCCGACGCGGAACGTTTCGCCGCTGGCGTCGATCTCGGTGATGAGATTCGCGTCGACCTGACGGCCGATGTGCGCACAGTTAAACTCGTCGCACGAGCACAGGACGACGAAGCCATTTTCATCGCAGACCAGTGCCTCGGCCTCGCCAACGTCGGAAAACAGGGACAGACTCAGCCGGAAGTCCCAGTTTTCCTCCAGCTCGCCCGTCGAGTCATACGCCTCGGCCAGCGAGGCGACGGCGGCCGCGTCGGCGCTGAGCGTCTCTTTTTTATCGGTTTTCAGATACCCCAGCATCAGAAACCGGAACGAGACGCCCGTAAAGATCATGCAGACCAGCAGCAGCGCCGCAATGAGGGCGAACTGCCGGCTGAACGTTGTTTTCATGGTTACAGGACCTCGAATTTATATCCGACGCCCCAGACGGTCTTGAGGCTCCACTTGTCCGACACGCCCTCGAGCTTTTCGCGCAGGCGCTTGACGTGGACGTCGACGGTGCGGCTGTCGCCGAAATAATCAAAGCCCCAGACCTCGTCGAGCAGCTGGTTGCGCGTGAAGACGCGGTTCGGGCTGGACGCGAGATGGAACAGAAGCTCCATTTCCTTGGGCGGCGTTTCGATGCGCTTGCCGTCGACGATGAGCTCGAACGAGTCAAGGTCGATAATGAGCTTGTCGAAGACCAGCCGGCGGGGCTTGGTCTTGTCGTCCTCGCCGCCCGCGCGGCGCAGAACGGCCTCGACACGGGCCAGCAGCTCCTTCATTTCGAAGGGCTTGGTGAGATAGTCGTCTGCGCCCTGCTTGAGGCCCTGCACCTTGTCGTTCGTCTCGCCCTTGGCCGTGAGCATGATGACGGGGGTCTTGCTGTCCTGCCGGATGGTGCGCAGGACGCTCCAGCCGTCCATCACGGGCAGCATGATATCGAGCAGCACCAGATCGGGCCGGAGCTGCCGGAACAGATCAAGTCCCTGTCCGCCGTCGGAGGCGATGCGGGTGTTGTAGCCCTCCTTTTCGAGATACATCTGCACAAGCTCGGAGATATTCGGATCGTCTTCGACGATCAGGATCGTTTTTGCCATAGGAGAAGCGCGCTCCCTTCTGATACAATATAATGAATATTATACTGCCGCTCCCTGCGTTTGCGTGAACATTTTGTAAAATCCGGCGCGGCAGTTTTTTGGTTTCCGTTTTTGTCGGTTCTGTGATATGATAATGAAAATTCCCACACATGGAGGTCCCCCCGATGATCCGCATCCGTGATCTCTCTTTGCCGCCGGACGGCGACATGGCCCGGCTCGTGCAGGCCGCTGCGCGGCAGCTGCGCATTTCTCCGAACGAGATCAAGCAGCTGGACCTGAAGAAAAAATCCGTTGACGCACGCAAAAAGAACGACGTGCGCATCATTTATACCGTCGACGTGGCCGTAAAGGGCCGGGAGGATAAAATCCTCAAAATGGCCCACAGTCCGAAGGCGTCCATTGCGCGCGACACGCTTTACAGCGTCCCGCAGCCGCAGGCGCTGCCGGACAGTCAGCCCATCATCGTGGGCTTCGGCCCGGCGGGGATGTTCGCCGCGCTGGTCCTGAGCATGGCGGGGCTTCGCCCGCTCGTGCTCGAACGCGGGCAGGACGCGAAAACGCGGCATGAGGCCGTGTCGCGCTTCTGGCAGACTGGGGAGCTTGACCCGGAGTGCAACGTGCAGTTCGGCGAGGGCGGCGCGGGCACGTTTTCGGACGGAAAGCTGAATACCGGCGTCAAGAACGAGCGCATCGGCTGGATTCTGGAGCAGTTCGCCGAGGCCGGAGCCAGCGCGGATATTCTGTACGACGCAAAGCCCCACATCGGCACGGACGAGCTGGTCACGGTCGTGCAGAACCTGCGGGAGAAAATCCTGCACTACGGCGGCGAGATCCGCTTCGGCACACGGCTGACCGGCATCGAAGCCGAAAACGGCCGCATCACAGCCGTCCACGTACAGAGCGCAGACAGCGAGACGGTGCTTCCGGCCTCCCGCGTCCTGCTTGCCATCGGGCACAGCGCCCGCGATACGTTTGAGGCACTGCACAGCGCCGGGGTACCGATGGAGCCGAAGCCGTTTTCCATGGGCGTGCGCATCGAGCACCCGCAGCGGCAGATCAATGAGAACCAGTATGGCCCGTTTGCAGACGCACCGGGGCTTGGCGCGGCGGATTACAAGCTGAACGTGCAGCTGCCAAGCGGCGGCTCGGCCTATACCTTCTGTATGTGCCCCGGCGGGTACGTGGTTGCAGCCGCGTCGGAGCCGGGCGGCGTCGTGACGAACGGGATGTCCGACCATGCGCGTGACGGCGAAAACGCGAATGCGGCCCTGCTCGTCACACTGAACCCCGCCGATTTCCCGGACAGCTCCCCGCTCGGCGGGATGTACTGGCAGCGGCAGATCGAACAGGCGGCCTTCCGCGCGGGCGGAAGCAATTACCGCGCGCCTGCGCAGCTTGTCGGCGATTTCCTGAAAAAGCAGCCCTCGCAGGCGCTGGGCGCCGTCCAGCCGGCCTACCGGCCCGGCGTGACACTCTGCGAGCTGCACGAGGTCCTGCCGGAGCGCATCACTTCCGTGCTCGAACAGGCGCTGCCGGAGTTGGACAAGCGCCTGCACGGCTTCGCCCGGCCCGACGCCGTCCTGACCGCGCCGGAGACGCGCAGCTCGTCCCCCGTGCGCATCCTGCGCGATGAGACGCGGCAGTCAAGTCTGCGCGGCCTGTATCCCTGCGGAGAGGGCGCGGGCTACGCCGGCGGCATCACCTCCGCCGCGCTGGACGGAATGCTGACGGCGGAAGCGATCATCAACGAATTGAGCAATCTGAAAGGATGAAGCATATGGCACAGATCATTCCCTTTCCCGCAGACGCGGAGGAACCGGAACTGGAGGCCCTTTCCCGTGAAGAGCTTCTGGCGCTTGCGCAGGAGCTGCGCGAAAAGCTCGCGGAGCTGGATGCCCGCGAGCCGGAGGATATGATGAGCAAGGCCTACGAGCGCTGGGGCGAACGCCACGAAGCGCTTGAGGACGAGCTGGACGATCTGCTGGATCTGCTGGACGGGCAGTGAATGCTTTCTGAGGCGGAAGCACCGTAAAAAGGGGCTGTCTCAAGCTTCGCGGGAAAGATTCGGAAGAACTGCAGGCGCTTCAGCCGGTAATTCGGTTCCCGTTTTTATCAAAATTCTTCCGCAGGGCGTGCTCGGTCGGGATGATCACGCAGATCATCGGAACGATCTGGACAAACACAATGATCACGCCGGTCATGCCGATCGTTTCCGTGCCGCGGTTTATCACGAACAGCATCGGAAGCACGGACAGCGGCAGCAGGATCAGGCCGCAGATGAACCAGTACCGCCCGCAGACACGGTGAGCAAGCTGCCATGTTTCCTGATTCTTCATGGACATCGTCGTCCGGTAGCCGAACGTCGCGTTGATATCCCTGGGCGGCCTTTTGAAAAAGCTCCGCCCGAAGCCGATCATCACGGCCGGGATCATCAGCGTAAACAGCAGCATCATGCACCAGAATACCATAGCCATTCCTCCCAAGTTCAAATAAATCGGTTACGCTTCTCCGCTGCTTTGCAGCTTTTCGGCCTGATCTGCGGTGACGAGGGCGTCGATCAGCTCGTCCAAAGCGCCGTCCATGATCGAGTCGATTTTATAGAGCGTCAGGCCGATGCGGTGGTCGGTGACGCGGCCCTGCGGGAAATTGTAGGTGCGGATGCGTAACAAGGTCTCCTACATCCTGATTCCGTTTGTTCGTGCGGCCCTTATGCTCCAATCGGTAGCCAAAGGGAACCACTCCGCCAGTGAAGCAGCCCTCTTTCGTCAGTTGTTCCATGCGAGTTTTGGTACGCACAGAGGTCTTGATGCTTTCCCCGGATGCCTGCCAATAGCGAATGTAGTTCAGCAGCTTGTCAACATGGGTGTCAAATCGCTGTTGGCCTTCCTTGACGCTCCAGACTTCAATATCGTTTTTGGCAAACCATTCCACAACGAACGGTGTTTCGTCCTCTCTGCGTCCCAAACGGTCAAACATAAACACCAACAGAATATCAAACTTGTTCTGCAAAGCGTCTCGCTGGATTTCTTGAACGGCATCCCGGTCTTTGGCCGAAACCTTAAACCCGGAAACACCCTTTTCCGAAAACTCCTTGACGATTTCCCATCCGGGATGCTGCCGAACAAACTCCCAGCACGCTTCCTTTTGCATGGGAATATCATCTTTTTCGTTGATT
>ERZ772886.1708-NODE-1708-length-19269-cov-6.274227_pt1 | contig 19269 bp, 16 predicted proteins | sample MGYA00512128_ERZ772886 | MGnify/ENA primary metagenome ERZ772886 (study PRJEB29015, sample SAMEA2737698) | human gut metagenome | biome: human gut; feature: human-associated habitat; material: faeces | place: China | collected 2012 ... | reverse complement strand
CGGGCGATGCAGAGCAGCTGCTTCTGGCCCTGGCTGATGTTGCCGCCGTCCTCGGCGATGACGGTGTCGTAGCCCTTGGGCAGGCGGCGGATGAAGCTGTCGGCATGGGCTGCCTTGGCCGCAGCCACCACCTCGTCGAGGGGGGCGTCCGGCTTGCCGTAGGCGATGTTCTCCCGCACGGTGCCGGCCCGAAGCCAGGTATCTTGTAACACCATGCCGTAGCTGCCGCGCAGGGAGGCGCGGGTCACGTCCCGGATGTCGGTGCCGGAGACTTTGATGGAGCCGCCGTTGACATCATAGAACCGCATGAGCAGGTTGATGAGGGTGGTCTTGCCGCAGCCGGTGGGGCCGACGATGGCGATGCGCTGGCCGGGCTTGACGTCCAGAGACAGGCCCTCGATGAGCGGGCGGTCGGGCAGATAGCGGAAAGAGACGTCCTCGATCTGGACGTGGCCGTCCGGCACGAGCTTTGCGGCGTTCTCCGCTTCGGGGGTCTGGTCTTCAGCGTCCAGAAGCTCGAACACGCGGGCTGCGCAGGCCAGAGCGTTCTGCAGCTCGGTCACGACGCCGGAAATTTCATTGAAGGGCTTGGTGTACTGGTTGGCGTAGTTCAGGAAGATGCTCAGCTGGCCGATGGTGATGCCTCCGGCTACGGCATAGATTGCGCCCACGAGGCCGACGCCTGCGTAGACGATGTTGTTGACGAAGCGGGTGGCGGGGTTGGTCATGCTGGAGAAGAAGATGGCCTTCAGGCTCACGTTCTGCAGTCGGCCATTCACCTCGTCAAAAGCCTCGAGGCTCTGGGCCTCGTGGCCGAAGGCCTGCACGACCTTCTGACCCTCTATCATCTCGTTGACAAGGGCAGTCTGCTCGCCGCGCACGGTGCTCTGGCTCTGGAAATACTTGTAGCTGCGCTTTGCGAGGAAGCTGGCGACAACGAGGCTCAGGGGGGTGATGCAGACCACCACCAGCGTGATAGGGACATTCTGCTGCAACATGAAGAGCAGGGTGCCGAGGATGGTCAGCACACCCGAGAACAGCTGGGTGAAGCCCATCAGCAGGCCGTCCGCGAAGGTATCCACGTCGGCCACCATCCGGCTCACGATGTCGCCGGATGGATGGCTATCGAGGTAAGAGAGGGGAAGGGTCTGGATCTTCCGCATGGCGGCGTTGCGCAGGTCACGGCTGACTGCGAAGGTGATGCGGTTGTTGCAGACGCTCAGCAGCCACTGCGCAAAGGCGGCGACAACAGCCACCACGATGATCTCGTAGATGATGCGCAGCACGCCCGCGTGGTCCACGGCACCTTTGCCCAGCATCATGTCGATGGCACTGCCGCAGAGGATGGGGATATACAGCTGGGCCGCCACGCTTACAGCGGCTACGATGAGGCTGCACACCACGAAGAAGCCGTAGGGCTTGATTTTCTGCAGCACCCGGGTCATGGTGGCCTTCTGCTGTTCAGGGGTCAGCTTGCTTTTTGCTTTTGCACTCATTTCTGCGCATCCCCTTTCTTGAACTGGCTCTCGTAAATTTCCTTGTAGACCGGGCAGCTTTCCAGCAGCTCGGCGTGACGGCCAAGGCCCACCATGCGGCCATCGTCCAGCACGATGATCTGGTCGGCGTGCTGCAGGCTGGCGGCGCGCTGGCTGACGATGAAGACGGTCAGATCGCCCGGCAGAGCAGCCAGAGCCTTGCGCAGGGCCGCGTCGGTGGCGTAGTCCAGTGCGCTGGCACTGTCGTCGAGGATGAGGATGTCCGGTTTGCCTACGAGGGCGCGGGCGATGGTCAGACGCTGTTTCTGACCGCCGGAGAGGTTGCGTCCGCCCTGCTCCACCGGCTCGTCGAGGCCAAGGGGCTTGGCTTTCACGAACTCCGCAGCCTGTGCCGTTTCCAGCGCAGCCCAGAGGTCGGCGTCGGAGGCATTCTGGCTGCCCCAGAGCAGGTTGGAGCGGATGGTGCCGCCGAAGAGCTGGGCCTTCTGCATGACCACAGCCACCTTGCCGCGCAGGTCGGCGCGGGGGTACTGCCGGACCGGTCGGCCCATGATCTCCACACTGCCCTCAGTGGCGTCGTAGAAGCGGGGGATGAGGCTGATGAGGCTGGATTTTCCGCTGCCGGTGCCGCCGATGACGCCGATGGTCTGGCCGCGCTTGGCGGTGAAATTGATGTCGGAGAGGCTGGGTGCGCCTGCGCCCTTGTAGGTCAGGCTCACATGGTCGAAACGGACGGCGTCGCCGGCCTTTTCCGCCGGAACATTGCCGGTGAGCTCAGCCGGGAACTCCATGCCGGGCTTTGTGTCCAGAACCGCCTGCACACGGCCTGCACAGGCCAGAGCCTTGCTCACCTGAACGATGAGGTTGGCCAGCTTGACCAGCTCGACCAGGATCTGGTTCATGTAGTTAACCAGCGCGATGACGTCGCCGGAGGCCATGCCGCCGATGTTTATCTCGATGCTGCCTACATACAGCAGCGCCACGATGGCAAGGTTGATGATAACGTAGGTCAGCGGGTTCATCAGGGCGGAGATGTGGCCCACGTGGAGCTGCATTTGGGTCAGCAGTTCATTGGCGTCCTCGAAGCGGTCCACCTCGCTCCTTTCCTTGTCGAAGGCGCGGACGACGCGCACGCCGGTCAGGTTTTCGCGGGTGAGGCCCAGAACCCGGTCGAGGCGGGTCTGCACCGACTTATAAAGCGGACGGGTGATGACCATGACGCCGAAGACCACGACGCTCAGCAGCGGGATAGCCACCACGAAGATGAGGGCGGCACGGAAGTTGACCGTAAAGGCCATGATCATGGCGCCAATCACCACGAAGGGGCTGCGCAGGAACAGGCGGAGGAAGAGGTTCAATCCGCTCTGCACCTGATTGACGTCGCTGGTCATCCGGGTGATGAGGGTGCTGGTGCCCATGGTGTCCATCTCGGAAAAGCTCAGCGTCTGGATGTGCTCAAACAGCGCATGACGCAGGCCGGTGGAGTAACCCACGGCGGCTTTGGCCGAGAAGTATTGGGCCGTCAGGCTGCACGCGAGGCCGACGATGGCCAGAAGCAGCAGGATGCCGCACCGCACGAGGATGTAGTGGAAATCGTGGGCCGCGATACCCACGTTGACGATGTCGGCCATCACAAGCGGCACGAACAGGTCAAACGTAGCTTCCAGCATCTTGAAAAGCGGTGCAAGCACGCTCTCGCGCTTGTAATCGCTGAGATAGCGAAGCATTTTGTTCAAGGCTCGATACTCCCTTTCTTTCATACATTTAGTCGAGACGCTCCTTATTATAACGCACTCCCAACAGGAATGCTATGTTTTTTGCCAAAGAAAACCGGCTCTGGATGCAGATTTCGGCTCCGGAGATTGAGAAAACCGGAAAATCCTGCTATACTGGAAAGGAATCTCAACGGAAAGAATGGTGGATGCAATGGCAAAAGATGGTGCGGCACGGCTGCGGCTGCGCCCGGTGGGCGCGGCAGACCGCAAAAAGCTGCCGGAATACGGGCCGCTGGGTACGGGCTGTCCGGCGATAGAGCGGGCTGTGGCAGCGCTCTATAAGGGCCAGAACGAGGAGAGCTTCTGGGCGCTGATGAACGCCATCAACTATGCCCTCGAGCTGGACACCAGGGTCCTGGTGCCGCTGGAAGCTGCGTCCGACCAGCCGGATGGGGCCGCCCCGTGGGCGGAGCATCCTGTCCCGGCGGAGAAAGCGAAAGACCTGCAGCCCTGGACCCTGCGTACCCAGAAGGGCCGGTGTTACCTGCCGGTGTTCACCTCAGTGAAGATGGCGGAGGCCGATAAAGGCACGGCCAGCCGCCCCATGGCGGAACGGCTTCTGGCTTCCGCCATGCAGATGGCGCTGGACTCGGACAGCATCGACGGCGTGGTCATCGACCCGTGGACCAGCTCTGCCACGCTGGACTGCTCGCTTTTGAACGGTCTGCTCCATGCCAGCCACGACACCGATGAGCCGGGCGAAGCGGAGCTGCGGGCCGGCAACCATGCCATGGCCGAGGAACGCTGGGACGACGCGATGCACTATTATCAGCTCTCTGCCGAAGAGGGCTGCGCCGAGGGCCTTGCCATGATGGGCGAGATGCTCTACGAGGGCCGGGGCTGCCGCAAGAGCCCTGCACAGGCCCGCAAGTTCTGGAAAAAAGCTGCCGACGCCGGCGATGTGGCCGCATGGGTGGCGCTGGGCGACGATGCCATGGTGCAGGGAAAAGGGGCCGGTGCGGCTCTGCGGGCCTACCGCAAGGCTCAGAAACTCTGCGCCTCCACCCCCGACATCGCCTATATGCCGCAGGTCTGCCTGCGGGTGGCCCAGTATGAGACCCAGTATATCTCCCGCAAAAAGGCGCTGGCTCAGCTGGCTGAGGCGAAGCAGGGCTTCCTCGTCCGCAAAGAAGAGGGGGACGAGACGGCCCAGAGCTGGCTGGACGAGACGGAGGCCGTCATCCGCCAGCTGCTCGAGAGAGAATGAGCGGAAACACAAAATCTTTACAAATGCTCTAAGAAATCGTCATACGGAACCGATATGATATTGAAGGAAAAATATGCGCGTCGCAAAAACAGAGAGGACGACCAGAATGAGCAAAGTGATCGGTATTGACCTTGGCACCACGAACAGCTGCGTGGCAGTGGTGGAGGGCGGCAAGCCCGTCGTCATCACCAACGCAGAGGGAGAGCGCACCACCCCCAGCGTGGTGGCGTTCACCAAAGACGGCGAGCGTCTGGTGGGCGGCGCGGCAAAGCGCCAGCTTGCCACCAACTCCGGCCGGACGGTGTCCAGCATCAAGCGGCATATGGGCAGCGACTACCGCGTCCACATCGACGGCAAAGACCTGACTCCGCAGGAGATCAGCGCCATGATACTGACCAAGATACGCCGCGACGCCGAGAGCTACTTGGGTGAGCCGGTGACGGAGGCCGTCATCACCGTCCCCGCTTACTTTGACGACAGCCAGCGCAAGGCCACCCAGGATGCGGGCCGCATCGCAGGCCTGAACGTCCTGCGCATCATCAATGAGCCTACCGCCGCCGCTGTGGCCTACGGCCTTGACAACGAAGCGCCCCAGAAGATCCTGGTCTACGACCTCGGCGGCGGCACCTTCGACGTCTCCATCATCGAGATCGAAGACGGCACCTTTACGGTGCTGGCCACCGGCGGCGATACCCGCCTCGGCGGCGACGACTTCGACCAGCGCATCGTGGAATACGCCGTGGCAGAGTTCAAGAAATCGGACCGCATCGACCTCTCCCGCGACCCCGCCGCCATGGGACGCCTGAAAGAAGAGGCCGAAAAGGCCAAGAAAGAGCTGTCCAGCGCCCTCTCGGCCCAGCTCAATCTGCCCTTCATCGCTGTGGGCAAGGATGGCCCCCACCACCTCGATCTGACCATCTCCCGCCCCCAGTTCGAGATGATGACCGGCGACCTGCTGGCACGGACGGTGGCCCCGGTGCAGAACGCACTGCGGGATGCCGGCATCTCGGCTTCGCAGCTGGGCAAAGTCCTTCTCGTCGGCGGCAGCACCCGGATGCCTGCCGTCGAGCGTCAGGTGAAGGAACTGCTGGGCTGTGAACCGAGCCACAGCCTCAACCCCGACGAATGCGTGGCGATGGGTGCCGCTGTGCAGGGCGGTCTGTTACAGGGCGGTGGCAAGCTGGCTGGCGCTTCTGGTGCAGCGGCGCAGGGCCTTGTGCTGATGGACGTCACCCCGCTGACCCTCTCGATCGAGACACTGGGCGGCGTGGCGACCCCCCTCATCACCCGCAACAGCATGATACCCACCCGCAAGAGCCAGATATTCACCACGGCCCGCCCCATGCAGACCAGTGTGGAGATCAACGTCCTGCAGGGTGAGCGGCATTTCGCCCGCGACAATAAGAGCCTCGGCAAGTTCAAGCTGAACGGCATCCGGGCCAGCTTCTCGTCCAAGCCCCAAATCGAAGTCACCTTTGATATTGACGTCAACGGCGTCGTGAAAGTCTCGGCCAAAGACCTCGGCACCGGCCGGGAACAGAACATCACCATCACCGGCAGCACGAACCTCTCGGAGAATGAGATCCAGCGCGCCATGGCCGACGCGGCCGCCTACGAGGCCGAGGACAGCCGCCGCAAAGAGCGGCTTGACCTCCACAATCAGGCCGAGGTGCTGGCTTATAAGGTGGACGAGGCCCTCTCTAAGTGCAAGAAGGAGCTGGATAAGGAAGAGAAGAACCGCATCAAAGCCGATGTGGCCAACCTCCGCCGCTGCCTGCGGAAGGATAAGCCCGAAAAGATGAACGAGACGGAAGAAGCAAACCTCCGTCAGGCCAAGAGCCAGCTCGAAGCATCCGCAAACCACCTGATGGTGCTTTATGCATCGGAGCAGAGCGAGAACGGCTCGGACGGGACCATTTGATAAACAGTAAGACCCCCGCTGTGTTTGCAGCGGGGGTCTTTTGCGTCTGAGGGAAAAGTATCTATGGGAAACAAAGAGGAGAGAGGGAAAAGCTTATCGGCCAACGATGAGGTCGCGGCGGCTGCGGAAGCCCACGGTGAGGTGAGCGCTGCTGCCGAGGTGGCGCAGAGTGACCCGGGTGCCGGGCTTCTGGTCCTGGCACAGCAGAGTCAGGTTCAGGGTGGTGGAAGTCTTGCCGGTCTTGAGCACCAGAGTGCTTACGCCCTGATTCATCAGGGTCTGCATGTCGAGGATGGTGGTGCGGAAGGTGGCGTTGTCATCGGGGGCGTCCAGCGTCAGCACGCGGCCTTCCTGACGGGCGGTGTAGAGCACCTGCTTGCCCAGCAGGCCCTTGACGGTGTAGCGGGCTTCGCTCTTCTCCACCGGCGTGTCAGAGGGCAGGGGAGTTTCGTCGGAGATCATCATCACGTTGCCCTGAATGGGGTTCTCCACCGGGGAAGCGTAGCCGCCGTAGTTGGGGTCTACCTCCCCCACCGGAACGTCAGAGTGGAGAGCAATGTCACCCTGAACCATGACCTCGGACGACTGAGGGGGCAGATAACCGGCAACGGTCACGTCCTCGGCGTCGGCGGCAAAGGCACCCACGCTCATGGCGGCGGTCATGGTCAGCAGAGCGGCAGCAGCGGCAGCGCGGCGGGCAGTGTTCTTGTTCAGCAGTCTCATAGTAGTATCCTCCTGTAGATGTAGGAAGTCAACCTCTCCGTCAGCGCTGGTGCGCTGACGGAGAGGTTTATCCCAAATGCTTTTATCAGCGGTACGGCGTATCAGAAAACCGCCGTATCTGTAATGAATACGGATACGGCGGCTGGATTATTGCAGAGATCCTATTTTAATTTTTGCTGGAATCTTTTTCCTCAAGGATAGCCATGAACTCGTCGCCGGTGATGGTCTCCTTTTCATAAAGGTACTTCGCCAGCTCGTCGAGCTTTGCGTTTAGCTTCGGGTATTTTTCGCTGCCGATGAAAACACCCTCGAAGAAGCCGTACTGGAACGGCGACCACGTCTGAATGGTGATGTTGTGCAGGCGGCAGTAGTTCAACACGCCGTTATCGAGCACCGGGTTTAAGCCGTCGCAGATGTTTGTGTTCATCGGCTGCGCGATCATCGTGGCATTTGTCAGGCTCATTTGCAACTGGTTTGCGCAGATTGGTTGATGCAAAGCGCTCTGCAAAAGTTCCATCGTGTACGGGTCTTCGTTGGAGACGCCGAAGTGGCGCACCTTGCCGCTCTTTTTGAGTTCGTCAAAGGCTTCCGCTACTTCTTCCGGTTCCATTAAAGCGTCCGGACGGTGCAGAAGCAAAACGTCAAGATAATCCGTGCCAAGGCGCTTTAAGCTGCCGTCTACGGCAGACAAAATGTGTTCCTTTGAAAAATCGTACATTTTGCCGGGCACAATGGCGCATTTCGACTGAATGATAAGATCTTCGCGGCGAACGCCCGCGTCCTTTATCATCTCGCCGAACACACGCTCGCATGCACCGCCGCCGTAAATATCGGCGTGGTCGAAAAAGTTGAGTTCAAGCTCCAACGCGGTGTGCAGAAATGCATCTGCCTGTTTGCGCTCTGCGCCCGCAAGACGCATGCAGCCGAGAGCTATAGGCGGCACCAAAAGCCCGCTTTTGCCAAGTTCGATTTTTTCCATACAACAAGCCTCCCAAATGAAGTCTATTTGCCTTCATTATAGAAAAACTTATGCGCGTTTGCAAGTGTTTTCCTTGCTTTTTCCGCGTGCGCGGGCTACAATGAGAAAAAGACTTTGGAGGGGTTGCCATGCGGTTTGGTGTGTGTATGCCGATCGAGCAGGCGGAATTTATCGCAATGCTCGGGTTTGATTATCTTGAGGTCAGCGCTGCGGGACTTGCAGAGATGACAGAGGCGCAGTTCGCGGATTTTCTGCAAAAAAATGAAGCCGCACCCATTCACGCGGAGGCGGCAAACTGTATGTTTCCGGGCAGTATTAAGCTGACGGGTGACAATGTCGATTTTGAAGCGATCCAAACATACGTCCATCACGCCATAGGGCGATTGGCGCAGACGGGCATAAAAATCGGGGTATTCGGCAGCGGAGGCAGCCGCCGTGTACCGGAAAACTTCCCGCGCGAAAAAGCGTGGGAGCAATTAAAAACTGTCGCAAAAATCTTAGGTGACGCCGGTGAAAAGTACGGTGTCACCATCGCGCTGGAGCCGCTGCGGCACGAGGAAACAAATATTTTCACAATGCAGCCGGAAGCTTTGAAGTTTGTCAAAGAGGTCAACCACCCGCACTTTAAGCTGCTGTGCGACTACTATCACCTCATAAGCGAAAACGGCACGCCGGAAATGGTAGAGCAGTGCGGCGATATCCTTGTGCACACGCACATCGCAAACCCCGTCGGCCGTGTACCCATGACACCGCAGGATACCGCGGATTACAAAGCATTTTTTCATGCGCTGCACTTTATCGGCTACAACGCCCGCATGAGCCTCGAGTGCCCCGTAAAGAACCCCGAAACCCAGCTTCCCGTTGTGCTTGAGGTTTTGCATAGGTGTGACAATGAATAATTATTTGCTTTTTGAATATGAATGCGTAAAAAACAAGCGCCGCGGAGAAATGAAACTCCGCGGCGCTTATTTTTACATCGGTTTGGTCGTTACTGGATGGAACCTTCAAGATACGCTTCCAGCTCGGCATTTTCTTTCTTTTCCTTGAAATAGTTCAGCACGGCAAAAGCGGCGGTAACAACGGCAACGGCAGCGGTGATGCAGCCGATAATGGTGAGAACCTTGTTCAAACACTTCATGATAAACCATCCTTTCCGGTTCGCCAACATTCTGAAAGAGACCGTACACTGTCTCACTTTGGGCGATTTTGATTACCTTTATCATACCCAAGTTTCGGCGAAAAGTCAAACGTTTTTGTGCCCTGTCATACAAAGTTTACACATGGCGTGAGCTGCCGTGCGAAATCCTATGAAAAATTCTTCTTTTTGCAAACATTTTGCCCATATGCAAGCGGTTTCTGCGCCGGATTTGTTGACAATCCGTTTAAAAAAACTTACAATGTTATTTTAGAGTATTTCAGCAGGAAACACCCAAAATGCGGCACGGAGGCCGCATACCTTACCTGTATCATTTTTCGAAGGGGAGAACGCACGGCACTGCCGTGCAAAGAAGTTATGGAAGAAAAGAATATGAAAAAGGCCACCATACGGGACGTGGCAAAGGCTGCCGGGGTTTCGCAGTCCACGGTGTCCCGTGTGCTCAACAACAATGGCTACGTGGGCGAAGACGCCCGCCGCCGCGTGGAAGAAGCCATGGAAGCGCTGCATTATTCGCCCAGCGCTATTGCAGTGTGTCTTTCCAAAAGCCGTTCGCGCATGATCGGCGTGATCGTGCCGCAGATCTTTGCACCGTTTTTCAGCCAGATGTATTACATTGCAGACCGCATTATGGAGCGGTACGGTTACCGTCTTCTGCTGTGTAATTCCGACGAAAGCTTAAAGCGTGAAAAAGAGCTCATTGACGATCTGCTTTCGTATAAGATCGCCGCGCTGCTCATCGTGCCCGTGGACGGCGACGAGGGTAGCAACAAGGAGTATCTCGACCACATCCGCAGCACAGGCACGCCCGTTGTGTGCGTAGACCGTGAGATTGAAGGAATCCACTGCGACGGCGTGTATATCGATAACTATACCGCTTGTTATGAGGTTACAAAAGACGTGCTCGCGCGCGGCTACCGCAACATTGCATATATGGCAGACCCGCCCATATACAGACCGGGTTGCGACCGTCTGCGCGGCTTCCGTGACGCCTGCAAGGAGTTCGGCGTTACGGTGCCGCAGGAGAATATTTTTCTTGCGCCGATTGAAGATACGAAACCGCTGAATGCGTTTTTGCATGACATAGCCCGTCGGGATGTCCCGCCGAAGGCGATCATCAACTTTGTGCGCGGCTGGGATTATACCATGCTGCAAGCGCTGCATTCTGCAGGACTGCGCGTGCCGGAGGACGTGTACCTGACCGGCCTTGACGATGACAACACGCTGCCGAACTTCGGCTACTCCATGCAGTATCTGCCGTCTACGATCGATTTTTCCGAGGCAGCCGCTAAGCTCTTGATTGAGCGCGTGGAAGCGGGGAATGCGCTGCCGGAACCGGAGCGCCGCATCTTCACCACGCACATGAAGCCTGTATTTGAAAGAAAAGTCACGCTGCCAAAGCCCGATGCAGCGCCGACTGAAACCGATGAGAAAGAGAAGTAAAGTACATAAAAGCAAAATGAAATTTATCAAACCGAATTTTTACGACGCGTTTCACTGCACGGCCGCCGCATGTTCCGATACCTGCTGCGCCGGCTGGGAAATCGACGTTGATCCCGATACCGTTGAATATTACGAAAATTTAGAAGGAGAGCTCGGCGACCGCCTGCGCGAAGAGCTGTGCGACCTGCCGGACGGCACGGTGTGCTTCCGCCTCGGCGAAAACGAGCGCTGCCCATTCCTCGATGACGACAACCTCTGCGAGCTTATCTTAAAGCTTGGCGATGACGCTTTGTGCGAGATTTGCCGTGAACACCCACGCTTTTATGAGGAGCTCGGCGGTCGCGTGGAAATGGGCGTGGGTCTTTGCTGTGAAGAGGCGTGCAGACTGCTGTTTGAGCAGAAAAATCCCGTCACGTTCATCACAACGAATGTCGGCGAGCTACCGAATGCGCCGGAGGATCCGCTTGTGTTCCATCTGCGGGACGAAGCATTTGCCATCGTGCAGGACCGCTCTCTGCCGCTGCGCGTGCGCATGCACCGCCTGCTCGATTTCGGCGTGCAGGCGCAGAAAACGCTGTTCGGCAATATGTCGCCTGCCGAACGCGATACGACCGACGAGACCGATACCCGCGCCGCGCTGTTTGACATGATGACCGAAATGGAGCCCTACGACGAAACGTGGCCCGATTACGTGCAGCTTTTGGAGGATAACGGCTTGCAGGCGAATCTCGACGATATGGATGGCGGCTACGAAAACCTGCTTGTGTATTTCCTGTACCGCCATTTTGCACACGGTGTGACCGACGGCCGCATCGCGGCGCGCGTGGGCTTTTGCGCTGTGAGTGTGTGGTTCATCTGCCTGATGAACACAAAGTGCCTGCGTGATACCGGCGAATTCACCCCGTGGGACCGCATCGTCTGCACGAAAGACTACTCCAAGCAGGTGGAATACAGCGCCGAAAACATGGAAATGGCACTCGACGCTCTGCACAAAGACCCCATTTTTTCCGCCGAACACCTAAAGCGCCTGTTCGGATAACAGAAGCCTTGAAAGGAGCTATGATCGATGAACCGATACGTTGTGCTTGCCCGTTTTGATAAAAATACAGAAGAAAAACTGATTGCGCTGCGCCGCGAGATGACAAACGCGGGCTATGCGTCTTCCGAGTGGCCGCCGCATATCACGCTTGCGGCGTATGAAGATCTCGATGCCGAAGCGCTCTGCGACTGGACCGGGGAGTTCGTCCGCGAGCACACGCGCCAAAAGCTGACGTTCGGCTCTGTGAGCCTTCTGCCGCCGTATGCCACGCACCGCGAAACCGCCGTGCTGTGCCTGAACCCGGTACACGCAAAGCCTTTTGTCGATTTTTACTATGCGTTCCACGAAAAATACGAGTCGTTCTGCAAAGGCATCGGCAGCTTCTCCGCCGTTTCGGAGGACAAGCCCGTCATCCACTGTACGCTCAGCGTTGTGCGCATCACGGAGCTGCAGGACGCGCTCGAACTCGTCTTCCAAAATGATGTCTTCACCCAAGCCGAAGTTACCGCGCTGGAGATCTACACCTATCCCATGCGCCTCATCAAACGGTTTGACCTGACCAGAGCGTAAATTCAAGATTTCAAAAGCAAAAGCACGCAGTGTTTCAAAATCTGCGTGCTTTTTACGTATAATTATTCAAAATACAGTGTGCCCATGTTCAGCGATCTCGTCAGGCGCGCTAAGATGCGACGGAGGGTAGGCAGGAGCAAAAAGGCAAGGAGAAAGTTCGAGACACCGTGGATAAGGTCGAACGGGATGCCGCTGATGATATACGCCAGTGTCGCCGCGGGGCCGCTTAAAATGAACACGGGTATCGCGGTGAGCGTGCCGAAAATCAGCCCGTAAAACCCGCACAGAAGTCCCCAGCCGAGGCGGCTTTCCATTTTACGAAACAGCCAAGCGGCGACGGCCAAAATCGCCCAGATGTAGAGATACGAAAACCACCACAGCCCAAAACCGTACAGCAACCCCTCAAGCAGCACGAATACGGCGAGCGTATAACCCACGTATGGCCCGAGCGCAAGGGTGAATTTACTCGGCTGTGTTTTCCACTTTTTCTGCCTGCTCTGTAGAAACTCTTTCGGGCGTTTCCGGCTCGCCGTTCCAGCGGGCGATAATGGCTTTTGTCTTGATGCCCTCTGCGGTGAACATCACCTCGTGCTCGGACTGAATGTTGCCCGGCGCGTCTTCGCTGTGCAGGTCGTCCGTTTTGCAGAGAATTTCAAAACCGGCTTCCGCTAAATAGCGCTGCGTTGCAAGGTACAGGTCGGTGTTGTCGGTTTTGAACCACAGCTCACCGCCGGGTGCGAGCACCTTTTTGTAGGTGTTCAGCTGGCGGGTGTGGGTCAGGCGGCGCTTGTGGTCGCCGGCTTTCTGCCACGGGTTGCAGAAGTTTACATAAATTCGTGCAGCTTTTTCATCGGGCGCAAAAAGCGTATCGAGCTTTTCAATGTTATACGAAAGCAGATTTACGTTTTCCACAGGCTCCTCGCCGAACTCCGCTTCAATGTTGCGGCGGGCGACGCCCAAAATATCTTCACTGATGTCGATGCCGATGAAATTTACGTCTTTTTCTCGGTGCGCAAGCTTTGCCAAAAACGTGCATTTGCCGCAGCCGAGGTCTAAATGGATGGGCTGCTGCTTTTTAAAGCGCTCGCCCCATGTTCCGGCGGCGGTTTTCGGCTCGTGCACATAAAACGGGCACGCGGCAAGTTCCGGGCGTGCCCACTTTTTCTTTCGGATCCTCAAAATTTTATCCTCATTTCTTTTCCGTTATTTTCGCTCTGCCTATTTTAACGCAGAAATGAAAAGTGTGCAAGTGCGATTCGGATTTTTCCCCGTTTTGCGCGCTTTTTTCTTCTTTTTCCATTGAAAGGCATCGGGCATTTTGCTATAATAAGAAAAAGCGCAAACTTAGACTTACATATCACTTTATATATCAAGGAGGAAAACGTGATGGACGAATTAAAAATGCAAAACGGTGCTTTAATTTTGGAGGGCGGCTCTCTGCGCTCGCTCTTTACCTCCGGCGTTTTGGACGTCTTCATGGAGCACAACTTATATTTCTCCGATGTGACCGGTGTGTCCGCAGGCTCTTTGACCGGCGTGAACTACGTTTCCCGCCAGCCGGGGCGTTCCGCAAAGCTCAACATCAACTATGTAAATGACAAGCGATATCTTGGTGTAAATAATCTCATCTTGCATCACGAGATCTTTAACTTTGACTTTTTGTTTAACGATTTGTCACGCAGCATTCTGCCGATGGATTTTGACACGTTTTATAAATCGCCGCAGCATTTTACCGCCGTGGCGACGAACCTAAGAACCGGCGAGGCGGAATACTTTGAAAAAAGTTCTTGTTCGGATATTTTGGCGGCTATTCGCGCCAGCAGCAGTATGCCGATGCTCTCGAAAGCCGTGAAGATGAACGGCGAGCTGTACCTGGACGGCGGCTGTGCCATGGCGATTCCGTACCGAAAGGCCATCGATGACGGCTTTGAGAAGATCGTGCTGGTCTTAACGCGCCAGCAGGGCTACCGCAAGCTTTACACAAAGCCCTCTATGCTGCATTTGTATGCGAAGTATTTCCGGCATTTCCCAAAGTTTTTGAGCGCGCTGTACGCCGTTCCGACGCGCTACGACGCCCAGCAAAGGGAGATCGACCGCTTAGAGAAAGAAGGCCGCATTTTTGTTATCCGCCCGCAGGGACCCGTGAACGTTTCGCACACGGAAAAGGACACGGCGAAATTAAAAGCGCTGTACAAGGAAGGCCGTCAGGAAGCCGAGCGTCGCATGGACGCACTGAAACGGTATTTGGAGGCGTAATTTGCAAAAGGCGCCGTCAAATTGACGATTGTAAAAGATTAAGCAAAGCCCGCAGATTTAAAAAATCTGCGGGCTTTAACGAAAAAGGACTCTGCAATTTGCAAAGTCCTTTCGTTTGGCAACAGTTGATAATATTGATACGGTTTCAAATGGTTTCATTTGGTTTCACTCAAAAATGAAACCATAGCGGTGAAAGGTGAAACCATAATGAGACGAGAGATGAACCAAAAGATACCTTATTGGTCTTTTCCTTTTTCGGATTCATCAGGGGTGGATTTAATCTTTTCATCCAGTACTTTCCAGACTGCCTGTAGCCCGTCAGGGCTGCAAAATGCGTCCATTAGTTTGTTGAACTCAGGGTTTTCGCTATGAGACACGGCAGCATTTCGTATGCGTGACTGTTCAACAATCGAAAGGATCAGATCTAGGCCAAGAACCGCACATCCAATGTAAAGACAGGTTTTTATCCAAATCCCAACGATGCAGAGGATGATCCCCGGAACAGATAAGTAGAAAAAGTGGAATAGGAAATTCGTTAGAACAAATAGCCAAAACATTTTCCGTGGGTATTTTCTTTCCATGTTGTACCTCCTAAATTTACAGACCTGACAATTTTCCTTTGCTGAGTTGATTGTATCACATTCTTGCACTAATTTCCATACTAAAAAGCCCGATGGTTTCGTATCAAAACCATCGGGCTTATTTGCATAGGGGCATAGACGCCGATACAATTTGACTTTTCTATTCCCAGGGTGTGCAAGGGGGTGCAGACCGATTGTCTGGGGGTGCAAAGCCCGAAAACGCCCGAATTATCGGCATTTTTCGTTAGATTGCGGAAGTAAACGCTCTCCTGCTGTTGACCGAATCGCACTGCAGACAGGAGCATATTTGGCATCGCTGCGTTGTCGATACTTGCCGCTTTGACCCGAAAAACAAGGGCAAAAACAAAGTCACACTTTGCGTTTTCGGCACGTAAATGTGAGTCAAAATGCAAAGTGTGACTATTTCGATATGAGAAAAACCGCTCCGTATCCCACGAGAAAACGGAACGGCCATTCTATATATCATACTGTGATGCGGATGCCGGATTGAAAGATAAAAGACAGCTTTTCGGTTGGCATGATCTCCACCCGGTCGAGCGTGCGTATCATCAGCGAAAAGTCGAATTCTTCAAGTCTGCCCGTCATTTCCAGTAGGCCTATCATCTCCTCTGCACGGTAGGCTGTCAGCGGGTTATCCGAGGTGGCAGCGGTGTTCTGCAAAGACGGGAGATACCTCTGCTTCTTGCTGACGATCAAGTTCCAAGCCTGCACAAAGGCTTTCGGGAACCGCTCTGTGCGGATTTTCACATCCGTGCAAAGAAACGGTCTCGATTTCGGCTTTTTGTAGGTTGCTCGATAGGCGGCAAGTTCCGGAGTCGGATTGTAGTTGTACCCCGCTTTGTGCGGCGGGACATAGGTCATGCCGGGAACCTCCGCTGCGGTATGATCTCTCCAGCTTATGCACCGATGATATGCCGTCAGCAGCCGCCCCTCAGAATGAGAGGAATACTGCGGACATGGCTTCCCGCAAGTCCCGCAGAATACAAGGCTGCGGAAAGGGAGCGCCTTGACCGGCGGCTTGCTGACCCCTTGATGCCGTTTGCGCATTTCCTGCGCAGCAAGCCACTGCTTCTTCTCTATGATGGCCGGAACGCAGTCCTCCACCAGAAATTGAGGGATCTCGCCGCAGTTGACTACTGTTTTGTGTGAGATCGGGTCTGGAATAAAAGTCTTTTGAAACAGGCAGTCTCCGCAGTATTTTTCATTGCTCAAGATGCCGATGACCGTTCGAGAGTACCAGGTTGCGTTTTTCCTCGTGGGAACTCCGTCAGCCGTTAACCCAGCAATGATTTCATCGTAGTTCTTTCCGTCCAAAAACTCCTTATAGATTCTCCGGACGATAACTGCCTCTGCCTTGTTCACGGCGATCTCGCCATTCTTTTTGCAGTAGCCGTATATATTGGAAATGGCTAGGGCAGTGACCAGTCCTTGCTTATAGCGGTATCGCTTTCCCCATTTAATATTATCGGACATACTGACCGATTCGGATTCCGCAAGCGCCGCCATCAATGTGAGGAGCAATTCTCCCTCCGGTGAGATGGAATGCAGGTTCTCTTTTTCAAAATAGACATCCACACCAAGGCTTCGCAGCTCCCTTGTAAAAATGAGCGTATCCACGGTGTTTCTTCCGAACCGGGATACGCTCTTAGTAAGAATGCGATCTACTTTTCCGTCACGGCAATCCTGGATAAGTGCGAGAAATTGTGTTCTGTTTCTCGTCCGGGTGCCAGAGATACCCTCATCTGCGTATATGCCGACAAACTCCACTTCGGAGTTGCCGGAGAGTGATTTCTCATAGAATTCCCGCTGTGCGGCAAGACTGTGAAGCTGTTCCTCTGCCTGCGTGGAAACACGGCAGTAGGCAGCGACACGCTCCTTACGCCTTTTCTCCGCTGGACTCTGGATTATCGGGATCACTTGCTTTTCGCTTGACATACTTTCTCACTCCGTTCTTTATCTTTCTCGTTACCTCGGTACCGTCACGGAAAACAAAAGTGATCGTGCAGTTTTTATGGACGACCGCATGGTTCAGCGTTGCCTGCCAAATGAGCGGGTCGAATTCCTTCAGCGGTCCATCGTATTTTTGCAGTTCTTCGAGGAAAGAACTGACCTGCACACGCTTGGCTGCGCACTTGGATATTTGCGTGGAAAGCTCCGACTTTTCTTTCTGAAGTCCTTCAAACTTGGCGAGATAGTCCTCGTACTGTCGATTGATCTCGCGAAGCCCACCACCGTTTTTCCTTCCGGCGGCGGTGAGCAGGCTCTTAGTCTCCTCCTGCAGTCGGCAGCACTCTGCATTGATTTCTTCCAACCGTGCGACATACGCGCTGTCGTCGGTAATAGTGTCCAGACAAAGCGCATAATTCTCTCGGATCTCTTTCTTTTTCTTGATGAGGCTGTTGATGGCACTCAAGAATGCCTGCTCGATGCTTTCTTCTTTCAGCGTAGGTGTTTGGCAGGAACAGCGTTTCTGAAACTTGTTGTTGCAGTGCCAGTGATAGGCTCGGTATTTTTCAGAGGTGGAATGCCATACCTTCCTACCATAGAAGCCGCCGCAGTCCTCGCATACGATCCTTCCGGAGAAGATAGAGACGCATTGCATCCTGCCGCCGGCGGCTTTCCGTCTGCGGAATTCCTCCTGGACCATTTCGAACACTTCCGGACGCACAATGGCAGGATGATTTTTCTCAACATAAAATTGAGGTGCTTCGCCTTCGTTGCGCTTATGGGTATGCGTCAAAAAATCCGTTGTCACGGTCTTTTGAAGCAATGCATCGCCCTTGTACTTCTCGTTTTTCAAAATGCTCTCAATGACGGTGGTATGCCATTTCGCCTTGCCCATTGGAGTGGGAATTCCATCCTCGGTAAGATGCTTGGCAATGTCATAAGGCGTTTTCCCTGCGAGGAATTCACTGTATATCCTGCGGACAATGATGGCTTCCTCCTCCACGATCTCCATATCGCCGAGTTCGGCACCGCGCCGGTATCCGAGGAAGTTGGAGTACGCAAGGCTCATTTTACCATCGGCGAAACGCTTGCGCTGTCCCCAGGTCGTATTTTGGCTGATGGAGCGGCTCTCTTCCTGAGCCAGAGAACTCATGATGGTTATGAGCAATTCTCCCTTGGCATCCAGTGTGTAAATGTTCTCTTTCTCAAAATACACCTCGATGCCTTTTTCCTTCAGTTTGCGGACGGTAGTCAGACTGTCGACTGTGTTGCGGGCAAATCGGCTAACGGACTTGGTAAGAATCAAGTCGATTTTGCCGGCGAGGGCATCGTCGATCATGCGGTTGAACCCGTCTCGGTTTTTGATGCTTGTACCGGTGATACCCTCATCGGAATAGATGTCCACGAACTCCCATTCAGGGTTGTTCTGTATAAGCGCAGTGTAATAGTCGATCTGCGCATCGTAGCTGTTCTGCTGCTCGTCTTTTTCCGTGGAAACACGAGCGTAGGCAGCTACTCGTTTTTTCTTCAGCAACGGCCGCAAGTCCAAAACGGACATGACGGAAGCCGTCGGTTCAATTTTTCGTACATTCTTTGCCATTGTTGTCACCTCGATAGTGCATTCTGCCTTGCGGCTTCACGCATTTCCTGAGTCCAGCTCTCACTCCTTGAGCGGTCTCTCCAGGTCAATTCTTTTTCGCTTCCATCATGGAAATGAAAGCGAAGCAGATTTCCGGGGCAGGCATCGATATATATAACCTGCTCTTCAAAGGCTTCCGCATCAAACTCCGGAAGTCCCAACGCCGTTGCACAGGCCGTTTTCAAAGTTTCCTCTGGGATCATTTTGGAGGTTGGGCAGTATTTCTTGCCCCGGCTGTTAAAAGTAGCGCAGCACCAAACGACACGATACGGAGTTGTTTTGCGGCGATAGTTCTTGCCGCAGCCTGCGCAGCGGATCTTTCCCGTGAATACGGATTCAGTCCCCTTATCGGCGATGCAGCCTTCCGACTGTTTCTTAAGCCGAAACTGAACGGATTGAAACTGCTCTCTGCTGATGATCGGCTCATGGTCGTTTTCCACCCAATATATCGGAAGTTCGCCGTGGTTGACGACTTTCTCTTTTCCAATCCATTCAAGTGTTGGCATGGGTGGCCTC
>ERZ772886.1696-NODE-1696-length-19347-cov-5.056863_pt1 | contig 19347 bp, 26 predicted proteins | sample MGYA00512128_ERZ772886 | MGnify/ENA primary metagenome ERZ772886 (study PRJEB29015, sample SAMEA2737698) | human gut metagenome | biome: human gut; feature: human-associated habitat; material: faeces | place: China | collected 2012 ... | reverse complement strand
GAAATTCCACCCGAAACAGATTCCACAAAAACAGAAAACGGCATACAGGGGCAATTCTGCCCCTCATTTTTTTAGAAGGAGGAACTGTCCATGAACAGAAAAAAGAATAGCATTCGCATCCTGGCAGCCGGCATGGAACAGTTTGAAGCCAAACAGCAGCAGGCAGACTTTTCCACGCTGGAAACTTTTCTCGCTGCCTACCTTAATACGCCGGGACGCAAGCAACGAAAACAGCTGGCAGAAGAATTTCAGAAGCGACATTTGGAACTGCATCAATTTTTGAAGAGCCATCCGGATTTGCTGACCGCAGAAACGGAATTGCAGGCAATGATTGCCGGAGAACAGAATGAAACGGGTTCCAAGCAAATTTCCAACTTGCTGGAAAAACTGGAGGAGGGACTGTCATGATATTTCAGAACTTTTCTCCCAAGCAGCGGCAAGCAATGCTCTGGTGGGCGATGCCGGAGAGCAAGCAGTATGATGCCATTGTATGCGATGGGTCGGTACGTTCCGGCAAAACAATGGCAATGAGCATTGGATTTTTGATCTGGAGCATGCGGAATTTTGACCGGGAATCCTTTGCCTTCTGCGGAAAGACCATTGACAGCTTGAAACGAAACGTCATTCAGCCCCTGCAAAAATGGATGGAGGGCATTGTACAGCCGAAAATCAATTTATCCAAAAACTACATGGATGTGCAGTGGCTGGGACATGAAAACCGCTATTATTTTTTCGGCGGTAAGGACGAAAGCAGTTATACGCTGATTCAGGGCATCACTCTGGCAGGTGTGCTGCTGGATGAAGCCGCCTTGATGCCGCAATCTTTTGTGGATCAGGCAGTTGCCCGTTGTTCTGTCACGGATTCCCGGCTCTGGTTCAACTGCAATCCGGACGGCAGCGAAGAACATTGGTTTTTTCAGAACTGGGTTGGTGGAGAAGCTGCATCTGGGAAAAATCGGCTGCACCTGCATTTTACCATGGAGGACAATTATGCACTGTCCGATGCTGTCCGGCAGCGATACGAGCGAATGTATACCGGTGTATTCTATGAGCGGTATATTCTGGGGCTTTGGCGAATGGCAGAAGGTCTGGTGTATCCGATGTTCGACCGCAGCAGGCATGTGGTTCCGGATTGCATGCCGCCTGCCGGAACGGGAACATTTTGGGTTTCCTGCGACTATGGTACCCGAAATCCAACTTCGATCGGACTGTGGCATCTGACCCCGAACGGCAATGCAACAAGATTGCGGGAGTACTATTATGATGGGCGGAAACAAAATCCCCGAACGGATGAAGAGCATTACACAGCGTTGGAGCAGCTGGTCGGAACACTCTATCCATTTGTGCGTGCAGTTATTATTGACCCGTCCGCTGCTTCTTTTATGGAATGCGTTCGGCGGCACGGAAAATTCCGGGTTTACAAGGCAAATAATTCTGTTTTGGACGGTATCCGGGATGTTGGCACGCTGCTTGCTTTAGACCGTCTTCACATTTGTGCCGGATGCAAAGACATCATCCGGGAATTTGGGCAATACCGATGGGACGGAAAATCCAAGGGACAAGATCAGGTCATCAAAGAATATGACCATGCCATGGATGACATGCGGTATTTTGTGCGGACAGCGATGAAGCACACCCTGAAAGAATTACGGCGGAGGTGATGAAATGATTGATATGAATGGAATTGCCACTGCGATTGGCGTACCATGTACCGTCAGCGGCGTTATGCAGGAACATTTGCAGCTCTGGGAAACGCTTTACTGCAATCAGGCAGCCTGGGTGAATCAGAGAGTACGTTCCCTGCAAATTCCTGCGGTCGTATCCAGAGAATTGAAACGGCTGACACTGACAGAGTTTGATTTGACTGCAGCAGATTCCCGGTTGCAAGAGATTTTGCAGCGATTTTTACCCAAACTGCGGCAGAAACTGGATTATGGCATTGCCTCCGGCGGACTGCTGATGAAACCTTGCTATGCGGCAGGAGGAATTTTTGTAGATCTGGTACCGCAGGGGCGGTATTTACCCATCCAGTATACCGATGACCAGTGTACAGCAATTGCTTGCACAGAGTATGCAGTGATGGAAAAGAACTGCTATACCCGCATCGAAATCCATACCTATGAAAACGGAAGTCATACTGTAGAGAATCGCTGTTTCCGGTCGCCAATGGTTGGCGTGCTGGGAACGCCCTGTAGTCTATTGGAAGTTCCGCAGTGGGCATCCCTTTTAGAATCCATCACATTTCCAGCAGAACAGCCACTGTTTGCAGTGTTTCAGATGCCGGACACCAATAATATTGATTTAGACTGTCCGCTGGGAGTATCCGCTTTTTCAGATGCGGTTGGATTTATCCGGGATGCAGACGAACAATGGGAGCGGATTCTTTGGGAATTAGAATCGTCCGAACGGGCGATTGATGCCAGCGAGGATTTATTCCGGTTTAACCCGGAAACCAATCAGCCAGTACTGCCAAAGGGACGGGAGCGGATGTATCATTGCTTGGAAGCGACCGGAGATGGCGGAAAAACCATCTACAATACCTTTTCCCCGGAGGTGCGGGACAATTCCTATTTTCATGCCCTCAACCAGATATTCCGGCAAATCGAGAATACGACCGGGCTGAGTTATGGAACAATTTCCGAGGTTTCGGACGTTGAAAAAACGGCAGAGGAAGTCAAAAGCAGCAAGCAGCGTTCCTTCGTCCGGGTGTGTGACATCCAGAAAAATTTGCAGACTGCTCTGGAACAGCTGGCAGCAGCGGTGTTGACTTATGACCGCCTGCTCTTCCAAAATTCCAATACCGATGCAACGATTACCTGTCAATTTGGGGATGGCGTGCTGGAGGACACAGAAAAGGAGTTCAACCGACAGCTTGCCATGGTACAGGCACGAGTATTGAAACCGGAACAGTTACTGCAATATCATTTCCAATGTACGGAGGAAGAAGCCCGAAATCTGCTGCCCGAACAGCAGGATGCAGGCGGTTTATTTGACGGCGGTGCATTTTAATGCGGCAGCAATACGAACCATCTGCTGACCGCATCATTGCTCTATATCAGCAGTTAGAGGACGATATTTTGTCAGCGGTCATCCGCAGAATCCTGAAAATGGGGTATGTTTCGGAAGCGTCCAAACATCAATTGGAAGTCTTACAGGCTGCCGGCTTATTGTATGATGACATTGTGCAGCTGATTGCCGACCGCACAGATGCATGCACAGCACAGGTCAAAGCGTTGTTTGAAGATGCCGGTGTGCAGACGGTCGAAATTGACAACAGCCTGCATGAAGCTGCCGGAGCGTTACCCATTGACATCCGGCAGGACAGCAGCACCCGACAAGTGCTGGAAGCCGGATACAAAAAGACACTTGGCACGATGCGGAATCTGGTCAGCACAACTGCAACGCAGACACAGACCGCATTTATTCAGACCTGCGACCGGATATATATGCAGGTATCTTCCGGAGCGTTCAGCTATCAGGAAGCCATTATGAACGCTCTGCGAGCCTTAGCGGATACAGGAGCAGAAGTTGTTTATCCAACCAAACACAAAGACCGCATGGATGTTGCTGTTCGGCGGTGTGTGTTGACGGGTGTCAGTCAGACAGCGGCAGCGGTTTCTTTACGACAAGCAGAAGATGCAGGCTGTTATCTCATGGAAATCACCGCCCACAGCGGTGCAAGACCTGACCATGCAGAATGGCAGGGGCAGCTTGTTACAATAACCGGAAAAGATGCCGGAAAAATCATTGACGGGCTGCGAGTTTTTACCCTCTCTGAAATCGGCTATGGCAGCGGCGAAGGGTTCAAAGGTTGGAACTGCCGCCACAACTGGCACGCTTATTATCCGGGATTCAGCACACCGAATTACACGCCGGAGGAACTGAAAAAGCTGGACGAACCTTGTATTTCGTACAATGGGAAATTGTACACGGAATATGAAGTCAGCCAGATGCAGCGAGCACAGGAACGAAGAGTCCGAGCCTGGAAGCGGCGTTGCATCACTGCACAGGAAGGCGTGAACAGTGCCACAGATGAAGCAACCAGAGCGGCAGCACAGGCAGAATTTGACCGGTCAGCACGTTACCTGAAAAACAATGAAGCAAAGCTGAAAGACTTTTGCAGACAAACCGGACAAGACCGTGACCGGTTTCGGGAACAGGTGCTTGGATTCAATCGGTCAACGGCACAAAAAGCCGTGCATGTTGCAAAGAAAAGTGGGTTGACTTCTGGCGGTAGAAGTGGTACAATAAAAGAAAAAGACATGTTCCACACAAAAGACGACCCTATGCGAGAAGTTTTAGGAAGTGCAGAACAATCACATCCTGAAGAATTGCAACAATTTCTTGATTATTTATCAGAGCAAAAAGTGGATGTTATTCGCCGTTCTGGAAACTCGTCTATGGGATATCAGCCAGGCTTGCGGAGAGGTGAACCAGGACAAATAGTTATGGAAGACGGAGCAAGTTATTCTGCATGGTTGCACGAAGTGCAGCATGCAAAGGATGATGAATCAGAAGGATGGGGCGGAATGGCTACACTTTTCGACCGAGACAAAAGATGGAAAATGGAATACGATGCCTATGAAAAAGAAATTGAATTTGCAAAATCTCTTAAAAGACAAGATATTGTGGAACGGCTTGAAATTCTAAGAGAAAATGAAAGGAAAGCAATCTATGGAGAATGATGGTCAAAAATTGATAAACAACATGCTCGAAGGAGACATCGCATCAATAAAAAAAGGATTTGCTTCCAATTCAATATTGATAAAAATCGACGCTATTATATGTGCTGTTAAAGAGAAAACAAGTGATAAAGAAATTATAAACGAAATCACATCATTAAAGAATGATGGTCGTTATTTACGGTCAGTGGCTTTTACAGTTGGAGAATTTGCTATAGCTGGATTGCATTTACTTGGGATTGAATCATATGATGGGGAAAACCCATCAATAAAGCGACTGATAGAAAGCAAATTTGATTTTTAACTTCGAGGAGAAGTAACCATGCCAACAACTTATCGGCTCAGTAAACGGAATTGAAAATATTAGCGGCTTAAAGGAGCAGAAATGAATAATTTTACAATCATATACAAGATACTAAAAGCGTTAGAAGCGGCTATGGATTCAGACACTTTCGATGAAACCGCAATTTCTCCAGAACGATTGAAAATCTCAGAAAACAGAAGAAATAAACTGCTGATTCAATTGTATAAAGCTGGATATATCGAAAATCTTTATATAAAAACGTATGTTGACGAAGATTTTCCATCTGTTACAGTGTTGCCAAAAACAACAATCACAATAAAAGGGCTGGAATATCTGGAGGAAAATTCTTTAATGAAGAAAGCAGCAAAGATTATAAAAGAAGCAAAGGGATTTATTTCATAAAAACAGTTGACTAAAGCATCTCAATGAGGTGCTTTTTTCATGCCTGAAAGGAGAAAACCATGAGAAAAATGACATTTGGCGACGCATTGGAAGCACTGAAAATTGGAAAGAAAGTTGCCAGAATCGGATGGAACGGCAAAGGAATGTATCTTTACCTCGCAGATGGAAAGCTTTTAACGGAAGAAATCGGAGATGGAAGCTATCCGTTTACTGATACTGTTGTTATGAAAACGGCAGACAATAAATATTGTATTGGTTGGCTTGCCAGCCAGACCGATATGCTAGCGGAAGATTGGTGTATTGTTGAGCGATAGTTAACAGCGAAATGAGCATCTCAGCGAGGTGCTTTTTTCATGCTTAAATACCGATTAAATTATTTTTAAGCAGTGCTTGAAAGGAAGAAATTTGATGAAAAAGAAATGGATGGCGGTTCTGGCTGGACTTGCTTGCTGTGCGGTTGCCTTTACAGGGTGCAGAGAATCCACTCGTGCGAGATACAATGTACAAAAGCAAGCGGACTATTTTAATGTAGAACGAAGGCTGACAGTTATCAATGCCCGTTCTGATAAACCTGTGTTGGAGATGGTCGGCTATTTTTCTATTTCCAATAATGATGATAATGAACTTGTTGTCACACTGGAAACCGGACAAAACGAATACAAAGTTAACTATGTTTACCTGAACGAATGGACGATTTATACAGTTGAAGACATTAGTGGAGCACATGTTGACCCGTATCACTACGAAATCAACTTTTTACCGGAAATGATTCAGCCTTTTACAATTGTTTCTAAAGATTGAAACCGCTGCACGCCAGCACAATTCAAACATATAGAGCATCCGAAAGGGTGCTTTTTTCATGCCTTGAGGAGGAATTACAATGATGAACGGCTATTACGACCCTGCAGACTATGACGGACTCACAGACGAAGAAATCACTGCAATGTGGAAAGACACGGAAAGAGATAGGTTTAAAGCAGGAAGCAAGCCTATTTGGACAAGCAAGACAAAGTTGGGATACACGCCTATTTTTATCGGCAAAAGTGGGGCTGTGTATGTCGGCGGCGTGAAACTGGAAGGTGTTCGGCTTGTCGAAAACGTAGGCAAAGTTCAAGGCATCCATACACTTTGCGTGGTATTTGATACTGATAAGGTGGTTGACATGCGGACAAGAGTAAAGGCAACACTGTCAGAACCTGACACCATTGAGCTAAAAGAGGTGCTTAATCGTGTATTTAGATGAGGAAGAAACGGTATATGTACGTCATTACATTGATGAAGAAAAGGAAAGAAGTGCTTTAATGAAAAGCGAATTGCCGAATGATGCTATCGCTTTGTATGATGGCGTTCCAGAAGTGAGGACGTCACTACCAAAGCGAGAAACGCCATGGGACATGACAACCAAAGAGCAAAAAAAGGCAAAGTGGCAAGCAATCCTCTGCAGCGTTATTGCAATGTTGATTGTGATTGCAATGATTTTGCAGAGCAAAGCCGGAATCTAAACCTAACCAGCACTCTTTCGGGTGCTATTTTTATACCCAAAATCAGAAAGGAGCAGGCATATGACTATTGAAATCACAGGCACACAGGAAGAAGTAACCGCATTTCTTCACAGCATGGGCAAAAGTTGGATCACGCTGGAAGAATTGCAGGAACAGGAGGAAGCACATGATTGACCAGAAGTTTTTAGAAAGCCTTGGTGTGACGGATGAAAGTGCGGTGCAGAAGATCACCGAAACTTACACTGCCGACATCCAGGCAGAACAGGACGCTGCAGCAGCCACCAAAACACAGCTGGATGAAGCCAACAAGACCATCCAATCTTACAAGGATATGGACATTGATGGCATTCAGCAGTCCGCAGCCGATTGGCAAAAAAAGTATGAGCAGGCAGAGGCAGACCGCAAAGCAAAGGATTACAGCGACCGCCTGGATCAGTTTGTCCAGCAGCAGGGCATGACAAATGCCGTGTATGCAGACTATTTAAAACGGCAGCTGCTGGATAAAAAGCTGCAGTTTGATGACAAGGGTGAGCTGATCGGCGGAACAGAGGCGGTGCAGGATTTGAGAAAGACCTGTCCGGATGCATTTTTGCTGAATCCAAATCATCCGGCGGTTGCCCCGACATCACACAGCACACCGCAGGCAATGGATGGTGTCGAGTCTGCCTTTTACGCTATGAACCCAAATTTGAAACACAACTAATGGAGGAATTTACTTATGGCACATGCTTTACAGGAACGATACTCGAAGCTGGTAGACGAAAAGCTGCGTGCGACGCTCGTCACCAAGGACAATCTCATTTTTAACAACCGCTACGAAGGCGACCCGAAAGCCGGTATGGTAAAGGTGCCGGTACGGGACACTGAGGTGGAAGTGAAAAAGTATGACCGGCAGAACGGTGTAGATATTTCTGCTGGTTCTACAACCTATTTCAATTTGCCGATTGACAATGACGAAGCGGTTAATGAAATGATTGACGGTTTTGAAGCAGCTGCTGTGCCGGATGGCATCAAGGCGGAACGGCTGGACAGTGCTGGTTACTCTCTGGGGCTGTCTATGGATACGAAATCTATCCGGGCACTGGAAGAAACAACTGGTATCACCATTGCAACCACGAAGACTGCCTGCACCGACAGTACCGCATACAAGGCAGTTTTGGCTGCGAAACGGACACAGTCCCGAATGGGCGTGCCGAACGATGGACGGCGTTGGCTGATTGCTTCTCCGGAATTTATGGAAGTCCTGCTGGCGGATGACCATTACATCCGGCAGGGCGATTTATCCCAGGAACTGGTACAGTCCGGGGTGGTTGGCAGAATCGCAGGGTATAACGTCTTTGAATCCAACAACACGATGTTCGAGGATACTACGATTGTCGGCGGCAAGAAGACCACCACAGAATTTATTTGCGGTCACCCGAACTGGTGCCACCGGGTGCAGGAATGGTCTGTTCCAGTCGCCATCAAAAACCTGACGAATGAATACATTGGTTCTTCTGCGGTGCAGGGTCGAAAGGTTTACGGCATCGGCATTTCGAAACCGCAGACCGTCTATGTGAAACGAACCGAGGTATAAGGATGGCAGTCTATGCAGATTTTCCCTACTACCAAGACTTTTATTGCGGCACGGTGTTTACAGATGCGGCAGCATTTCGCACGGCTGCCGCCCGTGCATCGGACTATATCGACAATGTGACCTTCGGGCGGCTTGCCGGTAGCGTGCCGGAACCGTTTGCAGAACCTGTCAAAAAATGTGCGTGTGCATTGGCAGAGGTATTTGAGTTGCAGCGACAGGTGTATGCCAGCACAGATGGCAGCGGTGCAAAAAAGTCCGAAACGCAGTACCATTACAGCGTGACATACAGCACGCCAGCGGAAACGCTGACGGCTCTGCTGAGCGGCAAAAGTGTTTCGGATTATCTGTACAGCATTTGTCTGCGGTATTTAGGACGCACAGGGCTGATGTATCGGGGGTGTGATTGATGTTTACAAATTGCGACGCAGTTACAATTTATCATCCAGAGGGGGCGGTCAATCACCGTCCTGTTTTTTGTCGACACGTCATCAAGAACGTGTACTGGGAAGAATCCATTGGCAGCCGACAGAACGGAAAAGAGGTGCAGCAGAGTGACAGCATTTATGTCTGCATTCCTGCATCGTCTGTAACAGATTATGTTCCAGCACGGGATGACCTGCTGTTTCGTGGCATTATTTCAGAAGAAAAAGAACTGCACGAAATACAGACGCTGTCAAACAAGCACACCATTACAGCGGTTGCAGATTGCCGGTATGGCTCTGCAGCGGTTCAGCACATCGAGGTGACAGCAAATTGATTACAGGTTTTAAGATTCGCATGCCGACTGCAAAAGATTTTTCCGACCGTCTGCAAAAAGCACAAAAGCATTTAGACAGCGAAGTGCTGTGGAAAAGTGAACCATACGTTCCGTTCAAGACCGGCATGCTGCGAGATTCTGGCGTTTTAGGAACGAAAATCGGAAGCGGCAGAATTCGCTACCTTGCCCCATATGCACGCAAGCAATACTACAAAGGACTTTCCACAGGCAAACGGGGGCGGTACTGGATGAAACGTGCGATGATGGCACATGGAGATGCTATTCAAAGAAGCACACAAAAAATATTGAACGGAGCGTGATATTGTGTCAATGATACAGGCAGTATGGGACTATTTTTCCACCTGTCCCCTGCTGGAAAATCAGCGAATTTTAGGAGTTGACCGGTTGGGCGTTGACCCAATCGAATACACCATTGACATTCTTCCCGGTGAGCAAATCGTAAAGCGGTATGTGGACGGTTCCAGCATCCGACAAATCGAACTGACATTTTCCAGCCGGGAACCGTATGGACGGGATGTCATACAAAACATCCAGAACTCTGAATTTTACGAAAAGTTCGCTGATTGGGTCGAGCAGAACGATGATGCCGGAATCTATCCGGACTTTGGCAAATGGAAAACAGTCAGAAGCATACAAGTGATTAGCAGCGGTTATGCAGTAGAGGTGACGGAAAAAACATCACGCTATCAAATCCAGCTGCGTATCACCTATTTACAATCATGGAGGTATTGGAAAAATGGGTAAGGGTATTGATAGTTTAAAAACAAGAAAGCGTTCCGAAAAGCTGGCGTTTCTGGAAGTGAAGACTGACAGCACATCCAAGTATGTTCGTCTGGAAGGCTTCACAACACAGACGTTTAACGCAAATGCAAGCGAGTACAGCCGACAGTATGTGGACGAAGACACCGAACGGACAGACGTGAAGAGCTATGCAGAGAGCATCAACTACGCTTTTGACCAGTATGTCGGTCAGGAGGCGTTGGAAGAAATTGTAAAGATTACCGAAAACGAGTTGACTGGTTTTGATGCAGTTCGTAAAATCATTGTAGCCGATATGACAACTTTAACTGGTTCGGGCGATAAAGTACCAACATATTCCGCCGAAGCAACTGTGAGAAGCTATACGATTGTGCCATCCAGCAATGGTGACACGACCGACTGCATGACCTATTCCGGTGATTTTAAGTCCCGTGGAGCGAAGACTAAATGCAGAGTATCGTTTGATAGCGATTTCCAAACGGTAAAAATTGTAGCAGAAAGCACTGTTGCCAGTCAGAGTGCAAAGAGCACGGAAAAGAATGTAGAGGTGAAAAAGTAATTGATGCAGGATTTGTATACAGTTACCATCAATGGCACGAAACTGCATGTTGATGCAGAAGATGCAAGTTTCATGGAACGCTATCAAGCCGCTTATGATGCGATGTCTGCAAATCCTGCAGACACGCTGAACGACAATCCGGCAACAGTGATTCGAAAATACTGTCAGAGTTATCGTAATTTTTTTGATGCTCTCTTTGGCGATGGAACAGCTGCGGCTGTATTTGCAGGAATGCCGGACAATGCAAGAATGTACGATGAAGTTTTTACCGTGCTGATAAAAGCCATATTGGAGCAGCGAATGGCGGCAGCACTGCGACTAACGGAGGCGGCGAAACGATATGTCCCACGAGAATTGGTATAACATCCTGACCGACCGCCTGCCGGACAGTGTGGAAGTGAACGGAAAAACCTATCCAGTTCACACCAGCTTTCGGGATTGGATTTCCTTCTTTTTTCTGCACGAAGATGCAGACTTGACAGACATCGAAAAAGTGACACTTGCAATGAACTGGTATCGGAACGCAATTCCGGGGAACAAAGCAGCCGCTTATCAGGCGTTGCAGGAATTTGCTGCCTGCGAACGTCTGCCAAAGTCCAAACGAAAAACAACGGGAGCACGTTCCACTCCCGTTTTTTCGTATCTGCATGACAGCGTGTATTTGTATTCTGATTTTTTGCGATACTATCAAATCAACTTGCAGACAACACCGCTGCACTGGTTTGCATTTACTGCATTATTTGAGGGATTACCGGAGAAAAGCAGCACGAAACAGCGGATCGCTTATCGATGTATCAATATCGGTCGCATCAAAGACAAGGAAGAACGGAAAAGGATTTTGCAGATTCAGCGTGCAATTGCGATTCCACAGAAGCCCATGACCGCAGCAGAGGTCGGCAGTTTATTTGGATAAGAGGTGAAAAAATGGCAGAAGAAAAAGCGTTGGTCTTTGACACTGGGATTGATAAAAGCGGATTAGAAAAGGGATTGGCAGAAATAGAAGAAGCGATTGCATCCACTGCTTCTAATTCTGAAAAAGACGCAGAAAAAGCATTTGACAGCATGAAGTCCCGGGTTGCAAAGCTGGCAAATTCCTACAAAGAAGCCGGAATGACAGCATCCGATGCCATGAAAAAGGCATGGGAAGAAGTACGAGATGGTTCATCTTCTTTCCAAACCGCAGAAAGGAATGTGTCTGGATTTGCTGAGAAAGCAGAATCCGAATTACAGAGCGTGGAAGAAGTTGCAAGTCAGTCGTTTTCTACGATTCCGCAAAATGCTGAAAAGAGTTTTGAAGCTGCTGGAACATCTGTAGACCAGTTTTCCGAGAAGCTACAGAAAGTCATGGCGACTGCTGGGCTGGCATATGGAGCGAAGGAAATTACGGAAATCGGCACGGATTACGAACAGGCTATGAAACAGGTTGCTGCTGTTACAGGTGCCGGCACCGAAGAAATGAATGCCATGAGCGATTCCATCCAAAAGATTTATACCAGCGGCATTGGTGAAAATCTGGAAGAAGTTGCTGGGGCTGCTGCCCTGGTAAAACAGCAGTTTGGCGATATTGATTCCAGCACGCTGGAGCAAATCACACAGGATGCCATTGCAATGTCTGGTATTTTCGGAACAGATTTGAACGAAACGCTGCGAGGGGTCAACGCTCTGATGAGCAACATGGGATTGAGTGCAGAAGAAGCCTTCGACTACATTGCAAAAGGCACACAAAATGGGTTGGACAAAAGCGGTGAACTCTCTGACAATCTGGCGGAGTATTCGCAGATTTGGGAACAGGCTGGATTTTCCGCAGAAGAGATGTTCTCCATCCTGCAAAATGGCTTGGACAGCGGTGCATACAATCTGGATAAAGTCAACGACTTTGTAAAGGAATTTTCCATATCTCTTTCTGACGGCAGAATCGAAGAAAATGTAGACAAGTTTTCGCTGGGAACACGAAATCTGTTTGCAGAGTGGCAGAACGGGAAAGCATCGCAGAAGGATGTGTTCAACTCCATCATTTCGGACTTATCCAATATGACAGACCAGCAGGAAGCCCTGTCCATTGCATCCTCTGTTTGGAGTGCTTTGGGTGAAGACAATGCGATGAAGGTCATTACCTCTCTGAACAATGTGAACGACACTTACAGCGATGTAAAAGGCACGATGGAATCCATCGAAGAAATCAATTATGACAACTTTGCAGACAAAACTGCTGCACTGAAACGGAAAGTTGAAATGGATGTCATTATTCCCATCACGCAGAAATATATGCCGAAAATCGAAAAGGCAATTGACTATGTTTCTGAACACTTGGATGAAATTGTAGAGCATGCAAAGCCGATTGCTGCTGGAATTGCAGCTGCCTTTGCGGTAAAAAAGATTGTGGATTTCGGAACGACCACCGTCAACACAGTCAAAACCATTAAGACTGCCTTCCAGATTTTGAATGCATCTAATCCATTGGGGTGGATTGCCTTGGGAATTGGTGCAGTTGTGAGCGTTGGTTCTGTACTGATTGCAGATGCAAAGAAAAAGTCGCAGGAATGGAAAGACCACTTGGAAGATGTTCGGGATTCCGCTGCAAAGATTCCAGACGAAGTACAAAAATCCATTGAAAAGACGCAGGAATGCACGCAGGCATGGGAAGAAATGCACCAGAAAATCAGTCAAGACGGCATGGTAGAAGATTCTGACTATGAAGCAGTCAATCAGCTGAAAGATTCCTTGATGGCGTTGATAAACGCAGACGGCACGATTAAAACAGGGCAAGAAGAAAAGGTGCAAAGCCTGATTGACCAGCTGGATGAATACAGCTATACAGGTTTGACTGTATCGGACGGCTTAATCCAGAAAAACGGCGAGGTTGTCAACAGTTACAGCGAAATTGCAGGTGCGATTGATGAAGTAATTGACAAGCAGCACGCACAAAATTATCTGGACATGTTGGGAGAATCGTCCAAACAAGCCCAGCAGGAACGACCAGCATTGCTGCAGGCAGTTACAGAACAGAATCAGGAATTGCAGGCGAAAAAGGAAGAACGCCAACAAATCATTGATGAAATGGCACAGTTTAAGCTGGACAATACCTACACCTTAACGGACATCAATGGGAAAACGGAATCAATCTGGAATGATACAGACGCATCCAAAACATATGATGAAATGCGGGAAAAGTTAAACGGTGTCAACGACAGCATTCAGACATTGAGTACAACATACTACGAATCCACCACGCAGTTGGAAAAAGGTGCAGATGCCATGCATGCATACAAGGAAGCAGCCGAAGCCTATGCGAACGGAGATTTAGACACCGTAACGCAGGCTTTTAGCGACTTGCAAAACAATGTGCTGACCGCTTCGACTGCCACGGCAGAGCAGCTGAAAGCACAGGAAGAAGAAGCAAGAACACACTATGAAACCTTGAAACAAATGGCGGAAGAAAAGCCCGGTTCTGTTCTTGCAGAAGACCTGAACGATGCAAAACGACTTGCAGAAGATGCTGCAGTGGAACTGGAAATCAAAACCGGCGAACACGCAGATAATGCCGGCAAGACGTTTCTGGATACACTGTCAGCATCCGGCATGAGCGAGGGAGAAAAACTGGATGCCCTGAATCGTTACATTGAAGAACGTCTGAACAATGGTGACAATCTGAACAAGATTGCACAGGACATCGGTTTGGATTATGACAGCGGTTTTGCAACTGGGATTACAGACAATGCAGGCATGGTAGAAGAAGCAGTCAAAGCGTTGGGGAAAGTGGCAGAAGCACATCTGAGAATCAGTATTGATTCTCATTCCCCTTCCAAACTTTCCAAAAGCATCGGCGGTGACTGGGACGAAGGTTTTGCAATCGGTATCGAAGAAGGAATCCCAGACGTTTCCACCGCATCCGCAGATATGGCAAACACTGCCGTTTCTTCCACTTTGGATACCATGAACGCACATGGTGGCTGGGATAAAAGTTTTGCAATCGGCATCAGAGAAGGAGCTCCAGGCGTTTCCGCTGTGTCTGCGAATATGGCAAACGCCGCCGTTTCGTCTACCTTAGGCATCATGAATGCACAGGGTGCAGCAGCTGTTTCAGCGTATAGTCCTGTATTGCAACAGGCGTATGCAGCCCCTGCAGCAGCAAGTACATCAACCGCTGCTCCGTCCAGTTCTCAGCCGCAGGGCGACATCATTATTCCAATCAGCATTGGCGATGAAACGCTTGAAACGGTCGTTGTAAACGCCATTACAAGAGCCAACGCAAGCAGTGGGGGGTGGAGTGTATGATAACAATTTCCAGAGAACCATTCCCACATGCTGCCTACCTTCGAGTGATCGGAATTCGGGTGGATGCGTATGAAAATAGTGCCAACACATGGGCGACACTGGATGATTTGGGAACAATCACGAAAATTGGAACGGATACCATCGTTGAAAAAAACAACCATGACGTGCTGGTTTTTCGGAAGGACGGAACAATTCGACTAGACCGGAATGGACATCCTGCAGACAGAAAAAAAAATGGAATCATTGAAGGCTGTTCTGTGCAGTGCACACCACAGGAAGACGGCTCTTATCTGGGCGAAGATGGCAACGTTTACACCAAAGATGATACCATCCCTGGAACTTGTACCAATCAGAACGGCGGTACATTTGTATGGAATGAGGATGTGGATGGCAAGATCCGCATCTGGACGATTTATTATGATAATTCGTTGATGCGGAATCTGTTGCAGTTCGATGTGTCCTATGCGGAAACTGTCAGCACTTATGAAAACGAGAGCGGTCAGACCATTACCTATCCAGTCCGCATTGGAAAAAGAAAGATTGATTTAAAAATCGAAACCGATCTACAAAGCTTGATCATGCTGAAAGACTATTTTTCGCAGCCGGAGTGCTTTTTCTTTTATCGCAGCACGACAGATATTGAAGAACAGCATGGAACATTTCGCAAAACCAGCGATGTTCAGATTCAGACGATTGCAAATGAAAGCAATTTTCGCAACGCACACTGGTTTGATGATGTATCCTTTTTTTATGATGTTGATTCGGAATATGGCGATTATTTGCAGCGGCTCTATGATTTTTACAAGGGAAATGATTATCACACGGGAGCCTATGAGTTTTCCGTCAGTCTGGAGGAAGTATAAATGGTGATTTACGAGCATGTAAAGGGCATTCTCTCTGTTCCCTGCTATCTGGATAATGGTGATTATGCCGAATATACAACGGACATTGCTTTTACCGATTCTGATATTATCCGGAATAGCTGTTCCATCAAATCCTCTGCCTGTGACAGCAGCACCTTTTCCCTTGGCAGTGTCCGCCCGGCGGAACTGTCCATTCAGCTGCACTTAGAGCAAGACGGCATCAATGCATATAACCTGTATGGTGCAAAAATCATTCTGTACAGCTGCTATCAAAAAGAGCCTAAGCCGTCAGATTGGATTTTCCGTGGAATGTTCTGGGTGACATCTGTATCCCGTAAAAAAACGCTGTACACGCTTCGGGCATCGGATGCCTTGGTATGGCTAAATAACAATTCCATTTCGTCTGGTTCTGGAAAAGTTGATGACGATGAAAGCGAAGTATCCAAAAAGCTGCGAGAAAAGCTGGAAGGCTATGAAGGAGAAGCCGGCGGCGGCGGCGTTTATTCTCTGCATGAAATTGTCACCAATGTTGTCACATGGACAAATGACATTCTGCAAAACATGATTGCAGAAAAGCCGCTTGCCTATGAACATATCAGTTCTATTCCAAACGATAATCCCAAACTGGGAAATTCCTACAGCGGTTATACGCTGATGCGAAAATCAGAAGAAGGAGAATCCAGAAATACCCGATACAGTGCGATTGATTATATTTCTGCTCTTGCAAAACCAGCTTGCTCTTTTGTCTGTATGCGAAATGATCAATACAGCATTCAGAACAACACATTACAAGTCCCGTTTTCCCTTGTCCCGTTTGGCTTTTTCAAAGACAAAATCTGTGTCCCGTTTTCCGCCATTGCAAGAGATAGCTGCGATGTGGCATCGTATAACATCTATATTCAAAAGGTCTATTTTAAAACCTATGATGATACTGGATGGACAAATGCAAGGGAATACAAGCCAATGCTGGGAAATGCAGAAATCGACCTGTCCAGCAATTGCTTTTTTGATGGAAGAAGAATGGAAACGGTTTTGAATTATCAAGAAGACTTTCCGGACGCAAACGACAAAAACGAATATCCGATTGTGGAAGCAGCAGCAAATTATCTGTTTCATAATGTGCTGCTGAAACCGTTTCAGCTAAAATGCTATCTGAAATTTGATGACATGGAACACTTCCCTAAGTTGGGGCAGCGAATTGAAATCGAATATCAGCCCGGGAAATGGGCAGAAAGCACCATTACAAACATGACCTGGAAGTTCCGTGGCGGATGGGAATTTTCCTGCACTGGGAAAGATACCAGAGTGCTGGCACAGGCTGCAAAGCGGTCGTTGGCATTCAACTCCGAAAATGCATCGAAACGCCATGCGGACATTGTGGCAGCAAGTGCTAAAAAAATTGCTTTAGCGAAAGCAGACGAAGCTTGGAATTATGCTGACAAGAATGTATCAGATATACAAAATTTAGAAGATAACAAAGTTGAAAACGAAGAATTTAAAAACGCAATCAATGCCCTCTGGGATGCTATCAATAACTTGTAAGGGAGATGATACCATGCTAACCGCAAATCAAAAATACATCGACACGGCAAATATCAAGCACTTGTTGAGTGCCGGCGAAAAGAACGCCGATAAAATCCAAATCGCCGTTGACCGATACTACCACCAAACGGATCTGTCTGACTGCCTGTTTACCCTGCGAGCAGTCAACAGCAGTGGGGGGCTGGTCATGCAGAATCTTGAAAAAGAGACAACAGAAAATCAAATCATCCTGACATGGGCAATTACCGAGGATTTTACGGCAGTTCCCGGTCAGCTGCTGCCGGAAATCGTTGGTCAGCAGGATGACACTGTTGTGATCAAATACGAGATGACCCCGATGGTTGTTCGTAACTCCATTTTGGAGCAGTACAAAGGCGGAATTGATGCGATTGACAAAGCTCTCCGTGAGATGCAGTCCATCCTTGCACAAGCAGAACAGCTGATTGCAAAAATGCCGATCATCAAAAACGGCACATGGTGGATTTATGATGCAACCACGGGCAATTATCAGGATTCCGGACAGTCTGCAAAGGGCGACACTGGAACGCCCGGCAAGGACGGCATAAACGGAAAAGACGGAAAAAACGGTGCAGACGGTTACTCCCCAACGGCAACCGTCACCGAAACGGACACCGGAGCAACCATCACCATCACCGACAAAAACGGTACAACCACAGCAACCGTCAAAAACGGGATAAGCGGTGACGCTGCATCTTGGGGCGACTTTACACCCGGATGGGATGGGCAAGCGACCTTAAGCTATTGCAAAGCAAAATTGGTGACGGTGATGGGCAAGCAAACATGGCAGATATTGCCGTCCATCAGCACGGTATCTCACAACGCTCTGGATATTGTACCGGACGGGCTGTTTGTGCTGGATTTGTCGCCGGATGTTAATGTACTCAAAGAATCCGCCCATACACACGACAATAAAGATTTTTTGGACGGCATTGAAACTTACTTGCATAGCACTTACTCGAAAGTGACCGCAGAGCGAGAGGCGGCGGATAATAACCTTGCAACTCGCATCAAAGCCTTAGAGGACAGCGTCGGCGATATATCCACGGTGCTTGCAACGATGGTGGAGGTGTAACATGGCGGTGACAATCGCAGAACAGCTGACAAAATTAAACCAACTGCGGCAGCAACTTGCAGCGAATCTTACCACAAAGGGTGTTTCTGCAAGTGCGGCGGAAAAATTTAACACCCTTGTACCAAAGGTGCTGGAGATTTCCGGCGGTGAAACGCCAACCAAAAAAATCGTGCTATATGATGCGGATAATCAGGAGAATGTACGACTGCTCTACAATGGTACGATTTACAGCGTGGCAGACTTTACCGCCTTGCATGCAGATTTTTGCAGTGCGAAGAACAACTACGCTCTGAACTATGGAACAACCGTTTTTGGATGGGATTATAGCTGCTATACCTGTTGCACGCTGCCGATCAGCGTGACCGCATCCACGCAAATTGCAATCCGCTTTCTTTCTGGAAGTACGGAAGTTGGCATTTTACGCTTAGTACAATCCGACACCGGAACGGCTGCGGACATCCTTGCCAAAGCACAAACGGAAGGCAGCTATATCGACCTGCCCTTGCAGTGGTTGCAAAATACCGAATATGTCACCACATTGACACCGTGCGAGGGCGTAACTGCTGGTACTTACTACTTAGTTTGGGTCGGACGGAGCAACAACAGTAAGCCGCTGATTCAGTCCATCACAATTTTATAAGGAGAGCGTTACAAATGAATATTATTGAAGCTGTAGAATCATTAAAACAGGGAAAAGCCATCCAGCGGAGCGGCTGGGGCAATGCGAAAATTAAAGCCGTGCAGCTGGAAAACGGGCAGTATCAAATTTTTGCAAGTGGCGACTTAACGCCGGAAATGCTGGTATTGCTTTCCGGTGACTATGAAACGAAGGAGGAAGAATCGGCATGAGAAATTGGAAACTTTGGGTGAAGGCTGCAGCAGTCAGAGCCGTGAAAACGATGGCACAGACCGCCGTGGCAACCATCGGCGTGGCTGCTGTGATGCAGGAAGTCAATTGGATTGCCGTGGGCAGTGCGGCTCTGTTGGCTGGGCTTCGTTACTTTAGGATACT
>ERZ772886.1638-NODE-1638-length-19733-cov-5.884592_pt1 | contig 19733 bp, 27 predicted proteins | sample MGYA00512128_ERZ772886 | MGnify/ENA primary metagenome ERZ772886 (study PRJEB29015, sample SAMEA2737698) | human gut metagenome | biome: human gut; feature: human-associated habitat; material: faeces | place: China | collected 2012 ... | reverse complement strand
CTATTCATAAATTTATAGAAATTGTACTAAATCAAGCAGAAACCAAATAACCCAACGCCGTCCGGCAGCCCTTCCGCTGTCGGGCGGTTTTTTCGACTAATTCGACTTCCTATTTTTCTTTTTTCTGCAATAATTCCACAGCATTTTTCAGCACTGTCGGTAACGGGACACCCATCAATCCAGCATTTTCAAGGATGGATATTACTTCGTTGCAAATAAATGCAATACAGACACCAGCACGCACATAGTCAATTCCAAGCATGTCATCCAACCGTGCTGCTACAAGTACAAGCAGCAGAACAACGCATTTTTTCGCAAGTCCACGCCATCCGATATTGCTTGACAGTTTTCCTTTTGGCGACCGCCCAGCAGCTGCAACAATCAATCCTGTCGCATAATCTACCGCCATAAAAATCAGTAACGTTGCCAGAGCTGTATCCCATCCGCCAAACAGTCCGGCAATCAGACCGCCAACCGTTCCGGCAGCCGCACAAATCCATTCTTTCATTCAGTTTCCTCCGTTTCTTTTTCTTTTGCATCATAGTCACCGGAAAGCAATAACAGCATTTCCGGGGTCAAATCTCCACTTGCAAAAATTTGATACTGCCCGTTTTCCAGCTGTACTGCTTGAATTTTTGCATTGCCCCAGCCGCTTCGCTGGATGGCTTTTCCATGTTTTAATGATTCTACGGCTTCAATAATGTTCATTGTATCATCTCCTTAAAGTAACGAAATTGATTGAATCAGCGGATGGCTGTTGTTGCTCCGTCCGACCCACACCAAATAATAAGTGCCTGCCGTTACGCCCTCGCAGGGCGTCAGCGTCGTGATATAATCCGTGCTATACAGCCATTGCAAGGGCAGGTCGATATAGCCGCCTGCTGTTTGTGCCTTTGTCAGGATGTCGTCCGCCGTGCCAGTGTCGGACTGTACCAGCCGTAGAATGCCAACTTCGGTGCTTCCAGAAAGAAACCGAATTGCAATTTGCGTGGATGCGGTCACGCTGATCGGCAGCGTGCAACAGGTATAGCAGCTATAATCCCATCCAAAAACGGTTGTTCCATAGTTCAGAGCGTAGTTGTTCTTCGCACTGCAAAAATCTGCATGCAGGGCGGTAAAGTCTGCCACGCTGTAAATCGTACCGTTGTAAAGCAAAGATACCTTGTCCCGATGGGTTGCATCATATAACACCGTTGTTGTTGGAGTTTCAACGCCGGAAATTTCCAGCACCTTTGGTACAAGCGTGTTAAATTTTTCCGCCGCACTTGCCGAAACACCCTTTTTGGTAAGGTTTGTGGCAAGCTGTGCTTTCAGGATGTTTAGTTTTGTCAGCTGTTCTGCAATAGTCGCCATGTTAGTTACACCTCCACCATCGTTGCAAGCACAGTCTGAATGTCGCCGATCTGCTGCACAGCAAATTCCCAAGATGCAACCTTTTCATCTGTGATGTTGTCCAATGTTGCTTTATTTGTGTGCGTGTGGGCGGATTCGACTGCCTGGGCAACTTCTTCTTTCTTTGCATAATCTGATAAATCAGCACTGCCGCTCCCGCCAGTTCCGCTTTCAGCAATTTTCTTTAAATAAACTTCTTCCCGTGTTAGCGGCTCTGGCAGCTTATCAACGCTATAGCCTGCAATCTTCTTCAAAAAAGTTTCTCTTCTTGTAAATTCCTGTTCATTCACTCTGTGTCCCTCCAGTTTGTATAGAAATCACAGAAGTTCCATCATTCCCACATTCGACAATCGTAGAACTACTGCAATCTATTCTTGCACCTTCATTCGCCTGAATACTATTAACAGGATTTGCACTCGAAATTGTAGAAAATCCGCCGTATTGTGTCCACTTTCCATGAATACCGCACAAATACACCTTTGAAAAGCTGTTTTTTGATTCTACAAAATAAAGCGAACAGCTTTCAAAATTGCAGATGGTATTGTACATCGTGAATGCTCCGTTATTCCATGCAAAGTCAATGTCTTTCCATTCCAAGTTGCAGTTGTAAGCGAAAATGGCATTCTGAATTTTTGGCATGTCGCTTGCTGTGCCATAGGCTTCAAACCGGAGCGTTCGATGATACAATTGAATTCCCATGCCGTATTCATTGCTTTTGTCTGTGGCAACATGGGTTTGTCCTCGCTTCAAGCAAATAATCGCCTGCTGGAAGGCATTCGCCAGAATCAAAGCACGGTCAATGGTCTGTACCGCAGTTGTAGTAGCTTTTCCGTTATTGATATCTGAACCGGCTTCTGCATCTACATACAGTCGCACCCGTTCGCCAATGGTCAACCCTTGCATGGATTGTAATAATTCTTCTGCCCGTTTAACGCTGCTTTCTATTCGGTCAGCATCCGATTTCACGTCTTGCTGAATCTCTTTCATAGAATCCATGTATTCATCATATTTCGTTTTCATTTCTTCCGGTGTTGGAATAGCGGAAGTATCTCCATCTATGGAATCCTTTACAATTGCGTCAATCACCTGCGACTTTGCAATCAGACCGCCTGTACCATCTTTGGCAATCCATTGCAGTTTTACAATTCCGGAAAATTGTGTAACCGCATTTGACAGAATGACCTGATTGTTTACAATCTGCATATCATATATCGTCATATCCGGCAATTCCGCTCGAAGAAAATAATTTGCTGCCCCCTGTACTTCTGGAGCGTCAACAGATACCCGTCTTGTATTGCATTCTCCTTGCATTGCCAGCCACAACGTGTCAGCCGTTGCAAAATAATTTTTTTTATCAATTGTGATTTGCATTGTTTATCCCTCCTCCGGTTTTTTCTTATTCATTTTAATTTCGCCATCATTACAAATAATTGCAATCGTGCCATAGGGCACCGCAACTTCTCCGTTATGCGTTCCGGTAAACCAGCTATAAAAATCGTTCTCCCCTTGTCCTGGATGGGATAATACATTAAATTCCGACAATGTGCCATTAAAATAGATGGTGGACAATCTTCTCTGCCATGCGAATGTTTCGCTTTTGATGGACTTGATTGCATTTGTAAAGCTGACTGTTTGCACAATATCTCTTCTGGGCTCAGAAGATGCTGCATCGGAAAACAGTCCTTCCAAGTCGAAAACTTTTTTAGACATGCTGACTGCATAAAAGGTTGTAACAATGTTCGGAACATTGCCATCAGAAGAACGAAATCCTAAAATCTGACTATACGGCTTGTCAATGTTGCCATTGAGCAGCTTGATTCCAATCCAAATTTCATCCGTTCCAATCGGAATATACTTTCTCACAGAAAAGCGTCCATTATCCGCATCAAAAGGCGTAGAAACGCCGTCCCACCATGACAGCTGAAAAGAACCGCTAACATTGCTGAGTGCAAAATAAATGCGTGTCATACCGGACACATTGATTCGCAGGAAGAGATCATATTCTTCTGTTACCTGTTTTGAAATCGTAGATCCACCGGTTGCATAAGACGGTGTACGCATTCCATAGACAGATTCAGAAACATTTCCCAATGTGATATTGGTGATTTCTCCACGAATGACATCGTATTCCCGTCTTGTAATCATCTGTGTGGTGCTGATTCCGATTGTAGTATCGTATACTGTGCCAATATCGCCAACGTCAAAGCTGTTTCCAATGACTGCATCTTTGAAAAATACGCTGCTTTTCAAATCCAAAAAATCAATTTGATACGACACAATCGGATGATTGATATTTTTAAATTCTGCAATCGCATTTTCCAAGCTGCTTGTACTATATACGCCAACATAAGGCAATGCAAACGGGGAAAAAGAATCTTTAATAGACAGCACATTGCTATTCTGTTCTTCATTTTCGCCAATCGAAAAGCACATTTTTTCTTTTGATTCCTCGTAATTTTCCGAAACAGAAATAGATTTTACGTTTTCGGAATAGGCAATGCGAAACGCTGGCTTTTCCATACTTCCTACTGCTGATTCTCGCCTTTTTTCAAGCGAAAAATAGAAGTTATCCCGGTATAATTCATGCCCTGCCACTGGAATCAATCCATTGATGACAACATCGCATACTGTTGCATTTCCAAGCCGGTCTTTGAAATTAACCGCTTCTATCGGGAATGTATCTGTATCATCGGTGTGCTGACTGAAACTGTATAATATTTTCCATGTATCCTCAAAGCCGTAATCTCTTAAATTCTTTGTATAGGCAGCTGTCATAGTTGCAGCCATAATTTGAGCCGCATTCTTTGCCGATTCCTCTTTGCTCCATTCCACGTTTCCGATCAAAAAATTAAGATAATACCATATGTGGTAAGCCGTACAGGTGATTGTAATTTCTCCGTGTTCGTTTTTGGATACATCTCTGGATAAAATGATAAACAGCTGTGATTGGTCTTTTGACCCTCTCACCGGATAGGGTACACGCAAAATATTGTAGCATTTCAGCCGCTTCCAAGCCCCAAATGGGTCAATGGGATGCTTGATGGTGCAACTAAATTCACTGTTAAACTCTTCTGTTGCAATGCATTCTGTTGGATATAAGGAATAGCCATTTTTTATGACCGTTTCACCATTTACCAGCATATAAAAGTCATTCTGCCCGACTGGTTGTTCAAACACGCCAATTTGATGATACACAACAGCACCCCCTTATAACAAGAATCTTGCACATCGTTTGATGGATAAAAAAGATAGGTTTTCATATGTGATTTCACATTTTACGCTGGCTGGCAAATAGAGTGATGAAAAATCGCCATAGGTTTCACAACTAAGGTCTACCTTTTCTTCGTCCGGCAGTTCTTTGACTACGCCATTTTCCAGCGTTCCAAACAAAACAAGCCTGCTCCATCTGGTATCTATACAATATACCCGATCTGTCGCCAGACCAGTATTGATATAAAGTACAGCACCACCGACAGAAAAGCTGGTTGTTGCATCTGTAGCAGCTGGCACGAAGTAAATCATCGGTGTTGCTGGAATATCGCCCACACGGGCAGTATCATATTCTGTGATTGCAATTGTTCCGGAGGATTCCGAAATGGTTGGCTTTATCTGCTTTTCTCTCAGCAACTCAGAATATGCGTAACAGGTATAGTTCAGCGTGATTTCTGTGAATCGGTTTGATTTTCGGTCAGGTGTAATCCCATCCATGCACCATGCTGTAATTTTACGCTCTGGATGGTCTGAAATAATCAAATCACCATGCCCTGTAAAATGCTTCAATACTTCTTCTGCTCTTTGTCTGCCAACTGTACCAATTGTAAAAGAGATTTGCTTTGTGCTATAGCTGCCATAATCGTAAATAATCGGCGGCATACCGACCGCAGTTGCTACTGTATAATCATTTGCAGCAATTACAGGAGCAGGCAAAAATTTCACATAACCATATTGTCTACTATCATGCCCATTAAATAGAATATAGCTCATTTCACACCGCCCCCTGTAACAAATACTGCTTTTTGTGTTTCTGCTGCAATCCGCTGCATAACCTTTCGGATGTCGTCTTCACTATTTACATTTCCAATAGATAAGCCATTCAGATTCACTGTGATGTTTGCTGTTCGGTTCAAGTTTTGTGTGTTCCCACGGTTGCTTATTCTGTCCGCAGTGCCAATTGCAGCAGTTGCATACACTTCCGGCGAAACAGAATGTTCCGATAAATACTGTTCAAAGGGCGTTACTGCTGATTCTGCCATAGTTCTTCCAGCATTCTGCATTTCCGGCAAACTGTCGTTGATGGTGTTGATATAGCCAGCAACAGACATTTCCGCAGCCCATCCGAATTTCTTAGACGGAGATGCAATGCCCAATGCACTATTAAACGCATTGGAAATCATGCTGGCAGTATAAGACACACTTGCTTCTAACTGTCGCCGTCTTTCTTCCATGGTGTTCAAATATCCATCCGCTGACATATTGGCAGCATATGCAGCATTATTATATAGTTCATATGCGATGTTTTGTGAACGCTCCAGCAATCCATTAAAAGCACTTGGGGTATCTTGTGCATCAAAGGTTGCCTTAAAAGTGCTTCCGCCTGTTGTGGCAGCGGCTGCCATTGGTGACCACAGCTTTCCGCTCAGTTCTGCGGCAGCTGCAACAGTATCATCCATAGATTTTTGAGCGTTGGATGTTGCTTTTCTCCATTCAATGCCAGCCTTTATATTCATGTTCTCCATAGCGGTAACATCTTCTTGCGTAACACCTGCCATACCATTTGCAACAGCTGTTTTGGTGTTGTCTAACTCGTTATTGATACGATAAGCCTGCCGCTGCAAATAACCACTGGTTGCCGTTTCAGCGGTTGCAAAATGGTTTTCCAGATAATACATGGATGTTTCCAATTCATCTTTCGTTCCGCTTGTGATTGCCTGTTGTAACTGCTGATAATTTGCAATGGTTGTACTGTATTCCGAATACATATCTTCTGCATTCATCAACGCCTGCTGTAAGGTGCTTTCATCTGCTGCTTCCTGTTTCAGCTGGTTGAGTTCTCTTACTACATCTGGATCAGCTATATCATATTCTCTAAGCCTTGCATTTTGTTTTTCAAGTTCTGCAATTCTTAAATTTCGCTGCCCAGAATCCGCATATATCGCATGTGTCCGGAAACTATTATAGTTATTCTGTGCTTCCATATAGGCATTCAGAGCATCATCTTTTCCAGACAACGCTTCTGAAAACTGGTCAGCATAAATATTTGCATAGGCTTCGCCCTTCTTTTTCAGCAGGACTTCATCCAATTTTACAGATAATTCGTCATATTTTTGGATGACACCATCCACAATTTCAATTTCTTCGCCGGTCACATCTCCAAGTTCTTCTGTGATGAACTTCGCACGATTTTCATAGCCTTCCTTGATTCTGCCGTTGCCATCAACGATTCCATCCAGTTCAGCTTTTAAGCCCTCGTAATACTGAAATTCTGCATCCTTATTTTTTATGTTCGTATCTGCTGCATCTTTTGCTTCTTCCCACTTCGTTCTCTGATCACTCAGTTTGTCACATAATTCCTGCGTTTTTTCAGAAACAAGGGAAGTTGGTTCTAAGGAATCCTCTAAATTTCTATAGTAATCGTAAATGGCAATGCCTGCTCCAACGGCAAGCCCGGCAATCAATCCGAATAAGTTTGCTTTCTGTGCAGCATTCAGCAATAACTGTGCATCTTTTGCTGCCTTAATTGCATTCACAACAGCAGTCATTCCGGATACGGCACTGGATACAAATTTCGTAACCGTACCGATAGCAAGTGCAATTTTCATGGCTTCGCCGACTTTTTTAATGGTATCAATGATGTGATCCATGTTGTTGGAAACATAGTCCATAGCAGATTCCAGCTTGGGCATTGCTTTATCAAAAATCGGCTGTGTGATTTCTGTTTTGAATTTTCTGCCAAGGGATTCCGTTCTTCTCTCAACGCCGTTAAATTTAATCTTATCGACTTCTTCCAGCGTTTTTTTGGAGGTTGTGATGTTGCCGTTTACATCCATCAAGGCTTTTACGCCTGCTGCTCCAAGATCTTCCCACATCGTGCCGAACAAATCAACTCCGGCTTGATTCATTTTTACCTGATCATCCATCTGAAATAAAGCCGTTAAGGTGTCTTCTGTTGCTTGTCTGGCTGTTTCCCCACCTTGAGAAAATTTTTCTCTCATTTCATCTGCATCCAGCCCAATTAAGCTGAATCCTTCTGTTGTAGAATCCGCAGTATCTTTGGTGCGAATGCCAAATTCTTTCATGGCATCGCCCAATTTATCGACAGAAAACGTACCGGAAGCCGTGCCGTTTGCAAGAGAATTAAAGAAATCATCTGCATCATAGCCCAATTGCTGATAATGCACAGCATATTCATTGATGGAATCCAACAAATCGCCATTCTTGTCAAGCCCTTGCTGCGAACCTTGAATCATCATAGAAAACGCTTCATCAGACGAAATGCCAAACTGATCCATCAGCATTTTTACGGCTCTCAGCTGTTCCTGTGCATCGTAGCCGAAGTAGCTTTCCATCGTGAACAAATTCTCTGTAATATCGGACAAATCAGCATCATTCAAATTGCCAAACTGCTGTACCACCAAAGCCATCGTATCGGATACGTTGCTTAACGATTCGCCGTTACCGGATTCGTAAATATCATTGATAATATCCTTGTATTGCCCCATATCACTGGCAGCCGTTCCGGTTTTTACCGCAAAACTGCCAACCGCAGAATCACTTTCGAGGAGCAGGTCATACATATCATGCAAGCCATCTGTGACAAATTTGATTCCCTCTGTATAAAGATTGGCTGCAACGCCTTTCATTGCAGTAAATCCGTCTGATGCTTTGTCGGAACGGTCTCTGACATCTTCCAAGGAATCCGAAACATCATCAAAAGAATCCGCAGAACTGTTACTGCTATCGGATATGTCCTCTAATTCTCTGCTCAGTTTGTTTGCTTCTCCCTGTGCAGAATACAGCATCTTGCTGTATTTATCGGTTGCACTTGCAGCATCATCTGCTGCTTTTCTGGCATGGATGGCTTCTTCAGAGGCATAACCATATGCTTCCGCCGCCTGATCCGCTGCCGCCTGTGCTTCCTGATATTTTCTTGACTGATATTCGACCGCATCCGATAACGCCTGTATTTTCTGCTCGGATTGTTCCTGCATTTTTCGCAGAATTTCCTGTGCCTTTGCGGTTTTTTCTACAGCATCATCATTCTGATTAAATTCAGATGTTACCGTTTTCAGCTCTTCTCGCATCGCTTTCAAACTGTTGTTTGACATGGAAAGTGCTTTCCGGAATGCACTTTCCCCATCCAGACTGATACGTGCTTTAATATCTCTTACTTGTGCCATTTTTCCACCACCTTCCATAGATGCATTTGTGTCAATTCACCCGGTCGTGTATTCAGTGCTTCCGCACGGGTAAGTCCAGCAGACAACCCATAGTATAAAAGCCGGAGAAAGTATTTCTCCCTCCGGCGAATCAGTTTTTTCCATCTTTATCTTTTTCGGCTTCCATCTCTGCTTCAATTTCCAGATAATCATCATCCGGCATGTTTTTCTTGATTTCTTCCGGAATTTCTACCTGATAAGCTTTAATGTACTCTGCAATCACTGCATTCTGAATTGCCGGAAAATCAACAACCCGAAACAGCGACAAAAAACTTTCCTGTTCTTCATCCGTCATCTGAAAAAGAGTTTCCTTTTCACCAGATGAAAAACCAGCTGCAATCATTGCATTTTTCTTGCGGATGCCACCATTGATCAATTCGACCAGCACAAAGCTGATATGTTCAAACCGATTTTCTGTATCTCTCAGCCAGTCTGCAAATACCCGTTCTTTCCCCATCTTTTCAGAGATTCGCTTTTCCGCATATAAATCCCAGTAAAGAGGATAGATTTTTTGACAGATTCTTATTGTAGTCAATTCAAATCCTCCTTTTTTATTCGCTTAAAGACACTTTGCTTACAACTGCATCCTTAATATTAAACTTCTTTTTCAAAAAGCCAATTGCATCTTTTTCTGTTGGGCATTCCACTTTTTGTTCAAAATACCGTTTCGGTGCAGAATCTGATCCATCTGTTGATAACCCGACACCCGAGATCGTCTTTGTTCCAAAAGCGGTCTTATCTCCTTTTGTGGATTCAGAATCATCCGGTTTTGCGAATGACATCTTATAGATGATGTACACATAAAAATGCTTTTGTCCATCAATTACATCTGTTTTATAATAGCCAACACCAAAATAAGGGGCAACATCATCTCCGGAAAGATTCATGGTTTCTGTTACATTGGGGGTGCTTCCGGAAGAAACTGCTGTTTTTTCATATTCTGCTCCAAGCAAGGTTGCTTCGACCTTGAGCGGTGTTTCTTCAAATGCACTCTTGTGTGTTCCAAGTCCGTCCACTTCCAAACTCAGATTCACAGCCGTAATTCCTGCATCATATTCCACTCTTCCATCATCTGCATATAAAGATGCATCATTTTTATCATAAGTCTTATCCGCTTTGATCATACGACCAATATAAAAACCGGTTCCATAAATCGGAAGACCGTTTTCCTGATATTGTGTGATCGGAGCTGCTACCGGATAACGCAAGCCAATTTGTGCCATAATTTTATAGTCCTTTCTCTCTTAAAATCTGGTTAAATTCAGACTGCATTGCATTTTGCGATGCAATTTCTGAATCTTTTTTTACATTGTCCATAAATTTAGACGCTTCTATTCTGCCTTTTACACCATAATGCAAATAGGCAGCTTTTTCAGCGTTTCGGGTGGTAATCCGTCCACGCTTCACTGAACCAACTGGATAAATATCCACTAATTGTTCTTTCGGCTTTATTACAGCGGATACTGAACGAATCATATCGCCTTCATCAATGAATTTTTGATATTCGATTTCTTCCTTTTCAATTGACTTGACAATCTCACCACCAGCTTGCAAAACACGTGTATATGCTCCCGTATCTCCTGCAAGCTCTTCCATTGCTGCAATCAAACCTTGCAAATCTTCTCCAATTGTAATATTAGCCAATCCATCGCACTTCCCACGTATAATAAATAATTCCAGTGTCCAAGTCGAATTGAATCTTGCAAGAAGAAAAATAAATCTGTTCTTTATCAAACATTTCTTCTATTTTCTCTGGCAAATCATCATATTCTGTTCGGGTTCGATAGGAAACTTTTGCAACATAGGTTCTTTCACAACAAATATTATCGTAAAATGTGTACTCTATTCCAGTTTCATTCCATACAATGTATGCTTCTTTTACGTCTGTTGGAACGATGAAATGATATACTTTTCCGGATGGAATCAATTCACAGAGGTTATCCCGAAATTCTTTCAGATTCATAGGTTTCCTCCAACTTCCAAAGACTGATTTTTGTGGTTGCTGGGGTTGTATCGTCAATCTGCTGCACTTGCACAATCCGATATTGCACATCGCCTAAAATTGCAACATCTCCAGTAGAAATTGCTCTCCGCTGCGGAACAGCAATCATTTCATCCACTTGCATGAAAATTTGCTGTGCTTCCACAAATCGTTTCACGCCAACTGTTTTATACTGATAGCAAAGCCGGTACTTTAGTTTCAGCCCGTCAACGGGACGATCGCCAGCATCTGCGATGTTCGCAACTGCATAAATTTTTGCAACCCCATCTGTAAACCGTTCAAACTTCATCGCTTTCTCCATCTACATCTTGAGAAATATAGAAATTTCTCATGGAAAACAATTCATCATGATAATCAATTTTGAATTGGTCGGATGCATGGTTATAAATATATCGGCAGAGATCCAGAAAAAGCTGATGCACCATCAAATCTTTTTCATAATCAATCTTGCTGCTGATGTATTTTCTCAAAATTGCATCGGCACGAGGTAGGATTGCCTCCACCTCTTGATTGGTTTCCGGTTCATCCCAAGTGATATGGAGATAAACCTTTACTTCTTCTACTGTCGGCAACCCTGTTCACCCTCTTTCCTTACTTAGTAGAAACAGTCTTTGCAGCCCAAATAGCACTTTCCAAGTCTGTAATATCGCAAACGGTAAATGCATTGTTATCCAGCGGTGTTCCGGCGATGTGCGTCTTAATCTTAAAAGTACGCACATCTTCCAAGAACTTATATTCATCGGAATAAGTAATACTTCCGGTCTTTGCAGTGCCTACTCCGAGAAAATACTTCTTTGCCAAGCCAATGACGGCTTTATTTTCCGGAACAGCAATCGACTGAATCACCTGCATCGGATACGGCATTACATTATTCCGGTAAGTGCCATCCGGTGCCATGATGGTCGTTGCTGGGAACACCTTTGAAAAATAGTCAACCGGATTCACGATAAAGACAACATCTGTAACAGGACGCTGCCGTCCAGCTGGTGTCTTTGCAAGATCCTTTATAATTGCACCGATTGTAACCGGTGTGATGGCATCCAGCTTTACTGTTGTCTTTTCCTGATACGTTCCAGCAGATGCATTGTCAATATCTCGCATCATGCCAATCGGCTGATCTTTTCCTGTTCCGTCTACAATTCCTTTTTCAAGTCCATATGCCAGAGATTCGGTCAGCAGTGCCCGACAATATCGTTCTAACCAAGACGGACCCAAGTCCAGCATATCCACAGGAATCGACATCCAAGCAGACAATTTATACATATCTGCACTGATTGTATCAATCGCACCGGAAAGTTCCTGCACAATTGCACTGTTAATCTGTCCCCATGCAGCCTGCTGAATACCTTGCTTATTGATTACAATCTTTGTCAATGTGCTGGTATTCATGCTGTAAACCGCATTGATCAATGGGAAGTTGGATTTGATGTCGTCCATAACCGCATCAATAAAGGTTGGTTCAATGGCATCCGGCAAATTGGTAACAGCGTTCTGATAGTCCTTTCCAACATTAATTACATTTTCCCAGAATGCCGTTTCCTTGCTGGTCAGTACTCTGTTTCCTCTGCTTGCCAGAATTGCACGGTCAGAAGCAGCAACAACGCCGTTGTATTCTGCTTTGAGTTCTTCTGAAATAAAAGCACCAAGTGCATCAATGCTTGCACGAATATTTTCAGTATCGTTCTTGTTGATTGCATCCGTCAAACCACTGATAATGTCAGCCTTCTGTTTTGTTTTTTTATCCAGATTTGTCATAACAAGCTCCTTTACAATCTAATTTTTTCAATTGTTTTATTATAAATGCTGCCGAAAATCTGATCTGCAACATTTTTTTCAGGTGGTTTCGGTTCTGGCTTTCCAGAATCTTTTTTATCAATCACATCAATGAATCCGTACTGCAAGCAGTCCGCAGCACTCAACGCCGTTTCCGCATCCATCATTTCTGTCAACTTCTGAAAGTCAATTTTCCCATTTGATTTGTCCATGTAGGCATTCTTGATATTTGCCGTGATGGTATCCAAAATATCCGCCTCATGCCGCAGCTCTTCAGCATTGCCCCATGCAATTGACATTGCATTGTGAATCATCATAGTGGAACAATTGGACATGTGGACTTCGTCACCGCACATTGCAATCACAGAAGCAATGGAACACGCAAATCCATCAATATATACAATTTTCTTTGCATTGTGCCGCATCAGCTGGCTATAAATCGCAATTCCTTCCTTTACGCTTCCACCGTTGCTATTGATATAAATGCAAATGGTATCAATTTCTCCGGCTTCAGCAAGCTGACTGCGAAAATCTTCCGCAGTTACAACTTTAGTTTCTTTATCATGTCGTTCACTAACCTGCGAATAGATGTACAAATCCACTGTTTTTTCATCTTTCTTCGCCAAATTCCAGAACGTCCCATCATTCATCCTGACCATCTCCTTCTGCGTCACTTAATGTGCTGTAATTTTTTGTAAGGGTGTATCCATCCGCCCATTCCTTATCCAGATTTTGCAGTTTTAAGGCTCTCCGGATTTCATTTGTGCTGCAAATTGCTGCTGCTTTTAGTTTGTCAGCCCCAGAAGCACATGAAAACAAATCGGAATATTTGATCATACTGGTATCAAACAGAATCTTGCTGCCATGCAGAATTTCTTCTTTTCGGTATAATTTCCTTGAAAATTCCTTGTCCGCTTTGTCGGTATAGTAGCAAATGCATTCTCCGATAAACAAATCCAGTATCTCAGACAATCCGGACGATCCGCCAGTAAGCAAAACAGGCGGTATTCGGTATTTTCTCGCAGCTGTTTCAATTGCAAGCGAAATGGTATCCTTGATTTCTGTTATGATGGACTTGTTTCCCTGAGATTTGGTGCTATCGTTCGCAGATTTTGCAGTGATTCCGCCAATCAGCGGCAATACTGCCTTATCGCTCTTTAAAAAATTCTTGAATGATACATTCATCATTTTTTTGAACTTTTCTTCGTAGTCATCGCCAGTCGGTAACGCACCAACTTCCAAGAAATATTTTTCATTGGATGCTTTTGAATAAATCTTTGTGGTAATAGACAAAATCTCATTGCAGTACGAAAGCACGCTGTTCAGCATCGCATCACTATGAGAACTTTCCCACGGATTCCCGATATAGATTACATCGCTGTAATAGCATTTGCTCAAACTGAAATCGCCATAACTGACGGATTCAAAGTATAATTCTGCTGTGTTTTTTGTCGATGCACAGAAGTGGTCTGCCACGAACCATTCTTTGTGGTGTTCAAATGCAAGCACTTCTCCGTCCCACAGATAGCGAAACCAAAATTCATAGAAAAAATCAGAAGCATTCTGGCTTCGGTTCGGGCAATAATTGAGCAGATAAAACAAGTCGCCTTGATTTTCTTTTCCGTTCTGAATCGTTTTGATTGGTACTCTTGATAAACAGGTTGCAACATAATCCACTGCAATATATTTTGCAAAAAGGGATATGAATGCTTTGGTTTCTTCATCCATTTCATAATATCCGGTGTCCGTTTTTTCTTCTTTTTCTATTTTTTCTTCCAGAAATGGTCGAAACAGTCGCTTGAATACATTCATCGTAATCACTCCCTTCTGCTTAATAGATCCACGCTTGCATCATATCAAGATTGATTGCTTTCGTGTGTTCCAAAACATCTGACACACATTCCGCAGCTACAAACGCCTTAAATTCATCATTTTTTCTGGATTTTGGTTCTATTTTTTGATAAGTAATATTGCCTGCTCCACTGGTTGCCGTCTTTGTATTATTGGTCTGCCAGCACATATTACTGTTATTTACGCCCCAGACAATTTTTTGCGTTGCAAATTTATCTGTAAGGGTCGGCACAATCTGCATTTCATCGGACGGGCGAACCAAATAGATTTGGTCGTCATGCAATTGCATAAAATCCATGCAGGCATTTCGCAGGACATTACAGCGATATTTGTCCAAACCGACCTTTAAAATCTGAGAACCTCGTTTTGCAGCTTCATTTTTCAGCCACATTGCAGGCAGTTCCGGCGGAATTGCTTTTGCATCTACAAATGTTACAAGCCCTCTGGCTTCCCATTCTCGCAATGGCGGTTTGATGCGAATCAGATCCGCAGAATTTTCACAAATCCACGTATGTCCAACCCAATAATCAACGCCGTTTACTCTGTAAAGCAATCCTGCTCCCAAAAAGTCTGTCGTCAGCATGAAGTCCAGCCCTGCAACGCATGATTTCCCCTTTAACAAACCTTCTTCCACTGGTCGATTGCATGCAATGATATTTTCCCACTTTGTGACAGCATTTTCTGTATGCTTTGGTGGACAATTCATTCTTTTGGTCGGGAAAGATGCGTTTGCAGCTGGATTTTGCTTGTATTGTGCGTATTCCATCTTGATTTCTTCCATCAAATCCGGCAGGAATCGCAAAGATGGATTTGCTTTGTGCCAAGAATCGGGATTGTCAATTTCATCAATGCAGTCAATTTTACAGATAAAAGGGAATGTCCCGTTATCTGGTTCTTCCAAATCCAGTATTTTTTCACAGGTCTCAAGCAAATCATCAAAAACAGCCCCTCTTACATTGCCGTTTGTGCTGATAATAGTTTGCCGTGGATAGCGTTTTTTACCAAGACCAGTTACTGCAACATCAATCAAAGCACTGTTTTCATAAGCATGATATTCGTCAAAGTCTACCTTGCCCGGTCTGCCACCATCTTTTGTTTTTGCATTGGATGTGCGAAACCGCAGTTCTGAGCCTGTTTTCAAGTTTTTGATGACTTCTTTGTTCCAGTTAAAATGTCGTTTCATCTTCACTGCATTCTGTTCCAGAACATCATATACGTCTAAAAAACTCTGTTTTGCCTGATCTTCTGACGTTGCAAAAATATCAATGTGATATTTTGGTACGCCATTGACAGGTGTCAATAAGGCGAAATCTTCAAACGCTAAAAAGCCATTTTTCCCTGCTCCACGCCCTACAATAATCACCAACTTGGGAAACCGAAGCTGCCCGTTTTCCTTGTAAACGCAATTGTGAATGAAAAAACAGAATTTTTCCCAAGTGAACAAAGAAAATGGAAAGTACTTTTGTAAGGCAAAGTATTTTTCCGCCTGCTCCATATCGACTACTAATTTTTCTGTTTGAAACACGTGCAAAACGAATTTATATAGCTTTTTCTGCTCTTCGCAAACAGACACATCATTTTCGCTGATTATGGATAAATAGTCATCAATGTATTTACAGTTCGTCATCCGGCTGCATCAGCTCCGAAACGGATTTAATATCAATTCCAAGAGATTTCAAGATACTGAGCATTTGCTTATTGGTATCCCGTAATTCTTTTAGTGCTGGATTTGGTTTTGTGATCATGAATCCAGCTGTATTCGGTTCTGACAACATCGTTCCATTCTTCGTGATGTTCTTTTTCAGGTCTTCTGCACAGTCAAACAAGTATGCATAATCGTCAATCATCTTACTGATTGCACTCATATCTGCATTTTTTCGCTGCACAAAATCATACAAAGATGCCTGTACTTCCTTTGCTTTTTTCCTCACAAAATCCACCTCCTGCAAAAAAACTACACGGGAAGCGAATCAGAAGAACTGTCTAGTCCCCCCATCGGTATTGAACCCCCCGAAAAACTTTTGATTTTTTCGATAGGGGGGATTTTTCACCATCGCTCCTCGTTTTTGAATCCGATCTCTCTTGGTTTGTGCCGATCGTTGGCATGCACTGCTTCGTGACATTGACTGCACAACAGAATCAGATTGCGTTGCTCCTGCCCGTTGCTGTCTATGTAGGTCTTGCTATATGCCAGCTCCGGATGCTCTCGCAAATGGTTTACATGATGCACCAGCACTGCATAATGATATTTGCCGTTTGCTTTGCAACGCTGGCATTCGTTGTGCTGCTCTTTGCGTATGGTTGCAGCCAACTGTTTCCATGCACCGTCATTGTAAAACTGGTGTACCTGATTGGTTTTAATCAAGCCATAAATTTCTTGTACTGTCATATCATAAAAAAGATAGCCACTCAGAAGAGTGGCTTAAAATGAAACTATCCAACTCTTTATTTTATTATAAAGAGTTATTACGTGTCATGTGTGTCAACTGTGTCATGTGTGTCACTTTTTTTGATGATCCGCTGGATTGCAGCTTTTAACGCATATGATGTCCAACCGCCACCAACTAAATCAGCAACCTGCTCCCACGAAATCTTTTGATACCGTTCGTCAATATAGTATATCCGAATTGCCTTTTTCAGATTGTAGCTATAGATGCTGTTTACAAATTTGTTTACCCGTTCGATTCCTGATTCCAGTTCTTCGATACGGTCAAATGACATGGGGCTATCATCCTGATTGATTTTTTGATACGCATCATTTACTTCTGCCTGCATATCTCTGTAATTTATCAGCAACTGTCTGATGTTATTCCCCATAACTGTAATACTCCTTAATGCATCGAATGGCTTCATCAAATCCATAGCAGACCTTTGCAAGATACCCCTGCTCCGTCAATCGTTGTAACCATGTCTTCTGATTCTCGGATACTCTGCCCCGTTCCGCTTTCATCTCTATGTACAACCCGTGATACTGCCCACGTGCAACCGGCAAACACAAATCCGGTACGCCAGACTTTACGCCAATATCTTTCCGCTGTTTGCCTTGTGCTGCATTGCATTTGATCTCATTCGGGATATGATACAGCAAATCTAACCCCGGATAGCGTATGCGATTGCTGGCATAGCACGACCACTCCATAACGGTTCTCTGATGTTGATATTCTGTCATTCCATCCTCCATCCGTACAGAGCCGCTTTAAATTCCTCCGGATTCAGATTGCGTTCTGTGCGTTCCTGCTTGCATGCCTTAATAGAGGTAAACAAAATTGTCTGAATCTTCCCTTGTAAGCAGCCCTGTATCCATCTCCCAGAAGTGCGGTTGTAGATTCCGTAAATCGGCTTCCGTTTCTTCTTTTTTCGGATTCCAAACAGATTTTCCGTTTCTTCCGATTCAAAACGAAACATCTTTTCCATTTCCAATTCTTCCGGTGTAAATTCCGGCTTCTCTGTGAAAGGCGGTTTTTGTTTCTGAACGACTTTCCGGACAGTGTCACCGGACACGTGAAAAGTTTCTTTAATTTGTTCCGTGGTCATCGTCCCATTGAAATATTCATCGGCAACTGCCTGCAACTTATTTTCCTGCTTCAGCCAATGCATGATAATCGCATCCCGGAACGCACCCCGATATTTTTTAATGATCAGCCGTGTGTAATTGTATGACCGATGCAACTGCTTTGCGATGTCTTCGATGCATGCTTCATCCACATAGTAGCGATAAGCTGCTTCTGCCAGTTCTTTTTCTTTGCACATCTTGGGATCTTCCTTTCATTTCTCTTAGTCTGATTTTTTCATCTCTTTATTTAAGATTTCCGCTGCTTTCTGTGCGTTTTTCTCGGCATCAAAAATTACCATGCATGGATATTCCCAAGCAGTGCTGCAGCCTACTCTCCAATTGTTTTGTATATGACTAAAATAAACATAAAACTTTGCTTCGCTGTCTTCCCAGTCCGGCACATAGTCCGGGCAGAGCATATCATGCAGCTGCTCCAATCGTAACAATAACCGCATTTTCTCTGCAACTTGTTCGGCACGTTCTTCCGTGCGGAAACAGTTGCCGGATAGAATTTTAGGCTCGTCGATGATGTCCTCACAATAAGTGTACTGAAAAGCGTAAAAACTGTTTTCAATTGTAAAATATTTTTCTCCACGCTCCGGCTTCCACGGCTTCGGCTCTTCCTGTTTCTTCTGTGCCTCTGCTTCTTTTCGCAACGCTTCCAGCTTCCCCAAAAATTCCGCTTTCAGGGCTTCCAGTTTCTTTTCGATGTCGTTCATTTTGATTCCTCCAGTTCCGCATTGAGTATGTCGGCTGCTTCCATAGCAGTTACAACGTCTCTAAAATAAACCAATGTGCTTTCTCCACTGCTTCTGTCGAAAAATGCTTGCATTTCCCCATCAGTATGATCAAACGCAACAAGGAATTTTGCTGTACCATCCCAATCCGGCTCATAGTCCGGACAAAGCTGGTCGTGCAGCTGTTCAAGCTGCAACAGTAACCGTATTTTCTTTGCAACTTGCTCAGCACGTTCTCTTGTTGGAAAGTAGTCGCCGGATAAGATACAAGATTCGTCAATATCATCTCCAATATAAATATACCGGACAACATCAACAGCGTTTTCGATTGTGAAGTACGCTTCCCCATATTTCGGCTTCCACTTCTTTTCAATGTCGTTCATTTTGATTCCTCCGTTTCACTTCTCCGATTCCATGCAATTCTTGCTTTCACATCATATTCCGCCCCGTAAAAGCAAACATCCGCACCGCATACGTTACAGATAAACATCTGTGTCCCTCTCAAAGGTGCTGTCACCTGCTTTACGTTCTTGTTGCCGCAGAATGGGCAAGGTTTCAATCTTGATTGGACTTTCATGGATTTTCTTCCTTTCTCTTTCATTCAGATTCTTTCACTTCTTTCATTTTGCTTAACTCCTCCCGTGATTTTTATGCTTTTTGCCTTTGTTATAGCCAAGCCATGTTGACCAATATCCTTGATGATATTTCCGATCCTGTACCGCCCAAATATAGATTGTCTTCAGCGGATTGTAATAGATTTTCCCGTTCCGCTTTCTTTCTTCGATTCTGTTTTGGTAAAATCTGTACGCATCTGCACCAAATTCCAAGATTACAGTGCGTTCGGTCAAATTCTCCGGAATTTCTACATACATTTTTATCACTCCAATCCCAGCAGCTTCTTCACATCGTCCTCATACCGCCATTTGCATTGTGTCCCGTCACAATCACTGTTGCAGCAGTGGCAGTATTCGTTTGCTAAACATTCTTCA
>ERZ772886.1629-NODE-1629-length-19786-cov-4.824439_pt1 | contig 19786 bp, 12 predicted proteins | sample MGYA00512128_ERZ772886 | MGnify/ENA primary metagenome ERZ772886 (study PRJEB29015, sample SAMEA2737698) | human gut metagenome | biome: human gut; feature: human-associated habitat; material: faeces | place: China | collected 2012 ... | reverse complement strand
ATCCGGCAGTAATGGTGGATGATGACGGAACGGGCTATCTCTGTTTCGGCGGCGGTGTTCCAGATGGAAAGGATGCCATGCCGGGGACTTCCCGGATTGTCAAACTGGGAGATGACATGATCAGCCTTGCCGGAACACCTGTGACCATTGAAGCACCCTATTTATTTGAAGATTCCGGCATCAATAAAATTGGAGATACATATTATTATACCTACTGTTCCAACTGGAACACCGCTGGGAATGCCTATGGAATGACCAGTGGAGCGATTGAATACATGACAGCCGACAATCCGCTTGGACCGTATACTTATGGTGGAGAATTGTTTCGGAATCAAGGAACATTTTTCGGACTGTATGGAAACAATCATCATTCCCTCTGCACATTGGATGGGCAGCTGTATTTGTTCTATCACAACCGCAGCGTAGAAAAGGCAATGGGGATAGAAGGCAATTATCGCAGTCCGCAGGTGGATGCAGTCACCATGCAAGGAACAAAAATACAAGCAGTTACAGGAACGATGACTGGTATTGCACAGAAGAAAACCATCGATCCATATCAGACGGTACAGGCAGAAACCATGTCCAATCAGGCAGGCATTCAGGTGCGTGGGTTGGGCGATACGGTTGTAACAGAAATTGACCAGGGCGACTGGATAAAAGTAAGCGGTGTCAATTTTTCAAAGGGTGCTGCACAGATTGCAATCAAGGCATCTTCTAAGGATGGCTGTGCTGTTAAGATTTGCACAGGTTCTACAACCGGAAAAGCGGTTGGATATGCAGAAATTCCATCAGGCGGAACGATGACAACAATTTCTGCTATAGTGCAGGGATTGAATGGTACACAGGATTTGTATTTTGTATTCAGTGGGCAGGCTGAAATAGATAGCTGGTCTGCAAAATAATCATACAATCTAAATCAAAAGCCGCTTCCCAGCGTATCTATAAGATACGGGGAGGCGGTTTTTTCTATGCGGAAAAATTTTTGTTGTTTTCCCTCAAAAGTAAATGCGGTTGTCGTGGGAAATATGTTGCGTGCGATTGACAATTTCAACGCCAGAAAAATCAACTTAAAATCCAATTTTATTTAATTTCACAGAAGCACGATTTAAATCAATATTTTCATCATCCAGATAGTCCTGAACATCACTAAGAATTAACAGATTATCCTTTTGGTTCTCTTCGTCTTCCCTTAAATTTTGATTCATAATCACCTGTTCCAAGATATTGCGAACTGTTCTTGCATTTGCAAAATTGGGTTTTGTCCTGTAATACTCTGTAATATCCAGCAACAGCTGCATTGCTGAGGAATCCATTTCATATCCTTTTCGTTTCAGAAAATGCAATGCAATTTCTTCCAGTTCCTCTCTTGTGTAGTCTTGAAAATGCAATGTAAATTGAACTCTGGAAGCCAGTCCGGGATTTACACGAATGAGTTCTTCCATTTCAGACGGATAACCTGCTAAGATGACACAAAACTGTCCACGCTGATCTTCCATTTGCTTCAAAAGAACTGCAATTGCTTCTTCACCATAGGTTGCAGCATTGTCGTCATCGCTTCTGATTAAACTATACGCTTCATCAATGAAAAGGATACCGCCCATGGCATCGTTGATTTTTGCAAGCGTTTTGGAAGCTGTTCCGCCTACATATTTACTAATAAGTCCTTGGGCATCTGTTTCCGTCAGTTTTGCTTCTGGCAGCACGCCTGCCTCATATAGAATACGGGACAAAATGCGGGCAACTTCTGTTTTTCCTGTTCCGGGATTGCCACAGAAACACATATGCAAATTCATGTCAGAATCATTTTTGTTGCGTTTTGCATACGCTTTGATTTTCTTTATCATTCGCTTTACAGAACGCAACCCAACCAGCTGTTCCAGTTCCTCTTCAGCAGTTAGAATTTTCTTTACGATGCCTTCGCCGGATGTCGGAACATAGATGTGATTTTCCCTGATATAGGCGTTTACATCTGCAAGTTCAATTGTTTTGTCTTCTGTTCCGGCACAGCGTACATTCTGGCACATCACAACCTGCTCAATGATATTTCGCATTTCACGGGCGTTTGCGAAATTTGGCTCTTTTCTAATATGGTCTGTAATAGCAAGGATTCTATCCTTTGCCTCGTCACTGATGATATATCCTCTGTTTTTCAGCATCCATGCAGCGATTTGCCCCAACTCATCTCGGTTGTAATTGGGAAAATTCAATGTAAACTGGATTCTTGATTGAAAGCCTGGATTCGATGCCAGCATTTTCGTCATCTGATTTTGATACCCTGCAAGAATCACACAAAATTCCCCACGGTGGTCTTCCATCGCTTTGATTAAGGTAGAAACTGCTTCGTGACCATAGTCATTACTGGAATCCCCTTGTACAAGGGAATAGGCTTCATCAATAAACAACACACCGCCCATTGCTTCTTCAATCACCGCAGCCGTTTTCAACGCTGTCTGTCCAACATAACCAGCAACAAGACCGCTGCGGTCTGTTTCAACGACTTTGTTTGTTTGGAGAAGTCCGTTTTCATGGAGAATTCCGGCAATGATTCGGGCAACTTCTGTTTTTCCTGTTCCGGGATTTCCAAGAAAACACATATGTAAATTTGGCTGGCCGTGACCTTTATTCGCAAGTGCATAGGCTTTTATTTTTCGGACATTGGATTTCACTGCATCCAATCCAATGAGTGCATTCAGTTTCTTTTCCCATTTTCCGATTTTAAAATTGCCTTTTGTCCCTGACATATAGTGATGTTTGTCAAGGTCAAGCATGTTTTGATAAAGTTCAAAGAGTTGTTCTTCAGACTGGTCTTTTAGAAAATTCTCTGCCTGTACCAATTCCATAACTGCATGGAATGAATCGGAGAAAATTTCCATCAGTCGGTTGCTGCACTGTTCCGCAGATAATTCCTCGTGATCAAATGCATAGACCAATGTACGTTTCTTTATGGGTGCGGACAAAAGAACAAAGATGGCATCCCATGCCACTTTCAGCATGGCGGTCAGTTCCGTGCTGCCATCTTCAAAAATATCGATCACATATTTCTTTTTCAGAATGCTGTCACAGGCGGAAATATGTTTGGAAAGCACTTCTTGCCAATTGATTTCTGTATGATTCTTTTGCATCTTGGGCGGTTCGATTTCCTGATCATAGGCACATCCATAGATGTTGTTTGCCTTTATAAATTGATTTATTTTATCTGATAGCTGAACGATTCGGTCGAGTAACTGGTCAGCGAGATGAATGTAATCTTGATGAGGAACTTCTGTATACTGTACTGTGACAGTTGGAAAAACTGCTTTTTTCCATTGAATTTCGATACCAAGCTTCAAAAGCACGCTCTGTAGAAGGGCAGAAGTACGGTCTGACAGCATATCTAACGTGTCATTTTTGGAGGAATAGCGTTTGCAAAAAGTTTCATGAAAATACTGCTGTGTTTGTTCCAAGCTGGTCTTTAAGCGATGATAAAAAATTTCTGTTTTTTCTGCTCTTGAAACATAGGTTTTGATTTTTGAAAAACTGGGGAAGCGATGCATGTCTTCTTTCAGCTTTCCAAACGGCAATAACTGCACATCAATCTTTTGAGCAACAATTCTTTCTACAAAACGCCGTATTTCGCTGATGATTACTTCGCTGCGGTCATATGGCTGCGGAAACATCATATATCCGCAGATCGGACACATACAACTTTTCTCGCAATCTTTTACAGTGCCGCAAGCAATACATTGATATTTTTTCATCACCAGTCAACTCCCAATGCAAGCCTTGCTGCTTCCAGCGGTGTGTTATAGAAATCAACAGCAATTTCTTTTTTCAGCTTGTCCGAAAGCAGCAGATAATGATTCCGGCTGCTCTCTGGCAACAATATTTTTTTTGCACCTGCGTTTGCTGCTGAAACAAAAATTTCATCTAACATTGTAATCACAGGCATGGTTTCACCAGACATGACGACTCTTCCGCATATTACCAGTGAGGGTAATACCGGACGGTTTGACAGTGCAGAATACAGTCCAACCACTTCCGCTACAGATACTTCATCGCTGACATTTCGATTCTGTAAGTCGTTATAATATAAACTATAGTCAAAATCCAAAGGACTGCGTGTAATCAGCTTTCCGCTATTCTGCATAAAGTAGTTAAATGCTGCTGTAATGCTATCCCGAACACTTTTTGAAGCACCTGCAAGTCCTTCCACATTGCGGAAACTAAGCTTTCCTGCACCTGCCATCAGCTTGTTTTCAAAACGATATATGCCAACACGGCCATCAACGGAACGTCCAATTGCATAGACATAGCCTGATTTTTCAAAGCGTTCCGGAATCAAAGAACCGCTTGCGATTTCCGGCAAATCCACATAAAATTCTTCTTCTGTGTCAAGGTCAATGTAACCCAGCATCACATCGCTAAATTCCGCAGGATTCATTTTTCGAAGCTGTTCTTTGACTCTGCGGCGGCATTCAATGGCATATTCGAGTAATTCCCGTGCTTCTTCTTTTTCAATCTGTTCATTTGGATAGATAAGCTTTGCAAGTCCCGAAAACGTCCGTCTGACTGCGGTATCATCACGGGTGTTAAAGTTATCATTCAAAGCGAAATACTCACCGAAGGAATTGGTGAAGTCATATTTCCGCATTGCATGGCAGAACTCAGAAAAGCAATCAGAAATCAGTCCATATTTGTTTGTGAAAAGGCTTGCTCGCAGTTTTGGCGTTTCCCATCCCGGCAAATAGGCATGGATTCGATCGAAAAATGCAGAATCGTTGTTAAAGCCTTCCGGAAACGGTTCAAATAAATTGGTGGTTCGCAGCATATCTGCAACACTGCGAAACGTATTTCCTTCAAAGGCAATGGAAGCATCCGAACTAATGGAATCGCTGCCTCTTGCAAAGCTGCCGTTTGCCATATAGTTTTTCATGATCTGTATCATATCGCCGGAAGTGTTGGTAATACCGCCAACTTCATCGAATGCAACGCAGTCCCAATTTCCAACAAGTCCCACACGGTGGGAAGCCATGTTGTAAAACATATTGGATACCGTTGTATGACCGCTGCTCATCAGAATGGAGTAGGGGGAAAGTTCGCTGTAAGCGTGGGATTTTCCTGTTCCTCTTGGCCCCAGTTCAACAAGATTATAGTTTTTCTGAATAAACGGCACAAACCGGAGCAGGTAGTGCAGTTTTTGTTTTTCATTCAGGGCATCCGGTTCATAACCAGCGGAACGCAGCAGCAGTGTGATCCATTCCTCTTTCGTAAACTGGTTTCTTGTTTCAAATATCTCATCAAGGTCGAGATTTGCCATTTGGATTGGCTTTAAAGCAGCGATTGAAAAAGGGGAGTCGTATCTGGATTTTTTCTTTTTCTGTTTCTGATTCCGTTTCTTTTTATTGCCGTCAAAAATATCTTCTTCGTAATTATCTTCGTCAAAATCTCGTTCCAGTCCCACATATTCGATTTTAATGATACACCAGATCCCACCGACTAACAGCTTTTCATTATGGGTGACCAAATCAGAATTGACCTCGAAATCTTTCAAGTCCAGATTCGTGAAGCTTGCAATATACTTATCTTCTTTTTCATCCAGTCTGACGGTTACTTTGTCAATTACGGTATACTGTCCATTTTCCTTTATTTTTGATTTTACATAGTCACTTTGGTCGGGGCGAACATAATTCTCGCTGAGAATTCTCTTGATTTTTTCCAAACCGACCTTAATCGTTTCTTCGTCATCGGTTGCACAGTACATTCCCAGCAAGTATTCCAGTACATAAGTAGGAACATTTGCCCCCTTTTTCATGAGTGCAGTCAAATCTTTCCGAACGGATTTGCCGGGAAATGCTGCAATTACCTTTCTATCAAATTCATCCATAATGATCCCTCCAAATTGCTTTAAAAATCAAAATCGTTGGAAAATGCAATCTTCACTGAAAATTCCGTACGTTCAATTAAATCGCCTGTTTCCTTGTCCACGATGTTGAAATAATACACCGCATTGCCGTCGAATGCAACATTTTTCAAGGTAAAACGAATATGGAATACCCGTTCCTGTGGTTCTCCGGTTTTATCAGCAACTAATGTTTGTATATTGCTGACTGGATTTGAAAACTTATCACATAAGTAAATCTCATAGGTTGCAGGAACAGTTTTTCCACCGACAGCATCCATCTGCATAAAATCAAGGGTAAAAATATTGTTGCTGATTTTTCTGGTCATGCTGATGAGTTTCACAGGGACTTTCTTGATCTCTACAAATTTCTTTGATGTTTTTGAGATGTTCTTGAATGTGATCACTGGCACACAGCATTCCTGCAACGATACGCCGCCATGGACAAAATGACTGCCGCCACCTTGTTTTTGAAAGCGAATCGCTTCAAATGGTGTGAATCCAACCAATCCATTCGCATATTTTTCCATCGAAATACGCATGAGGGATTCTGATTGGTAGGCATTGTTTGCGAGGAGATACCGTCTTCCGCTTTCAAGGACATTTCCGGAAACAAGACTTGTGCTGACTTTTTCACTTTCTGTAAGGGGTTCATGAGCATACAAGAAACCATGGTCAGCAGTGATGAGAATTTTCGAACCATTCATAGAATTGACAATCAGACGAACTAAATTCTTGAGTTCTTCCAGTGCATCGGCACAAGCTTCAAAGACTTGATGTTCTGTATTTGCCTTATCTCCAACAGCATCAATGGTATTGTGATAGATATACACCACATCTGCACCGCTGACAAGTTCTCTTCGCTGGGCTTGCTTCATTGTGAGCAGGGTTTCATATGTTACGGCACAGTTTTTCGGATTGGTTTTCTTTAAGATTTTATCTCTGTTTTCCGTTCCATCGGTTGGCATTTCATCACAGAACATCTTCATGGAATCAGTAATCGTTAATGCTTTGTGGGGGAGTAGTGCTGCCATGCCGAATTTGGTGATACTCGGAAAGACAGATTGCATAGCGGATTGTTTTGCTGTGCCGTTTGTTTCCCGCAAAAGTTTTTCAGTCAGTTCTGTCGCTACCTCATACCGCAAAGCGTCAGAGATAATGATAAATACTCTGCTTTCTCTGGCGATGGGCTGAACAACACGCCGATAAAAATCATCCTGTTGGAGAATCCCATTCTGTGAAAATCCATCTGCAACCGATTCTTTAATCAGGGAATTCCAGCTGCCGTTCAATTCTGAAAGATACCAATTCTGGTAGAGATGTTCCGCAGTGACTACAGCACTTTTGAATAAGTCATCCAGCGTTCCCAATGTATTGAAAAGGCTTTTCCGGAAGTCCATATGCAGCCGTCTGTAGTACGTATCCATCCAATACAATTCTTTGCAGTAGGAATCCCACAATTCTTTCTCTGTTCCAAAGTGGAAACCTGTAATATGAGCATAGTGAAATTCCTGCATTTTTGCGATATAATACAGACCATCATACAAATAGGCATAGCGGTTATACCACTTTGAAGTACGGCGGCTTTCTGTAACTTTTAGAATCTCTTCTGTTTTGATCACATTTTCTGCAATTTCCTGTAGGAATCTTTCAATGATGACGGCATCAATACAAGGCAGACTATCCGACTGCATCAGAATTGCTGTATCCACTTTTTCCAGACGCTCTGTAAGCCGCATCCGCTCTGTAATATCGTCTGCAATTTCGAACAGCTTTTCCTGTTCTGCAGAAGCATTCCACTCATCAATGAAAGCATAGCATGCCGGCTGGTGTTCCGGAGAGAGATACTTCTCTAAGCCGGACAGTACCGTTTCATCGCCAACCGTAGAAAACGCCGTGAGCAGGATTTGCGTTGCAAGGTCGTACAAATCATATTTTTCATCGGCATAGCCTGTATAACGTGCTGTCATCTCTCGCAATGCCTGCATACTGCCGAACTTTTCGATTTGTTCCAGACAAGTGTTATCCTCATGATACAGCGAATCGCAGAGAATTGCACGCAAAACGCCATGTACGGTATTCTGCTTGGTATTGCAGAGCACCGCCATAATGTCAATATGTAGCTGCCCAGCATTCTGGTATTGCGTGCCGAAATCTTTGAGTTTTGCTGCTCGTTCCTTGCTGTCGAAAAACTTGACATAGTGTCGCATTGCTCGCCGCAGCTGTGTCGTCTGCGGAATATGCAGTTCTTCCATCTGCATGGAAACCAAATCGGCACGAAATTCCTCGCTGTAAAGCTGAATATCTCGCAGCCAGTTGTCTTCCCGATGGGAATAGGTGAGGGGGTCGTATACCAGATAATTGCTCTGGGTATCTGTTTCAGACAAGAGCATTTTTGCTGCAAAGAAATTATCTCCAGTCAGTTTCAGAAGTTTCACGTCGGGAAGCTCCAGTTCATCCAGCATTGTTTCAAACTCTCGGTCGGAGTCGAACCAAAAAATAATTCTACGCTGGTAACAATCGGGCAATTCCGCAGCAAACCGCTCCTGCAAAGTACGGTTAATGGTATCGATCGTCATTTTATCTTCTCCAAAATCTCTGCAAATTTCGCATAGTTCACCTTTACGCCGTCGTCAAGGTCAATGTCCATCATGCGGTCGGCGAGGTGGTGCACCTTTTCTTCATAGGCGTTGATTTCGTCCAGCTGTGCAGTCAGTTTCTCTTGCCGCTTTTTCAGCTTCACACGCTCGGACTGTGCTGTGTGTTCCATCTGGTCGCCCAGCATGGAAAGTTGTGTTCGGTAGCGTTCCTGCAACTCGTGGACATAATCGGTGCGGACGGTAGCGACGGTGGTCTTCTCCCAGCGATGCATATAGACCAGAGCCTTGAAGGCGTTCTTCTTGCCGGAACTGAACAGCCAGTAAATCGGGCGTTTTTGATAAATTTTGCAGTGGTCGGCATAGAAGCCGTTGAGCAGGTAGTTCCGGATGGCTTCCCGTGGGGTTGCACCCTTTGTGCCGAGGGCATCGGCGATGAACTTGAGGTTCTCCTCCAGCGTGTCTTCGCCGTAGACGATTTTCACAAACTCCACGATTTTTCCGGTGAGGTCGCTCTCTAAGTAGTCATCATCGCAAATCGGAAGCACATTGTCTTTCACGGGGAGGATGGTCTTGTACTTGCTTGCATCCCATTCACCGCCGGCATAGCACAGCCCTTTTTCATCCAGCGAATACCGCCCGAACAGACAGCCCACGGCATAGGAGAGCAGCGACTTGATTTCCCGCTGCAAATCCGCCCGGCGGACGGTCACGTCCTTGTCCTCGACTTCCGGTGTCAGCTCGTCCTGTAAGCCGTAGATGTCGATGAAAATGCGGTTCAGTTCCTCTTCGTTGGATTTTAGTTTTTGGAAACGGGCTTCACATTCTTTTGCCCATTGGGTGTATTTGTCACTGATTAATATACTCATAAATATTACTCCTTATAAATATCTATTACAATGTTTCCATTAATGATAGTAAGAGTATTATTTGAATACAGAAAATCTTGAAAATTAGTATTATATGAGCCATTTAGACCCATACTTCTCATTACTAAGTCATCAAATTCCCATATAATATCTATTTGATATTGCTGGTATTCAATCTTATATAAACAATAAATATCAGCTGAACCATGGTGAATATGTTCTGTTCCATTATGTACATCTACATTCACCTCAATTTTTAGACCATCATTTGCACCACAATCATGCATAAATTCTTTAATAGAATTAATTCTTTCAAGTTTACTCATGCTTCTTTCCTCCACTATGATTGGTTACTTTTTATATACAGATGAGATTTTTAGAGGCTGCTTTATTATATTTTATTTGTTATTTATTTTATTATACGCCTCCTTTTCAATGATAACATTTTCAACATTTACTGTTCCTTCGAATTCATTATATGATTCAATCAATCCATGTTCTTTTAATTTTTTTAAAATTTTCTTAAAAGCAATTCGTTTTTCTGTCGTATTGCTTCCTAATCCAATATCAGTTGGTTGTAAAAACATTATGGTTCTATCTTCATGAGCCATGTTCACCATTTTCTTCAAAATTTTAAGTTCTTCGCTTGAGATATTATACAATATTATCCCTCCATATAAATCTCTAAAAGCAGCCCCTAAAAATCTCATCTGTATATTTGATATGTTTATACTAACGGATGCCCCTCAAAGTCCCAAGAAGTTTCAAACGAATCCCAGTCAGCTTTGCTCAGGGCAATGTTTTCTTGTACAAGGTTATCAATCATTGATTTTTCATTATCATTTTTTATTACTGGAATTCTTGAAATATCTCCAGTTTGAAAATTAATGGTTGGAGCTATCATATTAAGCATAATCATTGCAATTTTAGTATTACATATTCCAAGTATATACATTAACATGTCGTTATTATTAATATCCCAATATGACATACCGGCAATATCATTAATACAGCTTTCTTTGTATCTAAATGAAGGAATACTTGAAGTTATTAATGACCAAGTTACTAAAGGCTTGAATTTTAGTTCGATCGGATAATCCTGAACATGGTGACCTTCTTGCTGTGCTTTTCCCATTATTTTTTCGCCAGCATTTTCCCAGTTAACGATATATTCATTATTACCATACCATTTTCTATATTCTCCACCTTTATTATATGGATACCATTTCTTGTTAGATTCAATAGCAATTATATGATTTTTGGCATAAAAACAAATGTCAACATCTACAGATTCCCACCACAATCGAATATATACTTTATTATTGCCTGTTTGCATTCCAGTTCTTGCAAGTACATAATCACCAATTTTTTTACTTTCAAACGCCCTCACAAAATTCTCACTCACCCAATAAGCGACCGGAGAACCAGGAATTTTGGAGAAGTTTTCCTGCTTGGCGGTATAGTACCCCATTCCTTCAAAAAACCACTTTTGTTTCTGCTCAACACTATCGACAGCACCTTGTTTTTCAAACAATCTTCGATAAACACCGATATATTCATTTGTGTGTTTTTTAGATATAACAAATGAAGTTGTTCCAAAATCCGACCCAAAAATTCCACGTCCAAAGTGAACCATGTTTACATAAGTATTTCCGATTTCAATTTTCTTTCTAAGCTTTTCATAGCTGGAAAGGAACATCCAAACAGGAATATTAATCATTGCATAATAACCATTTTTAGTTGCAAGTCGCCCACATTGTTCCATAAAGCATGTACTTAAATCGTTCTTGCTATCCGGAAAGTTCTTCTTCACATAGGTCGACAGCGTTGCATTCATGCCAGAGCCGCCCATATACGGCGGATTGGTGCAGACCACATCATATTTCTGCGTCAGAATCCGAGCCACTCGCATCATCATTTCCAGCTGCTCTGCCTGCATCCCGAACGTTGGCAGGAATGCAGAAACCGCTTCGTCCAGCCCTGCCGGTTTCGTCACCGTCATCAGTGAGCCGTAGGTGTCAGCGAACTGGAACTGCTCTGCAAACTTTCGCAGGCTGCCGCTCAGCAGGGAAGTGTCCACATGCATCACATCCGCAAAATTCGCAAGATTTGGCTGATTTTCTGCAGAGAGAATGCGGCGGTTGTATTGCCGTGCTTTCATCATCACCGCAAAATATGCCAGCTGATAGGCACGGCGGTCGATGTCCAGCCCGTAGAGGTTATTTCGCAGAATAGACTTTGCTGCATCTCGCTCCGACCATCCGCAAGCGGTGTAGATGTCCATCAGCACATCGAACGCATAGACGAGAATGTGACCGCTGCCCATGCATGGGTCGATGATTTTGATTTGTTCCGGCTGAATCTCCCGATAGGCAGCACGTAGATTTTCAAGGTCTGCCTGAACAGCATCTTCCTGTTCTGCCTCTTCCAGATAGTATTTCCAGTTAGCGTTTTCCGGCTTGCCGTGACCCTCTGTCCAGAGTCTGCCCAGCGAGTTTTCCACCATGTACCGTACAATCCAATCCGGCGTGAAAAGCTGCGTAGCTGCTGGAATATCTGCCGCACTGATTTTAATATTCTTTTTCAAGTTGGCGAAAACCTTATCTTTCGGCTCAGAGTTGTAATATTGATACAACCAGCCGATAATCTGCACCTGGTCGTTCCAGTCCGATTCCGGAATATCTTTCACCATATGGGCAATGACGCTATCTTCCCGCAGCAAGTTCTTCGGGAATAGCAGTTCTGTCCATCCGCCGATTCGCTCGAACATCTCCGGCAAGCCCTCGTTCAGGGCGTTGCACTGCGTGATGATGATGTATTGGTATAGCTGCTCGTTCTTCTGCTGCTCCAGAAGTTCCAGTACGAGTTCTTTGTCTAGTCCGTCGATTTCCAGATTCACCGCATCGGTCAGCACTTCCGGCTTGAAGTTGCCGTCTTCATCCGAGAAAATGCGAGTGTGCGACGGGAGGTAATTGTTCACCTCCATGAATCGCAAAGCAATGAATCGGTTAAACCATGTATAGGCAGCTTCTTCCATGGTGGAAGCGAAGCCTTTCGCCTGAATTTGTGCGATGAGCTGGGCGCGCTGGCTCTGCTCTGATGGGGTTAACGACTGTCCGTTGACGGCTGCCTGTGATGGGTCATTTTTACCGTCCTCTGTAACTTCATATTCAAATGCCTTTTGTGTAACTGCCTGAATCAGCAGGATTCTTGCCGAAACAGCGAAATTTTTAATGGCGTTCTTGTTCATATTCTCACCTCAAATGATATGGAGGACATCATGTCCGTTGAGTTTTTGCAGCAGTGACTTCTTGATTTCCGCAACATATCGATCAATATCCGCTTCGCTTTTCAGCTGCATCGTGTGACAAATCGTGCTGCGGTTGATGGTTACCATGTCGATGTCCGGTTCTGCAACAACAAGCAATTTTTGCAGATACTGTTGCCGAATGTTCCCGATTTGAATTTTCATCGCATCGAGGCTGGTCAATTTTTCTGCATGTTCGGCAGCGGTTCGCTTTTCGATGAACACTGCATCTGCACGCTGAACAATATCGCCCTGTTTCACGTCAGCAGTCTGATGAATTTCACCCATTGCCGCTTGAATCTCGCCGATTACTTCTTCCCGTTTCTGTACAAGCAGTTTTTCATATACGTTCTGAATCGTCTGCACCAATTCTGGCAGTTCGCTGATTCGTTTGTACGGCTTTGGCATTGCAAGGATTTCCTTGATTTTGGAAATTGCAGCGATGGCATCGCTTTCCGTCTGGAAATATTCTTTTTCTGTGTCCAATTGTTCTGTCTGTGCTTTTGCACGGTCGAAAATCTCTCTTTGTACTCGGAAGAAAGTGTCCACATCGGAAATATCTTCTGAAAAGTCCAGGAAATCATCTTGCAGTTCCACCGCTTTTTTCAGCAATGCAATGCTGTCATTTTTCTGTGCAAGCAGTTTCTCACAGAGTTTGATGCCATTTTCAACGACATTTTTTCCGGGATATGCGGAGAAAGCGTATTCTTTTGCAATTCGTCCCTGAAGGGCTGCACACTCTGTATCAAATTTTTCCGTGATATAGCGGAGCAGTCCTGTTTCATCATCTGGAATTGCTCCCAGTGTGCAGTTATGATATTCGCTGAGAAATTCCCTGCATTTCTTGATCAGTGCTGTTGGTGGAGCAACTTTGAACGCAATGATTGCCTTATCAATTTCTGTTTTTTTCCGCAGGTAATCTATGATTTTTTTATCACTCGGCGAGATAATAACACCGCCGTATTTTAACACCAACTTTTGTGCTGCAATCAATTCTGCAACAATTGCTGCAATGTCAATTTCACGCCAGCCATAGGGGATTGTCTGATAGCGTTTTTGCAGGTCGCCCATAGAGGTTGGGAGCTGTCGTTCTTTCTGAATTTCCAGATATTGCAGCAGTTCTTTGCTTGCTTCAGCGTTTGGCGATTCTGTTCCTGCAAGAGCCATTTGTCTGCTGCCGTTCAGGATTTGCAGAAGATCCGCATCACTGTCGTAATTTTTCCGGATATATCCCAGCTTCGTATAAACGCTTTCTACAAGAACGCTCATTGCCCGTTCCACGCAGTCTTTCACTGAAGAAACTTTCATCATCAGCTTATCGCCTGCAACATAAATTCGACCTGCAACGATGGCAGCAGAAATCAATTCCTCTGCACGCTTTTCATGTGCGGAAGCCTGATTTTGTCTTGCTCGGATAATAGTTTGAATCATTTCCGGAAGCTGTGTCACATTTTTGCTCTTGACATAACGACGAATTTTCATGGCATCTTCCAGTTCTTTGAAATAAGGCTGGCTCTCTGCCAGAACAATGATGACTTCATTGTCGGTAGCGGATTTCATCCGGAAAACGGAATCATCCATGGTATAAATTTCCGAAGCAACGGTGATAAAATGCAATGCGATAGAGCCGGTCAGCTGACCAATGACGGTTTCATCAATTCGTTCATCATAGGGAAAATCGTATTTTCCATACCGAAATTTTTTGCTGACAAACAGTTTTCCGAAGATAATATCCGAAATTGCTTTTGTAATAATGGCACTATCTACAGGAGTGTTCCGAATTTCACGGGCAATATCCTGTTCATCGTCTGTCAGAAAAGTATAAGTATCACCTGTTCTGGAAACATAGTTTTGCGATACCAGTCTATCCAAGGACTGTTGTATTTCAAGACGGGTGGAAATCTTATCCGTACGAATATCTTCTGCCATGAGAATGCTGATATTGTCTACATTTGCCTTGATATCGTCTACATAGCGTACAAGATATAGGAGCTTCAAGATATTGACATCATATTGTTCGATGCCATCATGATGATCCGCTGCATCTTGACAACGGTCAATGACACGGCGAATGGAGCTGTCCAGGAACGTGTGAAGGGTATCATAAAACAGATAGAACGGAACAAGTGCATATTCATCTTTGTTTTGGATTGCCTGAGCTGCTTCCTGAAAGCCGGAAAGCATGGAGCGTTCGCCGCCGGAGAGATGCTTTCCAGAGTTTCCATGCTTTCTGATTTCCGCAAGAACATTCTGCATCAAGCGGAACTGATAGGGAACAAACGGATAAGTTTCTACAAATTCGCCCTCGCCAGCGTAGCCCTTTAAATCAAGTATCGCATGACTGAACGTAAACAGGTTTTTCAGCACCTGATGATTCTTTTCATATTGCTGCTGGAGCAGTTGTTCTGCAATTTCTGTTTTAGTAAGAATTCGCTTTTTGATGACTTCGTCCACGGAAGAAGAACTCAAACTCAACCGTGTATTGAATCGTCCCTGAATCTTAGAAAAATCATCGCCGCTGATTTTGGTAATGCTGTCAATTGCCTCTTGAGAAGTTACCATGACCCAAACTCTGCCGCCGCATTTCGTCCCGATTTCTTCCACAATGGTTTGCAAGTTCAACATAAGGTCAGAATCCGAGCCGATATATTGACCAACTTCGTCAATCATAAACAACAGGCGGTTGTCTTTTCCTTTGCTTTCCACGTATTCTTTGATTTCACTCACAAGTTGTTCAATGCTCAGTTCAATTTCTTCTTCGCCATTGAACCAATTGCGGGCAGCGGTTTCACTCATGCCAAGTGCTTCACACATTGCCGCTACAATGTCATCTTCAAAGAAAGAAAAAGAATTCCGTGAACTTTCCCACGAGCCGCCATTGATACGTTCAAAACTCTTTTGGAATGGTTCTGTCTTTCCGGATTTTGCAATAAACTGTTCCAATTTAGCAATTTTCAAATCGTTGCCGTAAAATCCCTGATGTTCATAAAATACCTTTGCAAAAATCCGCAAAATGGCTGTTTTATCTTTTGTCAAAGGGCTTTTCGAATCGATATTGAAAAGAATTGTTTCCGTCGGAACTTTTACACAGTTTTCCAGTTGTGCATACATCATCGGGTCGTCAAATTTGTCGGCAAAATACGCCACTGCTTTTTTTCCGCCAACAGTTCGATTGGAAAGCAAGTACGAGAGCATCTTCAAAAAATGAGATTTACCGCTTCCAAAGAAACCAGAAATCCAGACACCAATTTTATCTGTTGGCTGTTCCAGAGAGCGTTCATAGTGATTCAAAAAAGTGTTAAAGTGACGACGCAGTTCTTTTGTAATCACATATTCCGACAGTTCCTGAACGATGGAATGTTCATCATCTTGTGCGACTTTAATGACCCCGTTGATGTCACGGTTAATATCTGATTTGTACATGTCTCGTAATTGCATAAAAAAGTCCTCCCTTAAATCATGTTGAATGCACGGTAATAGTTCCCATCTTGAAATTCATCAAAAAGGGAAAGTGCTTGTCCATTGTATGTGCCAGGATAAAGCATCACCACTGGAATATCCGAAAAGATATGCTGAAGATTGTCCAGGATGTTATGAGAACGCATGAATGGATAAACTTTTCCAACACCCGTTATCAGCAAAATATTCCCATGTGTATGTGGTTCATATTCCATTTTTTCTACAAAGTCTTCTGGTGAAATTGCCTTTTGCAGTTGCTTCAAAAGATAATCCGAACCCTTCTTTTTTTCCATAGCTGGAATGCTTTTCAAGATTCGTTTTTCCTCACAAATCTGTAAGAAAATTCGGTATAGGTCGCATTCTTTCAGATGAAACGCTTGATTTTCAGATTGGATGAGATCAGAAAAGAAACTGGAAACAAGCATCTCTTCTCTTGGGTCATAACAGAATACATGAATGCCAACTTCGTTCGATAATCCTTTGTTGCTTAAAAAGATATCATCCGAAAATCGTTTCTTTACTTCGTTCAATTGATCTATAATATTACTCATGGTTTCTCCCTCAATGAAAACAATTAAATGCTGGAAGTGCATCCAGATCGTTTTTTTGCCGAATCACTTCTTCTAATTCTGGATAGAGATACACCGGCAACAGATTCTGCGATCTGGTGTTTTCCAGATAATCACACTCGATTAAAAAGCGTACCAGAACTTGTTTCAGCTTCTTTAGTGTAGAAGCACTCCATGTATGGACAGCAGGCACTTTTTCAGAAAGTTCCATGAAAAAGATTGCGACATCCTTGGAGGAAAACGTAAAATCCTGTGACCGATATTTTTCACCAATTACCTCCGTCAGGAAGTCATATACAATGCGATTTTCGCACATAATCGCATAAAGATTGATTTGCTTGGCAACGTCAAGCGAAGCGTTAGCAAGGTGGTATACCAGTTCTGGTGCATTGAGGGCATCGATTCGTTTCAAACAGGTTTTTGTAATGTTTTTAATCATTTTTTCTGTTGGAAATTGAAATAGATTTTCAGAGAAAATCTCTTGCTCGATTTCATTCCGGCTCTTTCCTTGCAGCACTAGGGAAGAAACAATCCGAATTTCAAAAAATAGGAATTGCTCTCTGGTTAAGCCGCCATTGTAATGCTTTTCGATCACGTTTTTACTCCTTTGAAAAGTAGCAAGTTTCTCAAAATGGATTCTTTTGAGAAATGATGCGATTTATTTTTTCTATTCACATTTAATTCTTGATTTTTTAAGGTGATATAATCAATTTTATTATACCATAAGAAACAGCATTTTTCAATAACGCTTCTACGCATTTGTCAAAAATGCACAATACTTGACTGCTGTGATTTCATCTGTACAGTCAAAATGCATATACCAATGGAGGAAAAGTATATTTATGATGATGCATATTACTGAAAGAAAAGATGGACGTTTTATGGGAAGATTTGTTATTGGTCAGAAGAAAGGTGGAAAAAAGATTTATCAGTATGTTTATGGAAAAACTTATGAAGAGGCATTACAAAAAGTTCAAATTGGAATGGAAATCGAATCGCAATATAGACATAGAAAACATATAACTGTGTTGGAAGTCTATCAAGAATGGATTGTTGCTGTTGCAAATCGTGTCAAAGAATCTTCCTATGCGAATTATCGTACAAAGTTTGAAAAGCATATCATTCCGGAATTTGGAGCTCTACCATGTTCCGCTATAACATCTGCCAAAGTAAATACGTACATTAGGAAAAAACTTGCAGAAGGATTATCTGCGAACTATGTAAGAGATTTATTTTCCGTTTTTAAATCCATGCTTTTGTATGGGCAGGAGGAATATCACTTTTGCCTTTCTTTGAAAAATGTAGTACTGCCAAAACCAGATAAAAATAAAATAAAAAGAATGAATATCGAAGAACAGAAAAACCTCGTAAAATATTTGAAAGGTCACTTAAATCCTACTACATTAGGAATTCTACTCTCCTTGTACATGGGGCTTAGAATTGGTGAATTATGTGGTCTTACATGGGCAGATATTGATTTGAATGCGAAAATTCTGTCTATCCGAAGAACAGTTCAGCGTGTGAAGTCCTATAATAATGGTATACAAAAGACAAAAATCATTGTTTCCACGCCTAAGAGTGACACCTCTTTTAGAGAAATTCCAATCCCAAATTTTCTGGTGAGATATCTTCAAATGTTTCAAAAAGATAATCATTGTTATTTTCTATCCGGAAAGGAAAAGCTGATTGAACCACGCACGTATCAGTATCGTTACAAAAAGATTCTTTCTCAAGTAGGCATTAAAAGCCACAATTATCATCAGTTGCGGCATACCTTTGCCACAAACTGTATCCAAAATGGCTTTGATATCAAGACATTGTCTGTTATTCTCGGACATAAAACTGTTAATATGACTCTTAACAGATATATTCACCCTGATCATGTGCATGAACAAAAGCTTATGAATCAACTTTCATTGTTATTTTAGAATGTGTTGTTTCTCTCATGTTTTTGTGTATTTTCGTGTCAAATTGGAAACTTGAAAATAAAATACATGCGTAAAAAGGGATTTTTTTCTCATTTCTCAAAAGAATCCATTTTGAGAAAAATAAGTTTTATGCGAAGTAAATGCAATTAAGAGGGTAAGTATATTTTTTGCAGATAATAGAATCTCATTTAAGTCCTAAAAATCTGAAATATGAATGTGTTTTAGACGAAATACTGCTGTTTTAGGCATGGTCATTAATGTGTTTTTCAATTAGTATTTTTGTTTAGCATCTCCTTAATAAAAACGGCAGCTTTGATGATAAGCTGCCGTTTTTGTAATAAGAAAACCCCCGGCTAGGCCGGGGGTTCAAAAAAGCTTATAGCGATGGGTCTTGAAAAAAGAACTCCTTTTGATTATAATAAGATTGCGGCTACCAACTGCAAAAATAATCAAAAGGAGGTCATCACAAAGTGAATGACATACATAGTTTATCACATTCGAAGTGAAATTGCAAGTACCACATTGTATTTGCCCCCAAATATCGTAGGAAAGTGTTCTACAAAACAAAGCGATTGGAGATTGGTCAAATCTTAAGACAATTGTGTAATTGGTACGGAGCAAACCTGTTGGAAGCAGAAGCGTGTCCGGATCATATTCACATTTTGGTAGAGATACCGCCAAAGCATTCCGTATCTTCCTTTATGGGATATCTGAAGGGAAAGAGTAGTATTATGATCTACAACAAGTGGGGGAATATGAAGTACAAATACCGGAATCGAGCATTTTGGTGCAGAGGGTATTATGTAGATACGGTCGGCAAGAACACAAAGGCAATCGCAGCGTACATCCAACATCAGTTGGAGGAAGACAGAATGGCAGGACAAATGACGTTAGAGGAAGGAAACCCGTTTAACGGGTAAGCAGTAACAATTACGCAGTAGAACGTAGCCGCATGCGTCCGTGTTGTTACGCCTTTCAAGGCGTGGCTTGTATTCTGAACCCCTATGAAATAATTATAGAATTTTAATGGAAGCAATGAGAATAGAATTTTTTTATCGTAACTATGTTTAACCTATCAACGCATCAACTTCGTAACCAAGTTAAATCGATTAAATAAAAAATCGAAAAAATCACGCAATTTCGGACTTTTCCCATTTTGAAAGGTTGCAAATAAGTGGT
>ERZ772886.1627-NODE-1627-length-19795-cov-5.271378_pt1 | contig 19795 bp, 18 predicted proteins | sample MGYA00512128_ERZ772886 | MGnify/ENA primary metagenome ERZ772886 (study PRJEB29015, sample SAMEA2737698) | human gut metagenome | biome: human gut; feature: human-associated habitat; material: faeces | place: China | collected 2012 ... | reverse complement strand
GAACATAAAGACCATATCGGCGGGCTGGACGACGTGCGGGCCTTCAACTTTGTCGATTCCCCGCCGCTGGTGCACAAGGTCGACATCTATGCCGCACCCCATACCATCGGCGTCGTGCGCAAGGATTTCGACTATGCCTTCGCGCAGGATAAGTACCGCGGCGTGCCCGAAATTGAGTTGCATGAGATCGACGTCACCCGGCCGTTCCGGGTCGGGGGGCTGGAGGTCGTCCCCGTATCGGGACACCATTCCGACCGGTTTGCCGTCACGGGCTACCGTATCGGCAGGCTGGCCTACCTGACCGATTTCAAGACCATCGGGGATGCCGAGGTCGAAAAACTCCGGGGCGTGGAGGTGCTCGTCGTCAACGCGCTCCGCTTTACGGAGCATTATTCCCATTTCAACGTGGCCGAAGCCCTTGCGCTCATCGCCCGCGTCGCCCCGCGCGAGGCCTACCTCACGCACATGTCCCACGACATCGGCCTGCATGCCGTGACGGAGCCGACGCTCCCCCGCGGCGTACACATGGCCTACGATACGTTGCAGCTTGAAATAAACGATTGATATGAAAGATTTTAAAAATAAGGTCGTCATCGTGACGGGTGCTTCGTCGGGTATCGGCGAGGCGATGGCACGCGAGTTCGCCGCACAGGGCGCCCGCGTGGTGCTGGGCGCGCGCAGCGTGCAGAAATTACAGCTTATCGCGGGCGACATCCGCTCCCGGGGCGGGCAGGCCGCCTATTGCGGCGTCGACGTGACCGATGTCGGCGAGTGCCGCGAACTGATCGACACGGCCGTACGTGAGTTCGGGGGGATCGACGTGCTGGTTTGCAACGCCGGGCTTTCGATGCGCGCCATTTTCGACGACGTCGACCTGGAGGTGCTGCACCGCCTGATGGACGTCAATTTCTGGGGTACGGTCAACTGCTGCAAGTTCGCCCTGCCGTACCTCCAGCAGTCGCACGGTTCGATTGTCGGCATCTCGTCCGTCGCCGGGCTGCACGGGCTGCCGGGGCGCACGGGCTATTCGGCCTCGAAGTACGCCATGACGGGTTTCCTCGAAACGCTGCGCATCGAAAACCTTAAAAAGGGACTGCACGTGATGATCGCCTGCCCGGGGTTCACGTCGTCGAATGTCCGCTTCTCGGCCCTTACGGCCGACGGCACGCAGCAGGGCGCAACCCCGCGCGACGAAGCGAAGATGATCGGCGGCCTCGGCATCTGCGGCAGACCGTTCTGCTGCGGCTCGTTCCTCGGCGGCTTTCAGCCGGTCTCCATCAAAATGGCGAAGGAGCAGGGGCTTTCTCTGAACCCTGTGAAAATTTCCGGCACGTGCGGCAGACTGATGTGCTGCCTGAAATATGAGCAGGAGGCATACCTTGACCTGCTGCGTACCACGCCGAAGGTGAACGCTGTGGTTTCCACGCCGGACGGCAAGGGCGTTGTTATTGACCAGAACCTGCTTACCGGAAAACTGACCGTGCGGCTCGATAAGAGCCCGGACGCCGCGCCGAGCGTCTACAAAGTGAAGGACGTGCGCGTGCTGAAAGACGGGCAGATCAAGCTGAATAAGAAAGAAATTGAGGAATTTAAGAAGCTGGAGAACTAAAAGTGCCTGTATTTTGGCAGGCTTTTGTTACGTATCTGTAAAAAAGTAATTTTCGCTTGCATTTTCATGGATTTGTGTTAGAATGTAGGTATCAAATACATGGAGGTGTCCTAAAATGGCATATAAAATTACAGACGCTTGCATCGCTTGCGGCGCTTGCGCAGACGCATGTCCTGTTTCCGCAATCTCCGAGGGTGACGGCAAGTACGAGATCGACGCTGATACCTGCATCGAGTGCGGCGCTTGCGCTGACACTTGCCCGGTTTCCGCTCCGGAGCAGGCATAATCGCTGACATTGCGTAAAAGAGAGGGCTGCCCAAGCGGCAGTCCTTTTTCTTTTGCTGTTAAAAGGGCGGCAGCGCCTTTGGAATTCGTAAACTTTCTCGAAGAAAGTTTAATCAAAGACTTTTGACCATGTTTATCGGAAGCTAAATTCAACCAAAAGGAGAAAACCTGTGGAAAATCTGCACTGGGAGCCGCTTGCGCCTGCCTGCCGTGTACTCGTCAGCCGCGAGCACACGTTTAATACGGACACCATTTTGCTGGCGCATTTTGCCGCGCCGAAACACAAAGAACGCTGCATTGACCTCGGCACGGGCTGCGGCACCATTTCGCTTCTGTGGCAGGCAAATTACGCCCCGCGGCACATCACGGCGGTGGAACTCGGCGAGCAGGCGTTTTCGCAGGCCTTGCGCTCCGTTTCGGAAAACGGGTATGAAGAAAATATCGAGGTCATTCGGGGGGATATACGGGAGATCAAAAAAATCATTCCGCACCCAACGTTAGATCTTGCGGCGTGTAACCCGCCGTATAAGGCCGTGGGCGCGGGGCTGCGCAACCCGGACGAACGCATGGAAAACGCGCGGCACGAGTGCACCTGCACGCTTGAAGATGTCGCGAAAGCGGGCAGAGACGTGCTGCGCTTCGGCGGCCGGTTTTGCCTATGTCAGCGCCCGGAGCGCCTTGCGGACGCAATAAATGTTTTTAGAAGCTACGGCTTAGAGCCGAAAAGGCTGCGGCTCGTACAGCAAAGGATAAACACCGCGCCGTCTCTGTTTTTACTGGAAGTGCGGCGCGGCGGCAAACCGGGGCTTTCCGTACTGCCGACACTTATTATAGAAGACGAAAACGGCGGGTTTTCCGCCGAAATGCTGGAAATTTACGGGAATTACAAATTCGGTCACGAGGGAGGACGCGCAGATGGAAGAAAATAAACTGCTTCGCGGTGCATTGTATGTGGTGGGCACGCCCATCGGAAATTTGTCGGATTTTTCGCCCCGCGCGGCGGAGACCTTGGCGGCGGTGGATTTCATCGCAGCGGAGGACACGCGCGTCACGATGAAGCTTTTAAACCACTTCGGCATTAAAAAGCCGCTTGTAAGCTATTATGAGCACAACAAGGCCGAAAAGGGCGGGCGCATTGTAGACCGCATTTTGGCTGGCGAAACGTGCGCCATTGTCTCCGACGCCGGCATGCCGGCCATCTCCGATCCGGGCGAAGACCTTGTGGCGCTATGCGCCGAGCACGACGTGCCGGTGCTTGTTGTACCGGGCCCGAGCGCCGTCATTTCCGCGCTGGCGGTATCGGGACTGCCGACGGGCAGATTTACGTTTGAGGGCTTTTTGAGCGTCAATAAAAAGAGCCGTAAGGACCACTTGGAGTCCGTCAAAAATGAAGTGCGCACCATGATATTCTACGAAGCGCCGCATAAGCTGCCGTATACGTTAAGAGATATGGCGGAGGTATTCGGCGACAGACGCATCGCGCTTGTAAGGGAAATTACGAAAATCCACGAGGAGTGCGTGCGCACGACATTATATAAAGCCGCCGAATACTACGAGCAGAACGCCCCAAAGGGCGAATTTGTGCTCGTCATTGAGGGTGCGAAGGCGGAAGAACAGAAAGAAATGACGTTAGAGGACGCCGTAGAAGCCGCAAAAAAAGCGATGGAAAACGGCAGCTCCGCCAGCGACGCCGCTAAGGAGGCCGCAAAGCTCTCCGGGTTTAAGAAAGGCGAAATCTATAAAGCGCTGATGAACTGACGAGCCCGCGGCAACGACAGCGAAGCGACGTAAAAGTTTTTGATCCAACTTTTTTCAAAAAGTTGGTGGGGTCTCGGGGCAACGCCCTGAGCCGCCATTCGCAAATGGCGAAATCTCTTTGCCTGCCTCAAAATCAGGACGGGAGTGAAAACAGTCCAGTGGACTGTTTTTACGTGGGAGACCCAATTAGGGGGTCTCCCGAAAAGGCGAAGCCTTTTAAAAAACCGAACAAGCCAAAAGAAAAGCACGCAGACTCGAAAATTCTGCGTGCTTAAATTTTTAATCTGAAGAAAACAATCAAGGCTTAGAAGCGGGTGCAGGGTCGGCATCTGCGGCTTTCGGCGTGTCGTCTCCCTTGTGTCTCCAGTTCAGCCATGCACAGAACGTGTAGAGAACGGGGAGAACGAGGTCGAGAACATAGGTGCAGATTTCCGGCATATTCGGCGCATCGCCGGTGAAAATTTCGTACAAAACATTGAAAAGAATGATAGCGCCGGTAGCAAGGCCCAGAAAAAAGCACGGCTTCATGCTGTTCGGGCGGTCTGCACGGGCGTGGCCCATCAGCCCCGCAATGAGCAGCAAAACGGGCACAAGCATCGCGCCCGCAACGGACAGCACCGGCATAGAGGAATTAAAGTAAGCGGAAAGGTCGTATTCCTCCACGTATTTTCGGTCGATGAGGCACAGCAGAAGCGCCACAAGCGACGCTGCACCGTACAAAACGAACAGCACGCTGCAAATTTTAAGCGGAAGTTTCCCTTTTATCTTTATGGCCATGCGGCACGCATCCTTTTTTGGTTCGATTTTCTCGGAAAAAATTTTATAGTTTGATTTTACCTGCAACGCGTGAAAATTGCAACCGTTTTTCATGAACTTTCCGTATCAAAATAAAAGTTTTCCGAAAACAGTTGCATTCTCCGGTTGAATGTGCTATAAAAGATGTACGGACAACTTGAAACCCATGATGGAGGTTTACAAAGATGAAAAGCGAACGTATCCCCGTAAAATCCTTTTCCGCCGATAACGGTTTCATCGGCAAAATGCAGAAACTCGTGCGCGAGGAGGTGCTGCCGTATCAGTATAATATCCTGAACGATGCCATCCCGGGTATCGAAAAGAGCCACGCCATTGAAAATATCCGCCTTGCAGCTGAAAAGCTGAGGGGCAAGGACGTAAAGCCGGACGAATTCTACGGTATGGTGTTCCAAGACAGCGATGTCGCAAAGTGGATCGAAGCGGCGGCCTATGCGCTTGCAGCGGGCGAAGACCCGGAGCTTGAAAAGGCCGTGGACGAGACCGTTCAGCTCTACGGCGCTTCCCAGCACGAAGATGGCTATGTCGATTCCTATTTCACCGTGAAGTGTCCCGACAAAATGTGGACGAACATCTGCGATGCACATGAGCTTTACTGTGCAGGCCACATGATGGAGGCTGCCGTGGCGTATTATGAGGTCACCGGCAAGCGCGAGCTGCTCGACATCATGTCGAAGAATGCAGACTGCATTTACGAGCAATTCATGAAGAAAAACACGCGCGCCTTTCCGGGCCACCCGGAGGTGGAGCTCGCACTGATGCGTCTGTGGCGCGCCACGGGCAACGAAAAGTATAAGGAGCTTGCAAAGCACTTTGTAGACGTGCGCGGTCAGGCCCCGAATTATTTCGTGGAAGAAAAAAAGAACCGCGGCTGGAACGTTTGGGACGGCACGGAGGAGCTGAATACCGACTACACCCAGAGCACCCTGCCCGTGCGTGAGCAGAAGGACGCCGTGGGCCACGCCGTGCGCGCCGTGTACCTTTACACCGGCATGGCGGACGTCGCAAAGGAAACACAGGACGAGACACTGCTTGCTGCCTGCCGCAATTTGTGGGAGAGCATCACAAAGCGCCGCATGTACATTACGGGCGGCATCGGCTCCACGTTTATGGGTGAAGCCTTTACGGTCGATTATGACCTGCCGAACGACACCGTGTACGCCGAGACCTGCGCCTCCATCGGTCTGATGTTCTTCGCGAAGAAGATGCTTGAAAACGAGCACTGCGGCGAATATGCCGATGTGATGGAGCGCGCGTTCTACAACACCGTGCTCGCCGGCATGCAGCTTGACGGCAAGCGTTTCTTCTATGTGAACCCGCTTGAGGTCGTACCGGGCATTTCCGGCAAGGCCGTCACGCACCGCGCAGTGCTGCCCACCCGCCCGCAGTGGTATGCCTGCGCATGCTGCCCGCCGAACGTGGCGCGCATGGTGTCTTCCTTCGGCTCCTATGCGTACAGCGAAAATGAAGACACGTTCTTCATTGACCTTTATGCAGGCGGCACGGTGAAGACCGAAAAGGGCATCACGCTCACCTGCGAGACCGATTTCCCGCACGGCGGCACGGCAAAGTATACGATTAAGGGCGAAGCGGAAACGACGGTCGCTATCCGCATTCCGGCATGGAGCGAAAAGAGCGTGCTGACCGTAAACGGCGAAGCGGTTGACCTTAATGCCGTGACAAAGGACGGTTACGCTTACATCACCCGCGCATGGAAAGACGGCGATACGCTTGCGCTCACCATGGATATGACCCCGCACGTTGTGTACGTCTCCGCAAAGATTGCGGCGGACAGCGGCAAGGTGTGTGTACAGCGCGGCGCGCTCGTCTACTGCGCAGAGGAAGTCGACAACGGCAAGGTGCTGCCGCTGTATGTTAAAGCCGGTGCAGAGCCGAAGACGCTCGATTTCGAGCCCGAAACGCTCGGCGGCATTGTGCCCGTAGAGATCGCAGGCTGTGCACAGCAGGACATCGACACGCTGTATTCCACAAAGGCTCCGAAATTTGTGGAAAAGACAATCCACCTTATCCCGTATTACACATGGGCAAACCGCGGCGAAAACCAGATGCGTGTCTGGCTGCCGGTCAAATAAGAAACGCATTTATATCGTCATAACAGAACAGAGAAAACCCGGTGCAGTCTGGATTCGGCTGCATCGGGTTTTGCTGTTTTGGAATTTTAGTCAATGGTATAAAATCAAGCTCAGTCAACAAACTTCATGCCGTGACCATCCGTATAGATTGTGCCCTGCAAAAGGCGCACGCCTTCTATGATGCCCCAAATTTCGGAGACGATGGCAAGCGTGCCGCAGCTGCAAACGGTGATGGCAAGCTGCGCAATGCCAAGGCCCGTTTTGCCGATGTAGAAGTTGTGCACGCCGAACACACCGAATAAAATAGCGAGCACACCGGCTGCAATGCGGCTTTTGGTGCCCTGCGACGGGTCATACGGCTGTGCGTAGTTCTGCCCATACTGCGGCTGGCCGTTCGGGGCGTAGTAGGTTTGCTGCGGGTTGTTATAATTTGCATTATTGGCGTTCGCCTGGTACTGCTCCGTGTAGCGCGGGGGGCGGTAGTCGCCCGCGCCCTCCTGCGGGGTGGGCTGCTGCGGCTGTGCAGTGTAGGCCGCATAGGTGTACTGCGGCGGCTGATACTGCGGCGGCGTTGGCACCTCCGTTTTCGGTGCTTCCGGGGCAACTTCTTCGGCTTTCGGCATATCGCAGCACGGTTCGTCTTTTGCGGCGGCTTCTGCCTGCTCCGCAAGGCGCTCGGCTTCGGCAAAGCTCTGCTCTACGGGATTCGTCAAGGCCGGCTCCGGCTTTGCGGTCTCCGGGATGGTGTTCCGGGTGTTTTTTTCGTCTGTCATAAAGATCTCCTCTCTCAGTCCTTCAGCTTGATGCCGTTTGCATCCATTTTGATCTTGCCTTCTAAGATCTGCACGCCCTCAACAAGACTCCAGACCCACACGGCAACTGTGGAAAGACTGCAGGTGAGAGGCGCGCCGAGCGTAGCGACCAAAATCTGGATCAGTCCGCGCTGTGTATTGCCAAGGTAAAAATTGTGCACGCCGAATGTGCCTATCAGCATGCCGAACAGTCCGGCTGCGATACGGCTTTTTTGCGGATAACCGGCGGGCGGATCTATGCCGGAAAGCGGTGCGCCGGTGTAGGGATTGTAATTTTGACCTTGCATATACGGTCTCCTCTCATCTTCGTTTTGTGATTTTATTGTAGCGAAAAATTTCTTTAGATGCAAGCGTTTTTGCGCAATGTAAGAATGTCTTAAAATTTATGAAAGAGACGGAAAAATCATGCCGGAAACGGTGCGAAATCTTGAAAAAAAGCGCGGGCTGTTGTATACTGAAACAACATAAACACCGTAAAACAAATCGAAAGCGGAGAGGAGAATTCTGCAATGAGGATTAAAATTTCGGCGGACAGCACATGCGATCTGTCGCCGGAGCTTATCGAAACGTATAATATCGGCATTACGCCGCTGTACATTGAAAAGGGCGGGCAGAATTGTCGCGACGGCATGGACATCACGCCGCAGGAGATTTTCGACTACGTGCGCTCAGGCAAGGGCGTGTGCCGCACTGCTGCCGTGAACGTGGGCGATTACACGGCATTTTTCAAAAAATGCAGGGAAAATTACGACGCGGTGATCCATTTTAATATCAGCAGTGATTTTTCCAGCTGCTACCAGAACGCCTGCACCGCTGCGGCGGAGTTTGAAAACGTGTATGTGGTCGATTCCCGCAATCTTTCCACGGGCATCGCGCTGCTTGTTTTGGATGCCGCAGAGCGTGCGGAAAAGGGCGAGGACCCCAAAGAGATTGCCGCGCTCATGCGCGAAACGGCGAAAAAAGTGGAGGCGAGCTTCGTCATCGATACGCTTTTTTATCTGCAAAAGGGCGGCAGATGCTCTACCTTGGCGGCGCTCGGCGCGAATTTATTGAAGCTAAAGCCGTGCATTGAAGTGAAGGACGGCAAAATGGGCGTGGGCAAAAAGTACCGCGGCAAGATCGACAATTGCATTGCACAGTATGTGCGCGAGCGTTTGCAGGGCAGAGACGATTTGAGACGAAATCGCATTTTCATCACGCACTCGGGCTGTGCGCCGGAGATTGTGGAGAATGTGAAAGCAATCATCAAGGAATGCGGCGGCTTCGACGAGGTGTTGGAGACCTATGCCGGCTGCACGGTCTCGAGTCACTGCGGTCCGAACACGCTGGGCGTTTTGTTTGTGAGAAAATAAATTTTGTGAGAAAGTAAATTCTAAAAGGCTTCGCCTTTTTGGAAGACCCCCTAATTGGGTCTCCCACGGACGGAACGTCCACTGGAAGTTCCGTCCTGATTTTTGGTAGACAAAAGGATTTCGAGCTCTGCGGAGCTCGGCCAAAGGTTTTACCTTTGGAATCTGACCAACTTTTTGAAAAAAGTTGATCAAAAACTTTATTTGTCAATAAAGACATGAACTGAGTGAGGAAAGAACAATGGAGAACAAAGAGAAAATTCGCTCGCTTGCAGAAAATGTGTGGGCGTACATTGCGGCGTTTTTGCGGTGGGGCGTTTTAGGCTTGCTTGTCGGCGGGCTTGGCGGCTTCGTCGGCGCGCTGTTTGCAAAATCCGTTGCGTGGGCAACGGCCATGCGCGGCGCTAACCCATGGCTTTTATATTTGCTGCCTGTCGGCGGTTTGGCCATTGTGGGCGTTTATAAACTTTGCCGCGTTTCCGGCGTGGGCACGAACGAGGTGTTCGAGGGTGTACGCAGCAATAAAGGCGTTTCCATTTTGCTTGCGCCGGCCATTTTCCTCGGCACAACGATTACACACCTGCTCGGCGGCTCCGCGGGCCGCGAGGGCGCGGCGCTCCAAATCGGCGGAAGCGTGGCGACGTTCTTCGGCAAGCTGTTCCGTTTAAATGAGGAAGACCGCCACATTCTCACCATGTGCGGTATGAGCGGCGTGTTCGCGGCGGTATTCGGCACGCCGATGGCGGCATGTGTCTTCGCGATAGAGGTCGTCAGCGTCGGCCGCTTCTGCACCTCGGCGCTGTTCCCGTGCATCGTGTCCTCTGCGTCTGCCTATGCGCTGGCACTGGTTATGGGTGTCGCCCCGGAGCATTTCTTCATCGAAAATGTCCCGGCATTTGACATTTCCACAATGTGGCGTGTGCTCGTCATCGCCGTTTTGTGTGCGGTTGTCAGCATGCTGTTCTGCTGGATGATGCACAGCGGTGCAAAGCTCTTCAAAAAGCTTTTTAAAAACGAATTTCTCCGCGCGGCGGTCGGCGGCGTTGTGGTGATTTTGCTCACATTGCTTGTCGGTACGCGCGCGTATAACGGCGGCGGTATGGATGTCATCGAGCGCATTTTTGAAGAAGGCATCGTGCGTCCCGAGGCATTCTTGCTCAAGATGATCTTTACCTCCATCACAATCGGCGCAGGCTTTAAGGGCGGAGAAATCGTGCCCACGCTGTTCATCGGTGCCACGCTCGGCGGTACGCTGGCGCTGCTTGTCGGTCTGAGTCCCGCGTTCGGCGCGGCCATCGGCATAGCGGCGCTGTTCTGCGGTGTGACGAACTGCCCCATTGCGACAATTCTGCTCAGCGTAGAGCTCTTCGGCGGCGAAAGCGCACTGTTCTGCATGATCGCGGCGCTTGTAAGCTTCCTGTTCTCGGGCTATTTCAGCCTTTATTCTGGACAGCAGCTTATTTATTCGAAATTGAGCGAGAAAGAGATCAACGTGCGCGGACACTAAGCCGAGAACACAGGCAAAATCTTGACAAAATGCATTTGGCGTGGTAGAGTAAATATGCGGAAAACGCAAAAAATAATAAACGGGGTGCTTGTATACGGGCTGAGAGGAGGGTGTGACCCTCGACCCGAATAACCTGATTTGGATAATGCCAACGTAGGGAACGGAAATATCCGGGTATGTGTCATTATCACATGCCCTTTTCTTTTGTTTCGAAACACGCATTAGGAAAGGAACAGAAAATGGAATACACAACGCAGATGGATGCCGCCCGCAAGGGCATTTTTACGCCGGAAATGGCGAAAGTCGCCGAAAAAGAGCACTTGGAGCCGAAAAAACTCATGGCGCTCATGGCGGAGGGCAAGGTCATCATCCCGTGCAATAAGGTGCATACATGCATAGAGCCGAACGGTCTCGGCTCCATGCTGAAGACGAAGATCAACGTCAATCTCGGCACGTCCCGCGACCTCACCGACCTTAACATGGAGCTTGAAAAAGTAAATCATGCGGTCGAAATGGGCGCGGAAGCCATTATGGACCTCAGCTCCTTCGGCGATACGCAGAAGTTCCGCCGCAAGCTGACGCACGAGTGTCCGGCAATGATCGGCACCGTGCCGATTTATGATGCGGTCGTTTATTACCACAAGGCGCTCGGCAAGATCACCGCGCGCGAGTGGATTGACATTGTACGCATGCATGCGGAGGACGGCGTAGACTTCATGACCATCCACTGCGGCATCAATAAAGAGACGGCGAAGAAGTTTAAACGCAACCGCCGCTTGATGAACATCGTCTCCCGCGGCGGCTCCATCATTTTTGCATGGATGGAAATGACCGGCGAGGAGAACCCGTTCTTCCAGTATTTTGACGAAATTCTCGACATCTGCCGTGAATATGACGTGACGCTCAGCCTCGGCGACGCATGCCGCCCCGGCTGCCTGCAGGACGCGACCGACGCTTCGCAGATTGAAGAACTCATCACGCTCGGCGAGCTGACCAAGCGCGCGTGGGAAAAAGACGTGCAGGTCATGATCGAGGGTCCCGGCCATATGCCGCTCAATCAGATCGCGGCGAACATGGAGATTCAGAAAACGCTGTGCCACGGCGCACCGTTCTATGTGCTCGGCCCGATCGTCACGGACATCGCCCCAGGCTATGACCATATCACCTCCGCCATCGGCGGCACGGTGGCAGCCATGAACGGCGCATCGTTCCTGTGTTATGTCACGCCCGCAGAGCACCTGCGCCTGCCGGACGTGGACGATGTGAAGGAGGGCATCATCGCGGCACGCATTGCAGCGCACGCGGCTGACATCGCAAAGGGCGTTCCGCACGCGATGGATTGGGACAACGAAATGGCAGTTGCCAGAAAGAAGCTCGACTGGGACGCGATGTTCGACCTCGCGATTGACCCCGAAAAGGCGCGCCGCTACCGCGAATCCTCTCGCCCGGAGAAGGAAGACACATGCAGCATGTGCGGCAACTTCTGCGCGGTGAAGAACATGAACCGCATCTTAGACGGCGAGATCGTCTCCATCTTCGATGAATAATTTGAGATCATAAGCTCCTATGTGATTTGAATAGAGAACGGCACAGCCTTGGGCTTCCTCCCGGGCTGTGCCGTTCTCGTGTTATGGGATAGTCACTCCGGTGAAGCCGAAGTGGCGATCAAGCTGTTTACGGATTCATCAAAATCTGTGCCAAGTCCGAATCCTTGCCCAAGATAATGGTCTTCTCGTCGCCGTTTAAGGTACTCTTTAAGGCTTCAAGCGCCTGCGTGAATTTGTAGAACTCCTGCTTATCCTCGGTATTGTACGCTTTGCCGAGCAGTCGCATGTATTCGGCTTCGCCCTCGGCCTGCAATTTTGCGGCTTCGGCCTCCGCGTTCGAGACAATGATGTTCACCTGCTTATCGACATCATTGCGGATGAGCGATGCTTCGTAGTTGCCGTCTGCGGTGTATTTTTCCGCAATCTGCTGGCGTTCGGAGATCATGCGGGCATATACGGCACTTTCGTTTGCCTCCGGCAGGTCAAAGCGCTTGATTTTTACGTCCTCGACCTTGATGCCATAGTTTGCGGCAAGCGTATCGACGCTGGTGGTAATGCCCTCGTAAATGTCGTTTCGCGCTGCGCCGTCGTCCATGTTGATGATGTTCGACTGCGAAAGCGTGCCCATTACGGTTTTGAGGGCGTTGTAGGTCAGCGCGTTTAAGCGTTCCTCGGCAACACTCGTGTTGCCGAGCGACTGGTAAAATTTCAGCGGGTCGGAAACGCTCCACAGCACGTAGCAGTCCACGGTCATGTTCTGTTTGTCGGCGGTTAGCACTTCGCTCGGCGGAATATCATACAGCATGGTGGCTTTCGGGAAGGACTTCACGCTGTCCAAAAACGGCACTTTAAAGTGCAGGCCCGGCTCATCGGTCGTCGAGATGATTTTAGAGAGCCGCACGGTGCAGCCGTATTCGTTTTCCTCCACGGTGTACATGGAATTAAAGAGGCACACAGCCGCCAGTATAAGCACGGCCAAGAGGATCACGGTTTTCTTTTTCATCGGTTATTCTTCTCCTTTTTCGGGGGCGGTCGTAGTCACATCGCCTTGTGTGAAGCTTTCAAGCGGCAGCACCTTCTGCACGCCGTTTTCACCGGAGGTATCGATATACACCTTCACGTCCGGCAGGGCTTCGGAAATGGCTTCATAGTACATTCTGGAGCGCGTGATGCCCGGGTTCTGGCTGTACTCCTTGTACATGGCCTCGAACATCGCGACCTGCTCCGTCGCTTCGTTGATGCGCTTCTGCTTCAAATATTCGGCGTTGCGCAGCAGCTCGTCGGCTTTGGCTTCCGCCTGCGGGAGCTGTGCGTTCTGGTAGGCGCGCGCCTCATTGCGCACGGTCTCTGCCTGCTGCTTTGCGGTCTCCACGGCCTTAAACGCTTCCGTGACCTCATCGGTCGGTGGGTCGGAGTCCTGAATTTTTACGTCTACAAGCGTCAAACCGATGTCGTATTCCTGCAAAATTTCGGATACAAGCTCTTTGACACGCATCTGGATGGATTCCTTGCCGGTTGTCAAAACGGCGTCCACGGCTTCGGAGCCGACCACGTTGCGCACCTGACTTTGCAGCAGGTTGCGCAGAATCGTTTCCGGGTCATACGAGCCGTAGAGGTACTTTTCCGGGTCGCTGACCTTGTACTCCACGAAGAACTCCACGTCGACGATGTTGTAGTCGCCGGTGATCATTTTCGTTTCGCTTTCGATGATGTCAAAGTTATCGGCGGAACCGACGCTGCGGTAGCCGAGCTCGAGCTTCTGGTAGACATTCACATTGACCTTTTCCACTTTCTGAATGCCGAACGGCAGCTTAAAGTGGAAGCCGGCATCCGTGATGTCCGTCACCTTGCCGAACGTGGTCACAACGGCCTGCTCCTTGTCGTTCACGGTGTACCAAGAGCTTGCCACAACGGCGAGCAGTACGAGGGCGATCACGACGATGAGCACGATTTTCGGCAGCTTCTTTAAAAAGTCTCTGCTCGGCTTTTTTGGCGTTGGGATGGGAATCTCCGTGCCTTTGAATTCCTCAAACATATATTTCTCCTTTTTCAAAATCTGCGCTCACGCAGAGTGCGTTCATCATGCTTTGCGCTTTGGTTTGCAGCTGCGCGGCGCGCCACGCGGTGATCATAATGCGCAACGCCTGTTCAATCCGTTCCTTCGCGCCGGGGATCGACTCTTTGTAGTCCTTAAGGCCGTCCGCGATCAAACGGTTCATTTCGCTTTCCGAGGTCAAGCCGTGCTTCTGCACGCTGCCCGCTACCAGCACGAACGCGCCGTACAGCTCCGTATCGTCGATGGTGTCGTCGCCCTCATCGTCCAGCGCACCGTTGATGTAGCTTAAAAGCTTGCAGATCTGCTCGATGGAAAGCGTGCTTTTCAACGCGTTGATCATCAAGATGCGGCTCAACTGGCGGCGCGTGTACTTGCGTTGCTTCGGCGGTGCCAGAAAGCCGCGCCGCACCCAGTTTTGAATGATGTACGGCTCCAGCCCCGTGACCTGCGTCACCTGCGAAAGCACCAGCCTGCCGGCTAAAAACAGGGAAGAAAAAACTTCCTCCGCCGCCTGCGGCCGGTCTGCGTCAACAGAGAGCACCGTTCCGGGAAGTGTCCACTCCACTTTGTTCATCTCCTTCTATGTGATGATGAGAGTATACAACATAATCGCATGATTGTCAATAGAGATTTAAAGATTTTTTCATAAAATCGTAAAATCCTTTGCACATGGGCAAATTTGTCATTTTTGCCCGTCCGCCGCGGACAGAAGCGGGCATTGACAAGGCCATTAAAACCCGATATACTGGGGAAAAGAGCAAAAATGAGGTGGAGAAATGGTACAATGCTATGAATGCGGCACCGTGTACCCGGAAACAATGCGCTGCTGCCCAAACTGCGGCAGTGAAGCGAAAATACAGCTTGCGCCGAACTCGGAGTTTGAGGAACCGAAAAAGCCGTATGTGCAGCCCTACCGGCCGTATGGGATGCCGATGAATAACCGCATGAACGGCTACGCGGTCGCGGGCTTTGTGCTTTCGTGCGTCGCGCTTGTGCTGATGTGTGTATTCCCGCCGCTGTCAATCCTCGGCATCGTGTTCTCTACATTGGGGCTTTCACAGATTAAGAAGAGCTTTCAGCGGGGCAAAGGCCTTGCCGTCGCCGGGCTTACCATCGGTATGATAACGACCGTGTTCAGCATCTTTTTGTACGCCATGGTATTTATTGAGTCGTTGTGGTAAGAAAGTTCTGCCGGTGAACGAAGGAATAAAGTTTTGCTCAAGCTTTTTCAAAAGCTTGTGGGGTCTTGGGGCAACGCCCCGAGTCGTCGTCCGCAGACGACGAAATCTTTTTGCCTAACCAAAGATCAGGAAGATAGGCGGAATAATCCGGTGGATTGTTCCGCCGCAAGAAACCCTATCAAGGGGTTTCTTGAAGCGTTCGTATGACGAATGTTTAGAATAGGAGAACGCACAAAAATAAAAAGGCGGAAGCAGACCGAAAAAGCCTGCTTCCGCCTTACATATTCTCTTTAAAAAGTGCCGTAAAATGCAAAACGACTGCCCGAAAGCAGTCGTCTAATGCATTGCGATGTTGGGAAAATTACGCGCCAGCGTTCAGCTTCTTATCGAGAGCGGACTTCTTTCTGGCAGCCGTATTCTTGTGCAGAATACCCTTTGCAGCAGCCTGGTCGATTCTCTTGACAGCGACCTTGACAGCCTCAGCCTTGTCAGCAGCATTGGACTCGATAGCAACGTTAGCCTTCTTGATCTCTGTCTTGAGCTGAGAGTTGATCATCTTGTTCTGCAGGGTCTTTGCGGCAGCGACCTTAACGCGCTTCTTAGCGGATTTGATGTTGGGCACAGTAGACACCTCCTCGATCGTAGGATTATAGTACGGCGAAACCGCCTGAACCGTATTGGTGGGCATAGATTCGCCTTGAACTCCAATAACGCAGACATAATCATACCACATAGCCCCCGAAAATGCAAGAGCTTTTTTGCCTTTTTTCGTAAAACGGCAGATAAAAAGCGCGGTTTGCCGTTATAAGGGCAGTAAAGTGCTTCGGTTTGATAAAAATCTGTTTTAAATGCAATGTAAAAAGTCCCGTAAGCCGAGATTTTCTTATAGACATTTTTTTAACGATATCGTATAATAAAAGAGAAAAACGCAGGAAAGCGGCGCAGACGGCAGCCGCTTTATAAAAAGGCGGCAGAGCCGCAAATTTACGGAGGAGGGCTTATTTTGTCCAAGTTTTTTACAAGCCGAAAGATTTTTGACAATGTTACGCAGATCGGCGGTCTGGGCGGCGAGCTTTGCTATTTGATTGAAGGCAGTGAAAAAGCGCTGCTTATCGATGGCCTTACAGGCATAGGCAGTTTGAAAGCGTTTGTACGCGAATGTACCGATTTGCCCGTTACGCTTGTGCTGACGCACGGACATGTGGATCACGCCGGCGCATCGTTTGAGTACGGGGAATGCTATGTGAACCCGGCGGACGTTGCGCTTTTGTACGAGCATGGCGACATCGACAAGCGCTACGAATTTGTGATGGGCGGCGGCAAGCCGGAGGGGGCGTTTGTGCCCAAAAAGGAAGACGTTGTGCCGCCGTGCGCAGTGAAGACGCTGCCTGTTCAGGACGGCGACGTGTTCGACCTCGGCGGCGTGCAGATTGAGGCCATTGCCGTGCCGGGTCATACCGTGGGAACCATGGTCTATCTGGACCGTGCCCGCCGCGTGCTGTATTCCGGCGACGCCTGCAACGCAAACACACTGCTCGGTTTGCCGTGCTCCACAACGGTCGAGACGTATGCGAAAAGCCTCGACCACCTTGCGACATATCTTAAGGGCATCGACAAGTTTTACGGCGGACACGGTCTGCAGGCTGTTCCGGCGTACATCGTAGACGAAGCGATGATACTGTGCGAGGAGATTTTAAGCGATGACGACGACCGGTTCGAAACGGAGTTCCTCGGGCGCAAATTTCTCTATGCCCGCAAGTTTGACGGCATGTTCCACCGCGAGGACGGCGGCATCGCGAACATTGCCTACGTCATGGAAAAGGTCTACAATAAATAAAAAGCGCCACAAAGATATGCGCGTTTTGCAATACGACTGCGGTGTCCGTGCATGTTGCGCACTTTTTCGCACGGGCTTGACACAGCTTTGACAAAATCCCCAAAAGCCCGCAGAATGCGCCCAAAACGCCGAAAATTACTTGATTTATTCCCCTGAATATACTATAATCAAAGCGATAATCCAAAATTCTGCAACTATACTGAAAAAAGGATGGTTTGAACTATGAATAAAATTACCATTATCGGCAGCGGCAGCGTCGGCTCCACGATCGCTTACACCCTCACCGTGCAGGGCATTGCTTCCGAGATTGTCATGATCGATATCAACGAGGAAAAGGCAAAGGGCGAGGCTCTGGACATCCGTCAGGGCGTTCCGTTCTGCACGCCATGTTCCGTTTACGCGGGCAGCTATGAAGACGCAAAGGATTCCGACATCGTCATCATCACGTCCGGCATTGCCCGTAAGCCCGGCCAGACCAGACTGGACCTCGCACAGACGAACGTCAACATCATCAAGAGCATCACGCCGAACATCACGAAGTACGCACCGGATGCAATCTATCTGTTCGTCAGCAACCCGGTCGATATCCTCACCTATACGTTCTGCAAGTGCTCCGGCATTCCGGAGTCCCGCATCCTCGGTTCCGGTACCATCCTCGATACCGCCCGTCTGCGTGCACGTCTCTCCGAGTACTACCAGATCAACCAGCAGAACGTACACGCTTATGTTCTGGGCGAGCACGGCGACAGCTCCTTCGTGCCGTGGTCCGTTGCGAACATCTCCAACATCCCGGCAAACGCATACCAGAAGGCTATGGAAAACACCGACGGCATGTTGATTCCGCCGCTCAACTATGCGGACGTTGAGGATTACATGCGCAAGTCCGGCGGCAACGTCATCAAGCGCAAGGGCGCAACGTTCTATGCGGTTTCCATTTCCGTCTGCCATATCGTAAAGTGCATCCTCTCCGGCATCGATACCAACATGACGGTTTCTACCATGCTGAACGGCGAATACGGTATCAGCGATGTCTGCCTGAGCCTGCTCACCACCGTCGGCCACAAGGGTGTTGTGAATAAGCTCAACCTGCCGCTGACCGAGAGCGAGCATGCCGCGCTTGTACATAGCTCTGAGTGCCTCAAGGAGATCATCAAGAAGGTTCAGATCTAAGTTAAGTTTATCCGTAACAAAGCCCCGGAGCACCTGCCCCGGGGCTTTTCAGTGAAGACGAGAGGAATGCCATGGAAGAATCATATAAAAAGGTTTCGTTTCAGGAAGCAAAGCATATCATCGATACCGAGCCGAACTGCGTGATCTTGGACGTGCGCGACGAAGACGAATACATCACGGGCCATGCCGAAAACGCCGTGCTTTTCCCGGTGGATACCATTGACGAAGACACCGCGGAGGAAAAGATTCCCACGCTCGATACGCCGATTCTTGTTTACTGCAAGAGCGGCCGCCGCAGCTTTATGGCGGCGATGAAGCTCGAATCCTACGGCTATACGCATATTTACGACATCGGCAGCTTGGTCGATTGGCCGTACGGCTTGGAATATTAAGCCCTGATTTCCACAGAAAAGTAAAAAACGGTTGAAAAGTGTGCGTTCGCGGCAGGTCAATTTCCTGCACAGCGGATACACACTTCGTTTTTAAGCGGCTTTCCGGCAAAAAAATCATCGAGGTTCTGCACCGTCACTTCCGCAATATTATACAATGCCTCTTCGGTCAAAAACGCCTGGTGCGCCGTTAAGATGACGTTCGGGCGGGAGATAAGCAGCGCCAAAGTGTCGTCCTGTACGGCGGTGTCGGAATGGTCTTCAAAGAAAAACTTCGCCTCTTCCTCGTAAACGTCCAGTCCCGCGCCGCGCAAGGTGCCGTTATTCAATGCGTCCAAAAGCGCTTCGCTGTCAATAAGCGCGCCGCGAGAGGTGTTTAATAAAAACACGCCTTTTTTCATTTTGTCAAACGCTTCGCGGTCGAGCATGTGGTAGGATTCTTCACTGAGCGGGCAGTGCAGGGAGATGACGTCGCTTTCGCGCAGGAGTGTATCGAGCGAAACGTACTCAAAGTCCGGCGCAGGATACTTGTCATACGCCAAAATGCGCATGCCAAAGCCGCGGCAGATTTCCGCAAATGCGCGGCCGATGCGCCCCGTGCCGATGATACCGACGGTCTTTTTGTAGAGGTCTATGCCCGTCAGACCCACAATACTGAAATTGAAATCGCGCGTGCGGATGTAGGCGCGGTGCAAACGGCGATTTAACGTCAATAAAAGCCCCATGGTGTGCTCTGCAACGGCGTGTGGGGAATAGGCGGGCACGCGTACCACGCGCAGCTTGCCCGCTGCTGCCTGCATATCCACATTGCTGAAGCCTGCGCAGCGCAGTGCCAAAAGCTGCACGCCGCAGCGGTGCATGCGGTCAATGGCGGCCGCGTCCACACGGTCGTTCACAAAGGCGCACACGGCGTCAAAGCCGTCTGTCAGCGTCGCCGTGTGGCGGTTCAGCTTTTCTTCAAAGTACGCGATTTCATAGTGCTTCGCCAGAATGTCGAACCACGTGCGGTCATACGGTTTTGTATCAAAAAATGCGATTTTTTTCATGCTGCACTCTCCTTTTGTTTTAACGTTGCACAGTTATTCTGCGCGTCATAATTTGGGTTATTCCGCACAGAATAACCCAAAGAAAACGTATAAAACGAAAGGCGTGGATTTTCACATGGAATATGTAAGGGCGTTTGTGATCGGCGGGGCAATCTGTGTGATCGGTCAGCTTTTGATCGATCTGACAAAGCTCACCCCGGCCAGAATCATGGTGGCCTACGTCACGGGCGGTGTGATCTTGGGTGCGCTCGGGTGGTATGCACCGCTCGTGAATTTCGCGGGCTGCGGCGCCACCGTGCCGCTGAGCGGCTTCGGATATCTTTTAAGCGAGGGTGTAAAAGCC
>ERZ772886.1611-NODE-1611-length-19935-cov-4.736922_pt1 | contig 19935 bp, 18 predicted proteins | sample MGYA00512128_ERZ772886 | MGnify/ENA primary metagenome ERZ772886 (study PRJEB29015, sample SAMEA2737698) | human gut metagenome | biome: human gut; feature: human-associated habitat; material: faeces | place: China | collected 2012 ... | reverse complement strand
TGGCGCCGTATTGGAAGGCAGTGGAAGTTATGCAAAGATATTATGTTTTACAAGAAAAATATATAAGAGAAAACAGTGTGGATGCAGTATTTACATCAAATTTTTATCCGGTTATATCAGACGGATGCAATGATAAGCACACTTTTAAATTAAATACAAAGAAATCAGAAAGCAGTCAAATCATTTGGGTGCTTTTTTCATGCAAAAAGGTAGGGTGATGAAAGGTCAGATACTGTAAAAAACTCAATTGAAGAAGTGTTTTCCAGATGGTCAAAGGCAATCGAGCCAGTTGTCGGCAAAGGGAATTATTCCATGGATGAAAGCCAGACAATAGCTTCCACTAAAAAGACATACGCAAGGTTATTCTTACTTGGCAGTCCTACAGTAAGAAGCAATCTTGAGGGGGATGAATGTGCCACAATGCCATCATTTCAAGTCGAATCGTATGCATCCGGGGCAAAGGGTTCCTCAAAAGCATACGACATTGATGCAGTTAGCCATGAAACCATGGTCGGTATGGGTTTCCGAAGAACATACGGACCAGTCAAACAAAGCAATGCCGATAACAGTATCAAGCGAGTTGTCAGCAGATACAGCCGGATATATACCGGCACATTACTCTAGGAAAGGAGTGAACGAACATGGAACAGATTATGAACTATGTGAAGCCGGAACTTCTAATTGTAGCCGTAGTACTGTACTTTATCGGAATGGGAATCAAAAAATCCGAAGTCATACCGGACAAATATATCCCGGCAATCCTTGGTGTTTTAGGAATTCTGATTTGCGGAATTTACGTGGTCGCATCTTCCACAATGTCTGGTTCTCGCGAAATTGCAATGGCAGTTTTCACAGCAATCACACAGGGAATTCTTGTCGCAGGATTAAGTAACTATGTGAACCAGATCGTAAAGCAAGCGAATAAAGAAGAATAATTATTTATGGGTCGAAAGACGGAAAGGAGTACGTAAGGGCACGATTAACAACACTTGGTGTAAAATTTTCATACGCCGTTGAAACGGTAAAAGGTACAAAGCCAGCTAAATTCACACAGTTGGAAGAGGCTTCTTCCATCGGTGGTATTTCTCTTGAAACAGAACAGATTGACGTTTCCGCACTGGAAGACTACCTGACTCAGTATGCGGCAGGCAGACAGGACACAGGTGGTACTTGGGAGATTGAGTTTATCATGGATCCAGACAAATCCGTTAAACAGATCAAGAAGCTGTACGAAGATTCTAAGAATGCAAAAACTACAGGACTGGCAACATGGTTCCAGGTATCATTCCCGGATATGTCCGACGCGTTCTTTGTTATCGCAGAATGTGGTCGTGAAATCCCGATGCCGGAAATTGCACAGAACGAAGCGGCAACCATGTCCATTTCTCTTATTATCAATAAGTATAAGGGACTGGATACCAAAGTTGAGCCGACAGCAGCTGCTGAATAAGATGTAAAAACAGGGAGGGTAATTCATGTTTAGTTTCTCAGTAAATGATAAAACATACAAAGTAAAATTCGGATATGGCGTACTTACCCAGTCGGACATTCTTACACAGGTGTCCTCTATGGGGTCAATCACCAATCCGAAAGATATGATTAAAATGCTTCCAGAGCTGATTCTGGCAGGGTTGCAAAGAAAACACAAAGATGAATTCGGGTACGAAACCGAAGAAGAAAAGAAAATTGCATATGAAAAGGTATGTGACCTTCTGGACGACTACGAAGATGAATCCACAGAGGAAAATCCTCATAATGGATTTACTTTATTTGAAAAAGCAAGTGAGGAGCTTGAGAAGAACGGTTTTTTATCCGGCATGATAAATGCAATGGAGAAAGCGGAGGAGGAACTTCCGAAGACTCCACAGGATCACAAGAAGAAGAGCTGACTTTTTCTGAAGTAGTCCACAAAAAGCTACTTCCGTTGTACTTATCAATCGGTGTTTCTGAAGAAAAGTTCTGGGATTCCACACCATTTGACCTTGAACCATATCTCGATGCTTACAAATTAAAACAGCGGCAGTGGGATGCCCAGGCATGGCAGTACAATATGTATACTATGTGTGCTGTCCAGACTGCTGTTGCGACTGTACTTGTTGGCAAGAAATCCAAGGCGAAGTATCTTGATAAGCCATTCTTGCAAGATATACAAGAAGAACAAGAGAAAGGTGAAAATCTTTCTGAGGCAGAAAAGAAACGACAAAGAGAAAAATTACTTATGACTTTGCAACTTATGCAAGCGAATTTCGAACTGAATCACAGCAATGATGATGAGGGCAGGCAGGATTAAAAGTCTTGTCTGCCCTTTATTTTTTTTGATTAAAAGGAGGTGGCTCAAGGGCTGACAATACCATAGATACTCTGGATATACAGATAACCAGTAGCACTGAAAGAGCGGTACAGTCAATCAGAAATTTATCCAAAAGTCTATCTGGATTGGATAAATCATTAGGAAGTGTTAAGACCGGTGGCATTCAGAAATACGCAAATGAACTCCAAAAAGTTGTATCTGCATTTGATTCTTTGAACTCAAAGACTTCTGGATTGTCCACGGGTATGCAACGGGTTTCGGAATCATTATCATCTATTGGAAAAGTGGACTTTAAAGAGAACGGAGTAAACTCATTTATCAATGCCATGAACCGTTTAGCCAAGGTAGATGTAAGTAATTTCGATACTTCAAAACTTGGAAGTATGGTATCTTCTTTGTCGACATTGGCAAATATCCCGAATGTTTCATCCGGTGTAAATCGTTTTGTTTCCTCTGTGGCGAAATTAGCTGGGACTGGTGATTCTATTGGAACGGTTTCTAAGGAAATCACAAGCCTTGCAGACGGATTAAAAAGAGCAACCGAAAAGATGAGTACGGTTGGAGATGTTTCTGAATCTGTCAACACATTTGTCCAATCTATTGCAAGACTGGCAAGTGCAGGAAACAAGACCGGGCAGACTGCAAGCCAGTTATCTATGCTGTCCAAGGCATTACTTGAATTTTTTAACGCCATGCGTGATGCACCGAATATCAGTTCAGATGTTGTCCGTATGACAGAAGCATTAGCACAATTGGCGAGAGCAGGTGGAAATATTGGAAGTTCCACCAGTTCTGTATCGAATTCGTTCAATACTATCAGCACTTCTTCTTCGAGGACGGAAATTGCTATACGAGGAATGTCACGGGTATTTTCCACATTTGCTTTAAAGACGATTTCTCTTGGTCAAAAGGCTGCATCTGCAATCGCAACGATCGGAATATCTGCGATCAATACCGCATCCAAGATCAAGAAGATGTCTGGAATTTTTACTACAATTAGTAACAAAATCAACAGCTTGTATATGCGAATGTTCTTCCTACAGAGGATTGGTTCTACACTGTTCAAGCCGATAAAATCAGCTGTCAATTATGTGGAAACTCTCAACTATTTCAACTCTGCATTCAAGCAAGTAGCTGAGAATGCAGATACGGACGAATGGAAGAAAAGTGGTATAAAATCCGCTGAAGCATATGCAGATTCGTTCCAAGAAAGAGCTAAGCAACTTTCACAGAAGCTGACAGGGTTTGAAGTTTCAGATACTGGTGAACTGACCAGAACCAATACCGCCAATCTTGGGCTTGACCCGGAAAAGACTATGCAGTATCAGGCAACATTTGCACAGATGGCATCTTCTATGGGAGATACATCGGAAACTGCATTGAAGCTGTCAAATGCCTTGACTATGGTTGGTGCTGACCTTGCTTCTGTACGAAACATGGACTTTGAGGATGTATGGCAGGATATGGCATCCGGCTTGACTGGCATGAGCCGTGCAATGGACAAGTACGGCATCAATATCCGTAATGCTAATATGCAACAAAAATTATACAATCTGGGAATCGACACCAGCATATCAAAGTTATCTCAGGCAGACAAAACAATCTTAAGAACGATTATTTTTCTGAATAGCTCACAGTATGCATGGGGTGATTTGGCTAAAACGATAGACGATGGTTTTTGTGAACTATCACTTGTCGCCTAACATAGTAATGTGTTAGTGAAAATCGAGTAAAATCGGTGAAGCCTGTACTGAATTCCATATTTATGGTATAATAAATATGGGTGATATAATGAAAAAAGAATTTGTTGTTTATACAGCTACAAACAAAATCAACGGTAAAATATACGTTGGAAAAACTTATAATTTTGAAAAGAGAAAAAATGAACACATTTATGATATAGACGATGATCTTCCATTTCACAGAGCATTAAAAAAATATGGCGTAGAAAATTTTGAATGGAAAATCGTTGACTACGCATATTCTAGTGAAGAAATAAAAGAAAAAGAAATTTATTGGATTAAGAAATTGAATACTTGCATTCATTCTCAAAGTTCAAATGGATATAATATAACATTAGGCGGTGAGGGTGGTGTGTCTTGGAATTCATTGCCAGTAATTCAATATGATTTAGACGGAAATTACATTCAAGAATTTTTGAGTTGTGCTCATGCTTCTGTGTGTACTGGAATAGGAAGGCATAACATAGGTGACTGTGCCAATGGAATTACGCATTCTTCTGGTGGTTATCAATGGAGATATAAAGTAGAGGATGAAATTCTTCCTATAAATCCATATAAAAAGAAATCATCTAAAAGAAAGAGCATAATACAATTAGATCTTGATGGAAATTTCATAAATGAATTTAAGTCAATAACCGAATCCAGCGAAACACTTGAAATTGGACGTTCAAACATTTCTGCATGCCTAACAGGAAAGGTGAAAAGGTGTAGAGGTTATCAATGGATTTATTCAGAGAAATATGACAAAAGTCGAAATTATAAGTTTGAAGGAATCTCTATTAAAGGTGGAATAATTCAGTTAGACGAAAATAAAAAAGCTGTAAATCATTTTAGAAATTGTTCAGAAGCTGCAAGATTTTTGGGTGAAGAAACCAAAGTTCATAAGCAAATTCATAAAGCAATATGCACCGGAAATAAATGTAAAGGTTTTTATTGGTGCAAGTATGAAGATTATATCAATGTTCGGCATGGTAATACCGAGGTAATTGCATAGATTGCGAAAGGCTATGCAACACCGTAGAGCGTAGGAGATGAATAAATATAATTCTCCCAAGAGTACTCGACAACCATAAGACGTAGAAATACGTCTTATTTTTGTGGTTGAAAATGTACGCCGACCTTGTGGGAAACTGCAAGAAGTAAAGGATAAAAAGCCTTTACGGTAACAATGTGAGAACAGCCAGCAAACCAGATTCGTATGCTTCAATCTAACTTCGCATCACTCGGAAGAACAATAGGTTCTTTGTTCATTCCTATACTGCAAACAGTTCTTCCGTATATTAACGCAATTGTAATCGCGCTGCAAAGAATGTTCGCTTATATTGCGAAACTTCTTGGCATTAAACTATCAAACTATGTTGCTTCTACGGGTGGAATTGCTGTTGATACAAGTAATATTGCAGACGAAATGGACAATGCCAGTGATTCTATTGATACTGCAAATAAAAACGCCAAAAAACTTGAAAAAACATTATCCGTACTTTCTTTTGATGAACTAAATCAGCTTAGTGATAACTCTGATTCTAGCGGTACGAGTACTCCAACATCCGGGACGAACGGCGGTAGTGCAGCACATCTTCCGGCATTGGATGCAGCACTGGACGCGGCACTCGCCAATTATCAGAAAGCATGGGACGAAGCATTTAAAAAGATGTCTAACAGGGCAAACGAGATGGCAGATGCTATTGTTAATGCTTTTAAGAAAAAAGACTGGAAAGGTCTTGGAAAAATAATGGCCGATGGCATCAATTGGGGTATGCAAAAACTCTATGATGCTATCAACTGGAATAAAGTTGGGCCATATATCACGAAATTTACCAGTGCATTCACTCAGACGTTCAACAGCCTTGTTGATAACATCAACTGGGATTTGATCGGGCGTACTTTTGGTGCTGGTATTAATACTATTGTTAATACGGCAAATCAACTTTTAGAGGGAATTGACTGGAAGAATCTCGGGGCGAAATTTGCTTCTGGAGTCGCGGGACTTGTAAGAGAAGTTGACTGGGAAAACTTCGGAAATCTTATTGGCAACTCTTTTATGCGTGGATGGAAAATCTTCGCGGGATTTGTTGAGAATCTTCCGTACAGCGAAATTGGTGTTGCTGTAGCGAATGGACTCAACGGAATCTTCCGTAAGATAAGTTTCACAGAGATTGCAGATGCACTGGCAACCGGACTGAATGGTGCTTTTGATACGCTTGCTTCTTTCACTGCGACTTTCGACTGGGATGAAATGGTTGACAATATCACAGGCGGTATTGTTACGTTCATGCAGAAATTTGACTGGAAAGGAAACGGGGCAAAATTAGAAGATTTCATAAATCATTTGCTTACTGCACTGATTGACATTGCCAAAGGTGTTGACTGGGAAGCATTTGGACACAATGTCGGTGTATTCCTTAGTGAAATCGACTGGGGAAAACATCTTAAACAATTGCTTACTGTATTGACAAGTGTTCTTGGCGGCATTTGGGAAGGACTTGGAAGTACATCTGCCGGTACATTCATTCAGGCAATAGCTATATTTGCAGTCGGTTCAAAGTTGATGCCATTTGTTAATAGCATTACGAAATTTTTGACCGGTTCAACCGTAACAACGAAACTTTCTACCGCAATTCAAGGAATGCTCAATCCAGCAATAACATCTGTCGCAGAAACGGCTGTTCCGGCGTTAGGAACTTCTCTTGGAAGTCTTGTTGCGACTGGCGGCGGAATCGCATTAGCAACAGTAGGTGCAGTTGCACTTACAAAGAAACTTGCAGGACTTTTTGAGACCATGCAGGGCGGCAATGGAATGACCACACAGTACGGCGGTTATCTGCATGATTATGCAACTCAGCTGACTAATGTAGCAAACCTTACCAACGAGCAGTCAGAAGCATTATGGCAACTGATTGAAACCGATGAGGAACTTGGAAAAAGCCATGATGAAATGTATTCAGACATGGTTGAAAAACTGAAAGAATACGGTGTTTCCGCAGATCAAGCCAGAACTGCTCTCGGACTGTATGGAACGCAAGCGGGTGTATCAGCAGAGTTTGTGGACGGCATGACAAAGAAGATTGCAGAACTTGGCGAAGGAGTATCAGAAGCTGCTTCTAAATTCGACACATCCAAAATCAGTATGTCTGACCTTAAAAACGAACTGTATATGCTGAGTTTACAGTCTGATGAATTTGGTGGTTCGTACAGGACTGCTATGGACGAATTGGATAACGCTAATAATGGCGGTACTATCACGAGCACAAAAGATGCATTAGATGCAGTTTACACTTCGCTCAAAAATGCCGGAGTTCCGCTTGATGAGTTGAACAATAAACTGTCAAAAGATTTTCCTGATGCAACTGTCGCAACAAAAACTGCGATTGAAAAGAATATCGTTGGGGCACAGAAAACCATTTCTTCCTCTGCCGGAAAAGCATCTAAAGATACTACAACAGCAACAAATGAAATGGCAAAGACAGCTACTGATGATTTTGCAGAAATCCAGAAACAGGCAGACACTTACATGAGTAGCGTTGACACCACAACGTCTATGCATTGGGGAAATTCCTCAAGAGAAGCAACCTTGAAAGCCAGAGAAATGAAAGTTGCAGTAAGCACGGAACTCGGCTTCATGGACAAATCTGTAGCAAGCCATTTCCAGAGCCAGTACAACATTGCATACGGCAAATGGGAGTCACTTGGAAAAGCTGTATCTTCTTACATTTCAAAGGATATGAACAGCAAAATCGGTAGTTCCTTGAATAGTGTTGTGAATACAATTAAGAGCAAGTTTACCGGGCTGTATAATGTCGGCAGAAATGCAATGCAAGAGTTGGCGAACGGTATGAGGTCTGTCCATATCAGCACGCCGCATATGTGGATGAACATGAACGCTTCCACAAGCGGGAACCACTATTCTTACAACTGGAATTCTGGTGTAAACTGGTATGCGAAAGGCGGTCTGTTCGGTAAGGCATCCGTGATCGGTGTTGGCGAGGCTGGTAATGAAGCGGTTCTTCCTCTGGAAAACCGAAAGGTAATGAAAGGCATTGCTGACAGCATCATGTCTGGTTACGATGGTTCCATGGGATTGTCGGCTGAAGAACTTGCGGCGGCAGTGGAACGCGGTGTTGTTACTGCGATAATGAACAATGGTGGAATAGGTGGTTCTGCTCCTGAGTACATCATGAACAGCATCAAAATCAATGAACGTGAACTTGCGAGACTTGTCACAAAAGCACAAGAAAACACAGATTATCGAATGAATCCGTCCCCAGCCTATTGATTTCTGTGTCAGAATATGGTAATATATAAATACGCATAAGGGATGTTGAACCCGGGCATACTAAGGATAAAAGAGGTAAAAGCCTCAGGACTCTTTAGTATGCCTTTTTTTTGTTTGTCAGAACAGTTCACACTCAAAATGCGTATTGTAATTTTTGGTAAAACCAACAGGCTAACCCGACGGGGGACAAGTGCAATTCCATGATGCACCTGCCTGTTGTTTTTATACATCATGGATCTGTGGCTACAAGGCAGTCACGCATTAACGACATGGAGGTTATCTATATCTATTATGAGCGAACAAATCAAAGAATTATCTCAAAATGAATTAGAAAGAAAAGTAGATTACATATTTTCACATAGATTTAATCATACTTTACATGCTTATATCGATATTGCAGGTGATTTGACAGCAGGTGTTTTATTATCTCAAATTATGTACTGGTTTGATAAAGATTCAAAAAATGAGTGCGTTAGAACAAAAATCAAAAAGAAAGGTTATTTTTGGATTGCTAGGCGTAGAGATGAATGGGCAAACGAAATAAGAGTTGCACCTAAGCAGTATGATTCTGCGATGAAAAAATTAAAAGCTAGAAATTTGGTAGTTGTTGAAAAATTTAAAATTAATGGTGCACCAACAACACATATCAGGCCTAATGACGAAGTAATAAATGTTGCTATCAAAGAATGGAAAGAACAAATTGCCATTAAAATCATCAAGGATAATGAGGCTGAGCAAAATAGAGTAGATTCTTCAAATCAGAATTTGACAGAAGAAGAAATTTATAAAAAAGACGCTTCAAATACTGATGAATACTGGTTTTCCCCAAAAGAGGAAGTTCCAAATTCCCAAAAAAGGAAAAACCATGGAAATTCCCAAAATGGGAAAAAGGAACTTCCCGAAAAAGGAAACGCTTTAATTAATAAGAACTATAATAGAGATTTAGAAGAGGTTTATAGAAAGAGAGTTAAAGATTCTGATACTACTAAAGTAGTACCAGTAGATTCTCCATGTCCGGGTAAACCGGAAACAAGGAGCAACCAGTCTCCACTCGGAACGGGAATAAGTGAAATTCTTTTGCGAAAAGGAATAAACCAATATTGGATTGATGCTGGCTAAGAATATAAAGATTTGAAAACGAACGTCACTAATGTCATATTATATTTTTTGGAAAAATACAAAAGCAAAATGGGAAAAAGCCATGTCCATATGAAAGAAGAATATATAAAGATTGCAGTAGATGGGATTATTGCAATGCCAAACGAAATGATTGAACTAGCAGATGCCTATGGCTTTGAATATATTTACGAATCATGTATTGATATGTATTTTGACACAGAATTCAGAGAAGATACAAATTATCGTATTTTTCATTTCCTAACAGGTGACATTAGGAAAAATATTGCAATGAAACTTTCAGACCAAATAGAGTTGATAAGCGATAAATAAAAACGAATAGTTCCTGTGGCAACAGGCAGATAATCATTGCTTGATTAAAATGAGCCAAAATCCATTTAAAATATCGCAGGTGATAATTTCCTCACATAACGTATTCAAATTGATTCTAGCAGAAAAACATTAATCAATAACAATGGTTCCAGACAACCTACGGATGTCACCAGTAATTCTTCTGGCAAGCAGTCGTTTTCCATACTGAATCATACAGCCCCGATATGGTACAATAGAGAATCATAAGACGTTCACTATTGTTTCAAGAAAGGGGAAAGATAAGGGCAGACATTTTTTTAAAAGTCGATGGTATTGCGATGCCTTGTCCGTCAGCATACACATGGGGGTTGAATGATATATCCGCTTCAAAGTCCGGGCGTTCCGACGATTCGCTGATGCATAAAAACCGAGTCGCACAAAAAAGAAAGCTGGCGTTGCAGTGGAATGGCAAGGACTGGGCAACCACAGCGAAGATTTTGCAGGCATTCAATCCAGAATATATCCAGATAACTTACCCTGACATGATGTCGGGAAAATACGAAACCAGAACATTCTACGTTGGTGACCGCAGTGCCCCTGTAAAATGGTGGTGGATAGGAAACCAACGGACGGAATCTATTAGTTTTGACGTGATCGAGAGGTGACAAAAGGCGAAATCTATCTAACGCTTGGAAAGAAAAAGTAAATAACGGGACAGATATACAGTATCTCAAATATGCCGACATCACTTTAACGAATGGAACCGTACTTAATTTGACAAGCTCAGATTTGTGGGCAAACGGCGTAATGTTTGAGGATTCTGTATCTGGAGATAACAGTTTCGACATCGGTTCCGCGATCATTAATGTGCTGACTTTGAGTATCAATAACTTTGACAGTCGATACTCAGACTATGATTTCGACGGGGCAGAGGTTGTTTGCTATATCGGCCTTACTCTCGATGATGGAACAACCGAAAAAGTCCGTATCTGTACCGCGACAGTTGTAGAACAGCCGGAAGTTGAAACTGTGACCATAGATCTTACGTGCGAAGATAATATGCGAAAATTCGACCGTGATTATTCCGAGAGTAAATTAATTTATCCGGCTACAAGGGCGCAGATCATTCGTGATGCGTGCAGCGTGTGCGGAGTTACCCTCTTGACCACATCATTTGACCGCGACGATTACATTGTGCAGCAACGTCCTGCCGATGATGCACTGACTTTTCGACAGGTATTACAGTGGGTTGCTCAAATCGGCTGTCAGTGGTTGCGATGCGACGAATATGGAAGATTATGCGTAAAATGGTTCGATACCGGAAAGACAAATCCGCAGGAAATCAATGTCACGTATAATTTCACGCCAAAACATACAGATGTCGTTATTACAGGAGTAAAAGTCACAGAGTACAGTGATTCTTCGGAAGATGTGTCAGGAAGTTATATTTCCGGTATAGAGGGATATGTGCTGGGAATTTCCGACAACAAGTTGATTCGCAAAGGTGATGGGGAAACGGTTGCATCCATAATTGCCGAAAAATGCGTGGGAATGGTATTTCGTCCGTTTGAATCTCAATGTCCTACGGACATAGCTTTAGAAGCCGGAGACACGATCACAATAGAAGACCGGAACGGAAAACTGTATAATACCTACCTCACAACAACTACATTACATCCCGGCTCAGGACAGACAATTGCCTGCAACGCCAAGAGTGCAGCTAAAAATAGCAGCACCCGGTATAGTCAGGCAACGCAGACATATGTGGATGCATGGAAACTGGTAGAAAAAGAAAGAAATGAAAGAAAAAAGGCTATCGAGAATTTACAGGAATCTCTTTCTGTAGGAAGTGGACTGTTTGCGACTTACGTCCAGCAGGAAGATGGAAGCACAATCTCATATTTTCATGATAAAGCCAGTTTGAAAGAATCCAAAAATGTGATCAAAATTACGTCCGAGGCAATCGGTGTATCGAATGATGGTGGAAAGACTTATCCGTTTGGCTTTGAGTTGACCGGAACGATGATAACCAAACTTCTGTATGCCGAGGGAATTAATGCAGATTATATTGATTCTGGTGCATTGACGGTAAGAGACAAAGGTGGAAATATTATCTTCCAGGTAAATATGGATACCAATACAGTGTACATGAATCCGGACATTTTGATTATCGGCGATCAGACTCTGACTGAAAAATTGACGGATATGGACAACAGCATTGCGGAAGCGAAGAACATGACCATGCAGTTGACCAACGACTACCAGAGCATCACCACTGATGCTGACGGAAATATCACCGGAACATTTCCGACTGTGACAACCACGGCTCAGGTTATGTACGGAACTAATGATGTGACCAATGATTGCACCTACACCATCACGAAGTCCAATAACGTGACTGGCTCATGGAATGATTCCACACATACTTATACCGTGACCGGATTGAGCGCAGATAACGGATGGGTGGACATCAAAGTCACCTATCTACTGGCATTGTCAATCGCGAAGCGGTTTACGGTTGCGAAGTTAAAAGCTGGAAAGAATGGACTTCAAGGTGAAAAAGGAGATCCTGGAGCTGATGGAAAGCCGGGAAGAACCTATATCATTGAGCCGTCTTGTACGGTTCTGAAACGCGGATCAGACAAGGTTATTAGTCCAAACTTTTTGGAATTCAACGCATATTACCGTGACGGGGACTCAGCTACCAGATACGCATATAGCGGTAGGTTTGTAATTGAGGAAACCGCCGACGGGAACACATGGAAAACTATTTATACATCGTCTGCAAATGAAATTTCAGTCAAACATTATCTGTATACTGTTCTGACAGATGGAAATGGTCAAACCATAACAGATGGAAATGGTACAACACTTGGCATACCACGCGATGTAACTAATATCCGGTGCAAGCTGTACGCGGCTGACGATATTACAGATATGCTCGATATGCAGAGCGTTGCGGTAGTTATTGATGTTGACAATTTAACGCAGACGGACATCGTTAATATCCTGTCCAACAACGGAGCATGGAAGGGGTTGTACTACAAAAATGGTCAGCTGTATATCAGTTTTAGTGCGGCGTTAGGTGGCGAACTGGCATTGGGCGGAGCGAATAATGGAAATGGTATCCTTGCGGTTTACGATGAATCAGGAAATATATCATACAAATTAACTAGCAACGGAAACGTGTTTTATAACGAAACGGGGCAATGTACCGCCGTAATAGTGGATGGAAAAATGCTTTTTCCAGACAACCCTTTTACAGTTACGACAGGTCAATGGTCTAGTACACAAAAAGGTTTTATTTATGGTTCAAAAGGACTGAACCGGTTCAGTGGTCGTGTGTACGGAAATACAGACGGTACAGTTAAATTTGATTATACCACAGAATCTTTTGATGGATATTATGAACCTATTTTTCTTCTGGGTGATGAAATCAACGGTTTTTTTAACGTATTAAAAGCGAAACAATATTTAATGACTAAAGAGTTGACGGGATTACCGGATAGCGATGGAGTAGTTAGAGTAAAAGTCACAAGTGCCATAGATATTTTAAAAACACTCAGATTATACAATCTAACACACGTATCATCCGGCGGTCATCTGGTTCTCTCGCAAGACGGAGCAACGGTAGCTTATCTGTCCTCATCTTCCGAACGGTATAAAGATGTTCAGGAAGATCTACAGTGCATGGAGCAGTGGTACAATATCCAACCGGTTCGTGCGAGATATAAAGATGGTTATCTTACGGAAGATGATCCTTTTAACGGGAAAGATATGCCGATGTTCCTTGCAGAAGATGTGAAAAAACATATGCCGGAGGCGGCTGTATATAAAGATGGCGAAATCGAGGACTGGAATTACCGTGTGATGATTCCAGCAATGTTCGCAATGCTGAAACAACAGAAATCAGAGATAGATTCCCTCAAACAAGAACTCGATGAAGTCAAACAATTTCTAAGAAAGGAGTGATACCATGGCGAATTCGTTAAAAACAGAAGCGTTGAACAAACTTACTGAAGCCACAGAAATGGAAGATGCAAATATATTTCCTGTCGTAACGGCTTCCGATAATTTATTAAAAAAAATAACCTGGACTAAGTTAAAGGAGTGCATAGAAAATGTGATATATGGAAAGAATTATCGCAAAATGGGAAAATTTACATCAGGTGCGTTCAATCTGGATGCAGAAGTAACGAAACAAATTGATGTTTCTATATCTGTTCCGAAAGTACCAAATGCAGTAATAGCTATTCCGAGAGGTGGATCACCTTTTATGGTATCTGTTGTTACAACATCATCAGCTTCAAACGTTCGAGTTGCCTGTAAAAGTACAAAAGCGTTAACCGATCGAACACTTGATGTTATTGTTTTTTTTTAAGGAGAGATTAATTATGGAAATCAAAGCAATTGACGTATCATCAGATCAAGGCAAGCCAGATTGGACAAAAGTCGCAAAATCCGGCATAAAAGTAGCAATTCTTAGAGTCCATCAGAGATATGGTGTAGATTCCTCGTTTGAACACAACTACAAAGGATGTAAACAGAACGGTATTCTGGCAGGGGCATACAAATACAGTTATGCCTTAACACCGGCACAAGCTGTCGAAGAAGCTGAGAATGTGATCGAAGTGCTGAACGGACGTGGACTGGATTTTCCGGTATTCTACGATCTTGAATGGAAACAGCAGAGAAGCCTCGGCAAGCAGACTATCGAGAATATTGCGGTATCATTCTTGACCAGAATAAAAAAAGCAGGATATAAGGTTGGCATCTATTGCAATATGGACTGGTATAATAATTACCTGTCCGAAAACCTCAAGAAATACGACCTCTGGCTTGCAAGATATGCAAATAATGACAACGGGACTATTCCAGAACGGCTCAGACCGTCCGTTGGTATCGGCTGGCAGTATTCAGAGAGTGGAAAAGTAGCAGGAATCAATGCAAAGGACGTTGATATGGATGTATTCTATACGGATTACCGGACAGAGCAGAAAGGGGAAAACAAGAGCATGACAAAGACAGAAGTCATTGAAAAAGTCATTAAGATTGCCAAAAATGAAATAGGTTATCTTGAAAAGAAGAGCAACAGCCAGCTTGATAGTAAGACCGCCAATGCCGGAAGTGCGAATTATACAAAATACTGGCGAGACGTGAAATCATCGTATCAAGGACAGCCGTGGTGTGCAGCGTTCGTGAGCTGGTGCTTTATGAAAGCGTTCGGACTGAATAAAGCAAAGAAACTCTTGAAACACTGGCCTTATGTATATTGCCCGACTTTAGGACAGCTTTTCGCAAAGAATGCTAATCCGAAAGTTGGCGATATCGTAATTTTCTACCATGGCGGCACATTTACTCACACTGGCATTGTGACAGCTGTAAATGGAGACAGATTCTATACCATTGAGGGCAATACTTCCGGTGCATCCGGTATCATTGCAAATGGCGGTGGTGTCTGTGCAAAAAGTTATCTCAACAGCCAGATGCCAGGAACAAAATTCTGTACGCCGGATTGGAGCATTGTATCCGATGTATCTACAGATAATTCGAGTAATACAACGGCTACCACAGAAAATTCTAAACCGTCCAAGACACCTAAGTTTGTGGGTAAGGTAACTGCAAATAAACTCAATGTTCGCACATGGGCAGGAACTGAGAACCCACAGCTCAAAAGCTATCCCGTACTTGCAAAAGGAAATCTTGTTGATGTGTGTGATACGATCAAAGCAAAAGATAAAACCGACTGGTATTACATCAGAATTGCCGGAAAGTACTTTGGATTTGCTTCCGCGAAATATATTTGCAAAGTGTGATAAATGTGATATAATAAGTGTACCATAATTCAACTCCTCCCCAGAGTTTGAACAGGGACTCAAAAAAAGAGAGATGGTCTGTTTTTATTCCTTGACAGATCATCTCTCTTTTTTTACTTAATAATATATTCCCAATATTGATTTTTAATATCCGTATATCCATTCTTACGAATCAGTACTTTATCCCCGGAAAACATCGTAAAATCAGAATTCAGTTTTTGTACATAATCCATGTTTACAACAAACGACTTATGGCAACGCAAAAAACGCTTATCAAGGTATGGTTCAACTGACTTTAAAGTTGCATACATATTGTGTATAATCCCGTTCGTGCAATGTACAAAGACCTGCTTGTCCCGTGCCTCAAGATACTCTATTTTATTCAATGGAATCCTTATGATGCAATCTCTGTGCCTGATCGTGAGCATTTTGTGCTTTATATCGTTCAGAGTATTATCAATTACAGAAAACAGTCTTCCATGCTCATTCCCTTTGATGATATAATGCGTAAATTCAACATCTAATGCATCAAAGACAAAATCTTTGTGAGCCGTCCAGAAAGCAATTTCACCCTTATATCCACACTTCCGGAGTTCTTTGGCAATATCTACGCCATTTTCGTTTTTAAGTACCACATCCAAAACAATCATATCAAACCATTTTCCGTCCTTGACATCATCTATCAAGGGTTCCCCGCTGAAATAACCGTCTATCGTATAGTTCCGGTCACCGTTTTGCTTTAAAAACGGTTCGATTCGATGTTTAAAATATGCAACCTGTAGTTCACAATCGTCACAAATAGCGATTTTCATAGTAATCACCTTCCGTTTATCGCTTGCACTTCAACTTTCATCAGATTATCCTCATCTAAGTAATCAATTATGGTAATATAGTAGCACCGAAACGAAAATGTGTAAATAGTTCAGCGAAATTTCGAAAAAATTCGATATATTAATTCGTTGGTACAGCCTGCCAGATTGCTCTGGGGAGGAACGTGATCGTGAATGCAGGTTTTACCATAAAAAGAGCCGGGGAGTAAAATCCTCGGCTCTTTGCTTACTGCAATTTAATTAATACTTTTTCATCAGTCCAGACGTTGGCAGTATACTCCAATTCTACAGACTGAGAATCAATTGGTATACTGTAATATGTAGAAAAAGAAACACTTCTTCCAGAGGAAAGATTAGTATTTATGAAACCTCTGTTATCCAAACCATATGTTTGTTCACAAGTTTGATTATCAGCATAGCACTTAAAGTCATAGATACTTGCGTACTTGTCTGTGTTTCCAACATTATTGTATGTAAAAGATACCTTTGCATATTTCATTCCATCGGCAGGCGTATAAAGCCCGTATTCGTCTTCGTAATCCTGAAAATCAGTGTCCGCATCATCTACAGTGATTTGCAACCCGTTAACTTCAAATGTAGATCCGACAGTTACATAATCAGGTGCAGATTCTTCAACTGGCTCAGGAGTAGGCAGATATGTCTGCTTCTGCTCAGAGGAGTAGGCATATCAGAAGAATTATTGATTTCTTCTGATACTTCATTTGCAATATCCTGTATTTCTTGCTCGTATGCATTTTGTTCCGTCGGAGAAGGAGTGCTTGCACTGTCTGAATTAAGTCCTCCACTGCCCAAAACAAATACTGCCAATACGGGGAAAATGATTGACAATGCAATTCTTGTACCTTTTTTGAAATGATTGTATTTCCACATAACGAATAAACCGATAGGCCAGAATATCAAAATCATAAATACTGTAAATCCGGTAGATGCAAACACAGAATCCTTCTTTTGTTCTTCTTGAAGCTGCTGATACGAGAATGAGCTAGACTGATTGCTAGCATTGTTTTGAACTTTTTGGATATTTACATTGGTTTCGCCAGATTTGAATTTGTCAGCATGGTTTTTAGCATATTCATTCACAAGATACCAATCGGAAACAAAATCTTTTTTAAAGTACTTGTCTGCTATGTTTACTAAAAAATCTTTAGTTATTTCATATTTTTCAGAGTTAGCATTTACACATATTTTAAAGGAATCCTTGTAGTTTGGGGTAGAAAATGCGATTTTAAGTTGGTTGCGGCCAAAATCATCTGGCTCTTCTTTTGAATAATTCAAAACAAAATCATCAACAGGAGATTCCATAATTTGATTGTGATTATAGAAAACTTTGATTGTTTCTGATGTTGCTTGAATATACATAGAATCGTTTATCTCTACAGTATATTCTTTTGGTTTTTCTTTTTCGGGCTGCCCTTTGATTAATGGAAAACCACAGTTTGGACAACTGGTAGCCTTGTCACTTATTTCTTTTCCACATTCAGGACATTTAATTATAGCCATATCTTTTCCTCCTTAGTAAAATTTGCATATATTATACCGCAAGATTCAACAATATCATAGTCAAAACCGAAATATTTTTCATATTTTTATCCATTCAAAATGCAGTTTTATCGTTTTGCCCGATTAATTTGCACAAAAAGTGGTATAACTAAGTACATAAATTATAGACTAAAGAGGTATATATTATGAGGAAGATTGAGAGATTGCTGATCGCAGTAGGAGTAATCTTCTTTGCAAGCTACATCATTCACTTGCCGATGCGCAATCAAGATTATTTGAGCAGAGGTTCCAGAATCTACTCGATAGAGCATGTGTGCAAGTATTCAACTCTGAGCCAGAAGATGAAAGAGATTTTAAAAACGAACGATATTGCAGAAAACATAGAAAATCCGGTAAAAACGAACTTTATATTTGCGAAAGTAAAGGTTATATTTGAAATCGCAAATATTCCAGTGTACCACTGGCAACTGGCAAGGGGGAATTTGGATACGTCCCGTTTTATTCCGTTTTATTGGACATATCGCAAGGTATAATACAAACATAAGTTCGGAACATATTTCCCACTGTCCGGACATATACTTTACTGTAGGCAGTAGTTTTCAAGCAGGGAGGGTTAATTATGGACTATAGGAAAGAGATTATTGAATTATTAGATAAGGTAAAATTAGAAAGTACTTTAAAAAGAGTATACAAGTTGCTGGTATACTTATATTTAAGAGAAAAGTAGCCTAAAATGCCGCATCTGCTTTAACTGTAGATGCGGCATAATAATTATTCTGTTTTTAAATCATCTGGCGATGCGGAGAAATAATATTCGAATTCAGAACTGTCATAATCGCCGCCCAACATTGAATTTATTTTGTCCGCAATAGATGTTCCCAATTCCTCTCCGAATTCAGCATCTTCAACTTTTGTTCTTTTATATTCTGTAAAAATGTTTCCCCAGTCGTCTTGTGTGCCTGCATAGTAAATCTGGATGAGATCGCCATCTTCTTTAGGATTTAAGTAAGACAAGGCTTTATCTGTTACGTTTATCATACTTTTAGGAAAAAATACTTTTTGAACATCACAGGAATTAAAAACAGCATCATATATTTCAGCAATTCCTTCTTGAAAAATAACTGATTCAACATGAGAACTTCCAATTCCGATCTGAAAATCTGATAAATCTGTTATATAGTCTGTTCCATCAATATTGTATGATGGAAGAATTTCTAAAATTTTGCACTTGCCATCATAACCGTGCAATTTCACAGAGTTTCCCTCTATATCATAATCAAAATCACTGATTACACCGTACTTTTCAGAATCATCCTTTTGAACTTCAACGCCAGTCACGCCGCCTGCATAAGTTGGAGTAGAAACTCCTAAAACTGTAAAAGCACAAAATGCAATTAATAGTTTTTTCTTCATAGATATTTCCCCCTTGGTATTAGTTGATTTTATTATATCACTATAAATCAAAACAACAAAGTAGAATATAAGAAAAGACCAGAGTTTTTTATTCTCTGGCCTTTCTTTTTTTAATTGTTTTCCAATTCTGTTAGGATTTCTTGGAGCTGCTTCCAATGTTCATCACTGAGCTTTGCAAATTTGACAAGAATCTTCTTAGCAAATTCATTATCCCCAGTCATTACCGAATCAACGATAGCCTGCGCATCGCCATCGTCGCTTTGGAACATATCTCCAATTCCATTTACGAGCCAGTCATAATTGACTTTGTACAAAGAACATATCAATTTGATGTTTCTTTCGTTTAGCTCGCGTTTTCCTGTTTCAATCATTGCCAAGGTTGATTGCCCAAGTGATAACGAAGAAGCAAAATCTTTTTGATTCATCCCAAGACTTTTTCTTAGCTCTGCTAATCTTTTATTCAACTTTATTCCTCCTTTCTAAATACATAATATCACAAATGAAATAAAAAAACAATAAAAAAGTGATTTTTTATATTGACAAAAATTTCAAATGTGATATTATATAATCACAAACGAAATATTAGGAGGTGAACAGAATG
>ERZ772886.1606-NODE-1606-length-19967-cov-6.025261_pt1 | contig 19967 bp, 16 predicted proteins | sample MGYA00512128_ERZ772886 | MGnify/ENA primary metagenome ERZ772886 (study PRJEB29015, sample SAMEA2737698) | human gut metagenome | biome: human gut; feature: human-associated habitat; material: faeces | place: China | collected 2012 ... | reverse complement strand
CGCTGCTCGGCATCGGTCTGGATGAGCAGATTCGGATTTCTATCCACGCCCGCCGCGAGGAGGGCGACCTCGCGGCGGCAAGTTCTATCCCATCTACGACTGATTTCTATCCACGCCCTCCGCGAGGAGGGCGACCACGGTGCTTTTTCGTATTTGCGCAGTCCTTTGTAATTTCTATCCACGCCCTCCGCGAGGAGGGCGACCTGTCTGCTTCGCCGCTGGCAGGGTCAGTGTAAGTATTTCTATCCACGCCCTCCGCGAGGAGGGCGACTCAAGCCCTATTTTCAAAAAAGTTGCGATTTTGAATTTCTATCCACGCCCTCCGCGAGGAGGGCGACGAGGGGTATGCGCAGGTATTGTTGCCCCAGAACTTATTTCTATCCACGCCCTCCGCGAGGAGGGCGACAGAGGCTCCCGGTGCTCCCGTGCTTCGGGAAGATATTTCTATCCACGCCCTCCGCGAGGAGGGCGACCCAGCGGCGCAACATCACCGCCGTGGAGCATCCCATTTCTATCCACGCCCTCCGCGAGGAGGGCGACCATAGAGGACACGCACACCGGCCTTCTTCAGCCGATTTCTATCCACGCCCTCCGCGAGGAGGGCGACTCACCGACCACAGCGCATACCTCGCCGGGGCGATATTTCTATCCACGCCCTCCGCGAGGAGGGCGACCAAGTGCCCCTGCAACCAGTACGGCAGCGACCCATTTCTATCCACGCCCTCCGCGAGGAGGGCGACCGATGTTCTGCAGCAGCTGGGCATCCACCCGATTTCTATCCACGCCCTCCGCGAGGAGGGCGACAGCAGAGCAGCTCGGACGGACGGCATTCTGCATGATTTCTATCCACGCCCTCCGCGAGGAGGGCGACCTGGAGGCAGCAAAAAGGCAGACGGCACAGCGAATTTCTATCCACGCCCTCCGCGAGGAGGGCGACCGACCTTTTGATAATCTCCAAGACCTCCGGGATATTTCTATCCACGCCCTCCGCGAGGAGGGCGACAGCAAAAACAGAGACAAAATCTCTATTTTCAAACAAATTATACAACATTCTGCACGAATTTAGAAGAGCCTTGATTTACAACGGGTCAAAGAGCTATCCAAATCATGCAAAATGACACAAAAATCCGGTGCGAAGGTGCCGGAAAAATGCTGAGAACTCGTCCTTCGCACCGGGGCGGGAAACTCAGAACAACAGCAGGCCGTCCTGCTCGAAGGGCGGATGAACGCCGATATGCTCCACCTTACTCTTATAGTTGTTGCCCAGCTGGTAGAAGCGCAGACTGTCCAGCGCAGGGTCGATGAGAGACGTCAGCTCCGCCTTGAGAACGGCATACTGCGCGGCATCCAGCAGACACTCGAACACGGAGTTCTGCACCCGCTGGCCGTGGTCCACACAGCGCTTGGCGACTTTGCGCAGACGTTTGCGCCCGGCAGGAGTTTCGGTATTGACGTCGTAGGTGATGAGGACCAGCATACACATCCCTCACTTCCAGAAAAATGGCGGGTAAAGCTCCATATCGCCCCGCAGGGTGCGGGCCAGAAGCAGAGCCTGCACATAAGGCACGAGGCCCCACGGAAGCTTTTCGTTCAGGAACGGGTGGGTGATAGTCTCCTGCTTGCGGGTCTGCCACCCGCCCAGAAAGGCGCGGCGGCCCTCATCGGTGAGAAGGACGGCCCCGTTCTCCTGCTTCTGGAAATGCTTCGGCGTCATGATTTTCTGGTTGATGCAGGAGAGCACGAAGCGGTCGGCATAAACTGCACGCAGCTCTTCCATGAGGTCGAGGGCGAGGCTCCTGCGCCCGGGCCGGGCGCGGTGGAGAAAGCCGACATAGGGGTCGAGGCCCACACTCTGAAGAGCCGCCGTGCAGTCGGAGGCCAGAAGCGAATAAGCGAAAGAGAGCAGGGCATTGGCATTGTCCAGCGGCGGGCGGCGGCTCCGACCGGTGAAGGCAAAATCATCGTGCTGCTGCAGGATGAGTGAATCAAAGCAGTCGAAATACCGCTGTGCCGCCTCGCCCTCCAGACCGCGAAGCTGGTCGAGGTCGTCACACTGCTCGATGAGGGGCAGCGCCGCCGCCAGCTGGGCGCTGGTGCGCTTGAGCTGTTCCACCGGCACCCGCTGAGGGTGGTCGCGGGTGGCCCGTTCCAGCACCCAGCGGGCGTTATAGACTTTGCCCAGGATGAAATTGCGCGCATAGAGACAGCTCTCTGCCTCGCTGTCTGCGATGCGGTACTGGGTCTGCCGCAGCAGGACGTTGCCCCGCTCTTCGCCCACGGCCCGGGCCAGAAAGCGGCCCTGCGGGCTGAAAAAGCTCAAATCGACCCCGAGGCTGGTACATTTACCCATCAGGGCAGGGCTTGCGCCGGGATAGCTGAAGCAGACGATGCCTTCCAGCGTGTGGAGCGGGACCCGGCCAATTTCAGCCTTGTTGCAGAGCAGGACGATGTTCTCCCCCTCGAGGGAAAGATAGGCGTCCTTGTTGAGGACGTAGAGCGTATTCAAAAACTTTCTCATGGCGCGGCCTCCTGCATCTCGTCCAGATGGGCGCGGAGATAGGCTTTCGGGTCGGCACGCTGATACAGCACGGGGAGGCAGAGCTCTTTGAGGGAGCAGGCGTTGCAGTGGGTGCCGGGCTTTGACTTGGGGGTATAGCCCCGGGCAAAATAGGCGTGCATCTCATCGGCCATCTTCTGGGTGGCCTGGCGCAGTTCTTCGGTCAGCGGCACGACCTCCCGCCGCCGCGTTTCCTCGTAGAAGAGCGCACCCTCCGGGATGCTGCACACCAGCATCTCTTCCAGCGCCATGGCCTGTGCGCAGAGCTGCAGCCGATCAGCGTCGCTGGCCTTGGCGCGGCCATGCTTGTACTCGACAGGCATGGGCTTCCAGAGCCCTTCCGTGCTTTGCAGGGGGATGCCCTCCGGGTCGGCCCGGAACTCGACGACATCGCAGTTTCCGCTCAGGCCCAGCCGACGGCTGACCACCTGCATCCCTCGGGTGATGAGCAGGCCGCCGCGCCGTTCGGTCTGGTCTGCGTCATGGCAGCGGGCGTGGTCGAGCTGGCCTTCGACGGTGCGGCGGTTCTCCGCCCACTGCTGTTCCAGATGGATGAGCGCCCACTGGCGGCGGCAGAAGCAGAAGTGCTGGATGCCCGACAGGGGCAGCCAGTCGTCTGCGCCGCCCATCAGGACAGCCTCTCGCAGGTGACTCCTTCCGGCAGAGTGTCTGCCACCGTGACGGTGTAGTCGCGGTAGCTGCGGGCGGCGTCCACATCGGGCTTGCGCTGGACGGCGACGGAGTCGAAGAGCTTATAGGCCGGGGCATTGCCCAGCTCAGAATCGTGCTTGAACACGATGAGCTCCCGCACGGCCATCTTGCCCCGGGCAGCGCTGTGGTCGTTCTCGAACATATTCAGAATGGCAGTCCACAGAAGTTTCAAATCATCCTCGGAGAAGCCGGTGGTCTTCCGGGCGAGGTTGGCCGAGACATAGCCCTCGGCGCGGTAGAGGGCGTAAGGCACGATGTGCTTGCGGCCCATCTCAGTACCCTTCTTCTCGGCATCGGCCTCGGTAGTGATGGCCACGCGGGTGATGGTGACTTCCTGCGGGACGATGGGGTCTACCGACCGGGCAAAGCTCAGCTGGACGGGGCCGCGCACCTGACCGCAGTTCAGCGCACCCTTGACGAAGGTGGTCATGACGGCACCGAAGGTGCGGATGTCGAAGTAGTTCTCACACATATAGTCCCGCAGCTTGGCATCGATGTCGGGGTCGGCCTTTTTGGCAGCTTTCAGGTCGGGGTCGATGCCCAGCGTGCTGATGGCCTCGGCATCGCTGCGGTTGAGGGGAACGCCGTCCTTGATGTAGATACGATAGCCTTTTTCGTCCTCTTTCAGGGTCTCGACATAGTTGCGGATCTTCCGCTTGAGGCAGACATCGGTCACCAGACCGTAGCCCGTCTCGGGGTCGATGCGGGGCATATTGCCTGCATCGGGGTCGCCGTTGGGGTTGCCGTTCTCGACGTCGAACAGGATGACGAAATCATAGCGGTTCTTGATGGGCTCAGACATGGTTTATTCCTCCTCATTCTTTTTGGCGTAGCGTTTCTGGGTCTGGTGGTAGTAGCCGATCTCAAAGGCACCCTGCTCCGGCAGGCTGAGCCGCGCCGGGAAGCCTGTCTCGGGCAGCTGAGCCATCAGCTCGGTGAGCTGTTTGCTGAAATGCACCTCGTTGGGGGTGCTCATCTTCTGCAGATGCTTCTGAGCCAGCTTGACCAGCGTAGGGAAGGCCGTTGCCGGGGTGGCACAGGCCGAGTTGAAGTACCGGTCTTTGATGGTGGCGTTGATGCCGGGATTGGCGACGCTCTGGATCGTCTCCAGCACAGAGAAGAGACGCCCCAGAACATAGGGGACATTGCTGCTTTCGTTCAGGCTCACGGTAAATACCTCCTTGTTGAGCTCGGTGGGGTAGTTGCGGAGATAGTAGGCTTTCAGGATGGCGGCGCGGCCTCGGGTGACTTCCCGTTCGGCCCGGATGCGGAGGGTCACGCCGTTGAGCAGGGTGGCGGGATAGGGTCCGCCGGTGAGGATGGCCCGGAGCAGATCGCCCACCAGCTGGGGCGATGGATTTTTGTCCCGGGATTTCTGGTTGACCGTCTCCTGCGCCAGCGCCCAGGCCGACAGGTTTTCCCGCTTGTCGAAGGCGGGGCGGGTGATGCTGAGCCGGTCGGCGTGGTCCTGCAGATTTTTGGCAAACTGTCCGAAGCTGTTGCGCAGGAAGAACCGGACGGAGAGCCGGGCTGCGTTGGGCGAGATGCCCAGCACATAGAAGTTCTGGTTCGGGTCCAGCTTGTCATCGAGGAAGGAGACGGGGCGTCCCTGAGAAAGGGCTTTCAGTGCGGCGGCAAGGTCACTTTCAGAGACGCCGCGCGCCTCGGCACCGCCGCAGAAAAACATCAGCATGGCGTTTGAGTAGGCGGGAGCGGCGTTTTCGGCCCAGCAGACGATGGTGGTGTCGCCGATGCGCTGACAGCAGTTCCGGTCGGCCAGCAGCAGATTGAGGGCCGTGGTGTAGGCGAAAGCCGCGTACTCGCTGACAGGGGCGTTGGCACCCTGCTCATGGCCATAGGAGCAGAAAGCAGGCGCGTTGAAGGAGACCAACGCCGCACCGGCGGCCTGTGCGCCCATCACACCCTTGATGGCGGGGTGGATGCGGGCGATGCCGGCCTCTTTGCCGGTGATGAGGCAGCGGGCCGTCTCGGCGTCGGCATCGGAGGTGTCAAAGGCGGACTGCCATGCGGCCCGGATGGCGTCATCTGTGGTGGCCAGCCAGTGGGCGCCGTCGGGGGATTCGTAGCCGAACACAAGGTTCGCGTTGTTGTTCAGGTCGGCCCACTGCTCTGCCAGCAGCGGGTGGGTGGGGGCTGTATCCGGCTCCCAGCTGTCAAAAAAGGCGAGGATGGCTTTGGCGGCAGGGGAGTCCACGCCGTCGAGCACCTTGTGGTGGAGGGCGGCACAGGCTTCGAAGCACTGGCGGGAGCGCTCGGGCTTGCCCTTCTCGTCTGCGCCCAACAGATAGGACGTATTGTCGCACAAAAAGTTCGCAGCGACGCCGGAGGCGCGCTTGACCCGGTGGGGGACAGGGAGCTCACGGGGGGCGATGACGGTCTTTTTGCCCTTGGGGACTTCCTGCCGCAGGTCGTTGAGGGCGAGGAGCTGGCCGTCGGGGCCGAGGCGCAGTTCATAGCTGACTTTGAAGCGGCTGTCCCAGCCGGGGGCCTCCACCTTGCCCTGAGCCAGAAGCTGCTCATAATAGGCGGTGAGTGCTTGGAGTATCATGTGAACACCTCCACGTCCCGGCATTCCATCACGCCGTCCACCAGTTTTGCGCGGAAGAACTGGCTGCGGATGTTGGCCGAATCAGAGTAATCGAGGCTGTGGAGCATGAAGCCGAGGTCCTGCGTGACCTTCAGCGCCGGAATGCTGCCGCCCGGCCATTCCCGGAAGTTGGCCGGGAACTCCCGGCACCCGAAACAGGGTTGGTGATAGCACTGACCTTTGCGCAGGCGTCGGCGCAGGATGTCCTGGAACTTGCCGGGATTGTCGCTGGGGGCGGCCTTGTCCGTCAAATCAAAGTGACACTCGATGACGTAGTGGACGTCCTGCAGGACCATCGCGGCCCGCTGCTGGATGTCCTCCGAGGTGTAGAGCACCGGCGGTGTGCCGCCTTTGGCCGCACTGAGGGCGGCGGAGGACAGCAGGGTGGACTTGACCTCGTTGCGCCGGATGTTGGTGAACCGGATGGGCCGCTGGGTGTATTCCTCCGTGGATGCCTCATCCACGGGGTCAAGGCCGAAGGGCTTGAGCAGATAGATGCGGTCAACCGTATAACGCAGCCCGGGGTGCCAGTAGATGGCCTCCACAAGGCCCCGCGCAGCGGATGGAGTGATCATGTCGTAGCTCACACGCTCGGTCTTCATTTCCGGACGAGTGAAACAGGCATAGTCGCCCCATACCTCAATGAGCATGGACATCAGCATCGCCTCCTTTCCGGGTGAAGTTGAATTTTCAGACTAAGATGGATGTTAGCCATTGCAACCACCTCTTTCAAAATTTATTTCATTTGTTTAGTTCAAATGCGTTTGACATGTCTCCTTGACTTCAATATAACACTTTGTAGAGGGCTTGTCAATAAAATGTGCAAAAAAATGTTGCGGACAGGTCGGTTCTGACCTATACTAGTTGTGTCGTTGGCGGTATTTATGCCGCCGATGCGGGTTGAAATATTTGATTAGTGTCAAATGCGTTGAGAGAGAAGCGGCAAAGCGGTGTATGCTTTGCCGCTTCTCTCTTTTTAGAAGTAAAGGCCGATGCCCGTCTCCACATCCATGGCAAGGCCGGTCTTTTCACTGTAGCAGCTGGTGTCGGTGAGGATGGCGGAACCATCGGGCCGCAGTTCCAGCGCCCCGGCGGCGTCAAGCTTGTCGAACTGGTCCTTATAGCAGGAGACGCTGTAAATGCCCAGCTTCCGCAGCAGCGTCCGGGTAACATGACCGCCGCGCAGCTGTTCACAGAGGGCTGCGCCCTCGCCAACGGGCAGATAGACCGTGCGGGCAGCGTTCTCGATGAGGCGGAATTCCTCCGCCACCTGTGCAAAGGGGAACTGGCAGCCCCGGATGCCCCGGAGAAAGGCATCCAGAATACCGTGCTTGTCCACGGCGTCGGGGCCGCGCAGGTCGGAAAGCTCGTTGAAGTAGAGCTGAATGGCCCGGGGCGTGTCCAGTGTGTCCTGATGCCGGGCGGTGTAGTCCAGCGCGCTGACGTTCTGCCTGAGCATCTGGGGCGTGGAACACTCGTCCAGCCGGAACCGGTAGACGATGCTTTCCTCTGCGCCCCGCCGCCCCTCGCGGTTGCAGCGCCCGGCAGTCTGTAAGAGCGAGTCAAGACCGCACTGCTCGCGGTAAGCGACGGGAAAATCCACGTCCACGCCCGCCTCGATAAGAGAGGTGGACACCACCCGGCAGGGCAGACCCTCTTTCAGTCGCTGGCGGATGGCGTCCAGCTGACGGCGGCGGTCGGCGGCGCAGAGCAGGGTGGTCAGGCAGTAGCTGCCCTCGGCGGGCAGAGCAGCGTAGAGCTGCTGGGCCGTCTTGCGGCGGTTGACCACGCAGAGCACCTGCGGGTGCCGGGCCAGCCGGGCGGCGAACTCCTCCTGCGGCAGGGTGCCGAGGTCTTGCAGTGTGGTGCGCCGGAGCACTTCGTAGAGGCAGGCCGCGTCGGGCGTGATCTCCTGCGGGTGGAGCTCAGGCGCAAAGCGCCGGAACAGCGGCTCAAGGGCAGGCTGGGTGGCCGTGCAGAGGACGGCCGTGGAGTGGTAATGCTGGATGAGCTGGGCGATGGCACTGACGCAGGGGGCAAGGTAGTCGCCCGGGAGGGTCTGCGCCTCGTCGAAGATGATGACGCTGTCGGCGATGTTGTGGAGCTTGCGGCAGCGGCTGCTGCGGTTGGCGTAGAGCGACTCGAAGAACTGCACCGCCGTCGTCACCACAACGGGGGCGTCCCAGTTTTCGCTGGCCAGCATCTGGCGGTACTGGGCGGGGGTCAGGTCGTCCTGCTCAACAGTCTTGTACTCGGCGTTGGAGAAGTCGGCCAGAACATTTTCTGCACCAAGCAAGCCCGAGAAGACGGCGGCGGTCTGGTCGATGATGGACATATAAGGGATGACGTAGATGACCCGCTTCATCTTCTGGGCGGCGGCGTGCTCCAGCGCAAAGGCGAGGGAGGCAAAGGTCTTGCCGCCGCCGGTGGGTACGGTGAGGGTGTAGAGCCCCTGCGGGCCGTGCGCGCCTTTCTCGAGGCAGGCACGGAGGACGGTGTTGCGCTGGACGCTGACGGGCGAGGGCGATTCGGCCCTGAGATAGCGCTGCGCCTGTGCGGAAACGATGTCCCGCAGTGCGGCGATGTCCGTGCCGCTGCCCCGGGGTGCGGCCTTGCCGTCCATGAAGGTCTCGGTGTCGATGAAGTCGGCGTCCACGAGGCAGGAGTAGAGCATCCGGGTAAAGAACGCGAGGCTCAGCGGGTCGGCGCAGGCCCACGCGGGCGGCGTCGAGGCGGGGAGCGTTACTTCCTGCCAGCCGTCGTAGGGGGCTACCGGCTTCTTGCTCCGGCCAAACAGGGTGGCGTCGCCCGGGTCATCGGCGGGGCTCCCGCCGTCGGGCAGGCCGCTGTGGTGTCCGGCCACGGCAAAGGCGGCGTGGGGATGTTGGCGAACCCAGGCTTCCTGCGCCCCGGCGGTAGAGTGATCCACCTTGGGGCCGCCTTTGAGCCGCAGCTGGAAGGCGTCGCTGTACTTCCCGACGTCGTGGAGCCACGCGGCAAATTCGGCCTCGCTCTGCGCCCCGAAGGGGGCTGCGAAGGAACCGGCCAGTCTGGCAGTGCCGGCGAGATGGTCGTAGACGGTCTGGGTGCGGGTGCCGTCCTCGCTGATGTGGGCAAGATGTGTGGAGCGCTCCATAAAATGACCTCCTGACTCTGGTTTGCAATAAGGATACGCTTTTCAAAAAGCGGCTGTCAACAAAACGCGCTTTTCGACGAAAAATTCTGGGACTTTGCACAAAAAGCAGACGGAAAAATCTGCAATGTGCCAAATAAGAAAGAAACGAGTATTTTCATGTTTTTATAATAATACAAATAATATCCAATAAACTGGACTTTTACTGCTTTTTCAGGCAAAAATGAAAAGAGAACTGCGTTTGCTGTACTGCGGGAGGAAGACCGCCCATCAGCAAAGAAAAAATGAAGATGTTGTGTACAACAACACCGCATTAAGATGGAATTAAGGCAGGGTTAAGAAAACCGCAAGAAAAGTGCTGAGTTATTCCATCTGGGAATGAACTTTCGGAAAAATCAAGGCGAATATCCCCCTTTTCATTTGCTGGAATCTGTTGTATTATGAATAACAGATATGGAATCAGAGAAAAAGCGCCGCGATGAAGCGCAAACAGAAATGATAAGAAAAATAAAGGGCAATAGGGGGAGAGCTACGATGGACGAAAAAGATTACGAGCTGCTGCACGCGCTGGACGAGACGCGCAACATCACTCACGCAGCGGACAAACTGTACATGACCCAGTCGGCACTTTCCAAGCGCATCAAGGCGCTGGAACAGGAGCTGGGGGTGGAGATCGTCCTGCGCTCACGGCAGGGCATCCGCTTCACGCCGGCAGGCGAACAGGTGCTGCTCCACAGCGCCGCCGCCGCCCGCGAGATGGAAAAGATGCGCCGCCAGCTGGCTGCTATCCAGGGCGAAGCCTGCGGCACCCTGCGGGCAGGTATCTCGGTGAACTTCTCCTACTACCGTCTGCCCGAGGTGCTGACCGAGTACCATAAAGCCTACCCGAAGGTACGCCTCGACATCGCTACCGGCCACAGCCGGAACATCTACCAGCAGATGCTGGACTCTTCGCGGGACGTGGCAGTGCTGCGGGGCGAGTATCCGTGGGACGGTACCCAGTTCCTGCTCTCGCAGGAGAATATCTGCCTCATCTGCAGCGAGGAGAACAAGGACAGACCCATCTCCGATTACCTTTATATCGACCACAGCAGCGACGCCACCATCAGCGCCCAGATGGCCCGCTGGCGCTACGAGAACGGCGTGACCAACGATGCGGGTAATTTTGTGGTGGATAACATCATGGTCTGCCGCGAGATGGTGGAGCGGGGCCTTGGCTGGGCGCTGATGCCGGAAGTGGCGCTGAATAACTTCAAGGGATATGTCAAGCCCTGCACCTTCGAGAACGGCGAGCCCTTTGTCCGGCGCACCTATATTTTCTGCCAGAGAGACGCAGCCGCCCTGCCGCAGGTGCAGCTCTTTATGGACATGCTCAAAAAGCACCGCTGAGAGGAGAAAAACATGGAAACGACTGTTTCACTGGTCCAGATGCTGGATGCACGGGAGCGCCGGGTGCAGCATCAGCAGGAGCTGCTGGCCCAGTACCACAAGCCGCTCATCTGCTTTACCATGAATATCTGCGGCCCGATAAAGGATTCGCCCCTCATCCGGCGGGGCTTTGCGCGGGGGCGTCAGCTGCTGCGCCAGCAGTTTCTGCGGGCAAAGCTGACGCCGCTGTATCAGGACGCCGTCCGGGAAGTGACCGGTTGCGAGGCGTTCTATGTGCTGGACGCCGACCCGCTGACCATCAAGAAATTCACCACCGACATCGAGGACGCCACCCCGCTGGGGCGGCTGTTCGACATGGACGTCATCCGTCCGGACGGCCTCAAAGTGGACAGAGAAGAGCTAAACCTCGAAGGCCGCCGCTGTCTCATCTGCGGCGGGCCTGCTAAGGTGTGCAGCAGCCGCCGCGTCCATACCGTGGCCGAACTGCAGGAAAAGACGACGGAGATCTTGACCGAGGCCCGGGACGCGCAGGACATCGCCGACGCGGCCCGTCTGGCCGTCCGCGCCCTGCTCTACGAAGTGACCACCACCCCGAAGCCCGGCCTTGTGGACCGGCGCAACAGCGGAAGCCACAGGGACATGGATGTGTTCACCTTCATGGACAGCGCCGCGGCGCTCTACCCCTATTTTGAAGCCTGCGCCCGGACGGGCCGCGAGACGGCGGAACAGCCCGCGCCCGAGACATTCGCGGCCCTGCGGCCTCTGGGTTGTGAGGCCGAGGGCGAGATGCTGGACGCCACCGGCGGCATCAACACCCACAAGGGCGCGGTCTTTTCGGTGGGCATCGTCTGCGCGGCGCTGGGACGCCTCGACCGCTCCCTCTGGGCCGAAGCAGCCCGCGTTCTGGCGGAAGTATCCGCAATGACGGCGGGCCTGACCGAGAAGGATTTTGCAGGCGTCACTGCCGAGAACGCCGCCACCGTGGGCCAGAAGCTTTATATTCAGTACGGTATCACTGGTGTGCGGGGGCAGGTGGAAGCCGGACTTCCCACGGTGCTGAATGTCGGTCTGCCGGTGCTGGAAGAGGGCCTTGCCAAGGGTTACGACTTCGACCGCGTCGGCGGCGGCGCACTGCTGGCCATCCTGGCCAACAGCACCGATACCAACATCATTGCCCGCTCGAGCCGGGAGCGTCAGCTGGCCCTCACCGAAGAGCTGAAAGCCCTTCTCGCCCAGACACCTTACCCGGATAAAGATGCGCTCGCGGCGCTGGATGACCGGTTCATTGCGGAAAATCTCTCGCCCGGCGGCAGTGCCGACCTGCTGGCGCTGACCTGGCTGCTCCATTTTGCAACTACTGAGGGGAATATCAATGAGTGAATATACCATTTCGCAGGTCTATCCGACCGATAAAACCGTTCTGGCCCAAATCGACACACTGCTGGGTCAGGAGGGCATCCGCCGCGACGGCAATCTGGACTACATCTGCGCCATGTTCGACGAGGAATACAATGTCATCGGCACCGGCAGCTGCTTCGGCAACACCCTGCGGTGCTTCGCCGTCAGCAGCGCCCATCAGGGCGAGGGTCTGCTGAACCAGATCATCACCCATCTCATCGAGGTGCAGTGCGCGCGGGGGAATATGCACCTGTTTCTCTACACCAAGGTAAAAAGCTCCAAGTTTTTCGGCGACCTCGGCTTCTACGAGATCGCCCGGGTGGAGGATACCCTTGTCTTCATGGAGAACCGCCGCGACGGCTTCGGGGCTTATCTGCGCGATCTGGAAAAGACCAGGACCGAGGGCAAAAGTGCGGCCCTCGTCATGAACGCGAACCCTTTTACCCTCGGTCATCAGTATCTTGTGGAAAAAGCCGCTGCCGCCTGCGACACGCTCCACCTGTTCGTGGTCAGTGAGGACGCCAGCCTCGTGCCTTTTGCCGTGCGCAGGAAGCTGGTGGAGGCGGGCGTGGCCCATCTGCCGAATGTGGTGCTCCACGACAGCGGCCCCTACATCATCTCGAATGCCACCTTCCCCAGTTACTTCCTGAAGGATGAGGCAGCTGTCATCGACGGCCACGCCCGGCTGGACCTCGCCGTCTTTACGAAAATCGCGGCGGCGCTGAACATCACTGCCCGCTATGTGGGCGAGGAGCCTACCAGTCAGGTGACGGGGCTTTACAACCAGATTATGTGCGAGCAGCTGCCCAAAGCGGGTATCGAGTGTGTTGTTGTACCCCGCAAAGAAGCAAACGGCAAGGCCATCAGTGCTTCCACCGTCCGCCAGTGCCTGCAGAGCGGCGACTGGGATACCCTCGAGACGCTGCTGCCCAAGACCAGCCTCGACTATTTCCGCAGCCCGGAGGCAGAGCCGGTGCTGGCACGCATCCGCAATGCGGGCAATGTCGTGCATTACTGAGAAAAACTTCCTCTCTCTTTGTGGTCATGACAACAGAAATAGGACGAAGCATCTGTTATAATAAGCCCATCAAGAAAAGGAGAGTGTGGATATGATACGTAAAATCATTCATATAGACGAAGAAAAATGCAATGGCTGTGGTGCCTGTGTCACTGCCTGCCATGAGGGTGCCATCGGCCTCGTGAACGGAAAGGCCAAGCTCATGCGCGACGACTACTGCGATGGCTTCGGCGACTGCCTACCCGGCTGCCCCACCGGTGCCATCACCTTTGAGGAGCGGGAGGCCGCTGCCTACGATGAGCAGGCTGTGCTGGAAAACAAACAGAAAAAGGCTGCTGCCGCTGCCGAAAAGCCCGTCTTCCACGGCTGCCCGGGCAGCGCCATGCGCCAGTTTGACCGCCAGCAGGTCGCACCGGCTGCAGCTCCTGCCGCCGCCCAGCCCTCGCAGCTGGCCCAGTGGCCCTGCCAGATCAAGCTCGTGCCGGTGAATGCACCCTATTTTGATGGTGCCAAGCTGCTTATCGCCGCCGACTGCACCGCCTACGCCTACGCGAACATCCATCAGGAGTTCATGCGCGGCCATGTTACCCTCATCGGCTGCCCCAAGCTGGATGCCGTGGACTATAGCGAGAAGCTGACCGAGATCATCCGCAATAACGACATCAAGAGCGTTACCGTCCTGCGGATGGAGGTGCCTTGCTGCGGAGGTCTCGAACACGCCGCCGTCACTGCCCTCAAGAACAGCGGTAAGTTCATCCCCTGGAATGTCGTCACCTTCTCGGTGGATGGCCGTATCCTTGACCGGTAAATAATCGCAAACAAAAAAGCAGACGCTGCACAAAGCGTCTGCTTTTTTTGTATCATTCAGTTTGTGGTCTGGGTGGCGGACTGGATCATCTTCCAGACAGACTCGATGCTCTGGCGTATCTGAGCCAGCGTGGCGATGTCCTCGTCACTCATCCGGGAAGCCGGGGGAGAGAGCACCGTCTTGGCAGAGGTCACCGTGCCGGTGAGCTGGATGTAGACGTTGTGGTCCGGGATGGTCAGCAGCACATGGATGGGCGTGGTCTTCGAGAAGAGGGCGTCCGTCGAAAAGCCGAGCACGAGGGTCGTGCCGTCGGCTGCGGCGGGGAACTGATAGTAGCGGTAGCCGTCCCGTGCGGCAGAAGGAGAGACTTTTTTCAGCCCCTTGAGCGAGAGGGTGAAGCCGGAAAGCTCCTGAAGCTCGACCTTGTTCGTCTCGACGCCTAGCACGGCGGAAGCCTGCGTCTGGGAGATGTAGTCTCCGAGGCTCCACTCGGGCAGAAGAACGCTTGCGATGGAGAGTTTATCGGTGACAGCCTGACGCAGAACGGTGTAGAGCTGCCCGATGTCGAAGAGCGTCTCTTCCGAGTCGATATAGACCCGGGTGAAGGGAGACGTCTTGACGGAGTCGTCTTCGTTGAGCTGGTAGAAAGAGAGCTGCAGCTTTCCGGGCGCATACTGGCCGCTGATACTGCCGCTGGAAGCGTTCACCCGATCGAGGATGTTCAGCAGCGGCGGCTTATCCGGGCTGTTGGGCGTTATCTCATACCGGAAGGTGAAGGATGCACCGGTTTGCAGAGCCGAGATTTTGCTGTGCAGCTGGAAAAAGACCACGCCCACAGCGACCACTACGGCCACCAGCACGACCGCTAAAGCAACAAAAAGCGGATTGACACGTTTTTTTGGAGATGCCATCTGCAAGACCTCCTGTCATAGACTCTATGATTATAGCATACGAGCAGGTGGACGAAATGTCAAGCCGGAACTTGACGTTATCAGACGGTCAGCGTATACTGTCTGATACATCTTATATAAGGTAAAAGGAGGCAGAGATGAAAATAGCGATACTTGGTACCAGCGGCAGCGGGAAATCCACGCTGGCAAAGCGCCTGGGGGAGAGATACGGCCTGCCGGTGCTCCATATGGATACCGTGCATTTCCTGCCCGGCTGGGTGGAGCGGCCCTTCGCCGAGGAAGAAGCCATTGTCCGGCAGTTTCTCGACGAGAACGCAGGCGGCTGGGTCATCGACGGCAATTATAGCAAGAACTGCTATGCCCGTCGGCTGAAAGAAGCGGATAAAATCATCGTGCTCTGGTTTTCACCGCTGGTCTGCCTTTGGCGGGCGATACGGCGCTGGCAGCAGAACAAAGGCCGTGTGAGGGAGTCGTCTGCGCCCGGGTGCGAAGAGAAGATAGATGCCGAATTCGTCCGCTGGATCCTCCACGATGGGCGCACGAAGCAAAAGTGGGCGAAGATGGAGAGGATCGGGGAAAAGTACCCGGAGAAATATGTATTGATTCGGAACCAGCGGGAGCTGGATGGGTTCTTAAAGGAACTTTGAACTGGTTCTCGCGCCGATGGCGCGGGGGCAGAGCGCGGTTACGCGAGGTTAAGTTCTCTTTTGCGTGCCAAAAGAGAACCAGAACTGGTTCTCGCGCCTGTGCGCGGGGCAGAGCGCTTTTTCATTAAGGCTAATTGTTCTCTTTTGCGTGCCAAAAGAGAACCAGAAAAGCACCAGCGATTTCGACGCGCTGCCGGAGCTGGGCGGCTATGACGCGTGCAGCCGCATCCGGTCGTATTCCACAGCCCCGGTCCTGTTTCTGACCGCCAAGACGCAGGAGGGCGACAAGCGCCGCGCGTATGATTCCGGCGGGGATGATTTTCTCGCCAAGCCGTTTTCCCACGCGGAGCTGATGATGAAGGTCGAGTCGCTGCTGCGGCGCTACCGGGTGTATAAGAGCAAATCGAGCGGGCGGACGCTCCGGCCCGGCATCGTGCTCGACGAGGAAAACCGGCGCGTGCTGGTAAACGGCCAGCCGCTGGAGCTGACGGAGACGGAGTTTTCCATTCTCCACTGCCTGGCGGAGAACCGGGGCCGCGTCGTGCCGGTGCGCACGATCTATGAGACGGTCTGGCATGAGACATATATGCCGGCGTCAAACAATACCGTGATGGTGCATATTGTGAACCTGCGCAAGAAGCTGGAGGAGGATCCGGCCAACCCGCGCCTGATCCGCACCGTCTGGGGAAAGGGCTATCAGATTGACTGAAAAGAAGAAGCATTTTGTTTCGCTGAGCGTCAAGCCGCTGTTTGTGCTGCTGCTGGGGCTGGTACTGGGTGTGTGCGTCTGCCTGCTGGCGAACTTCACCGGCGAGCAGATCATCGAGCGCAGCTATATGAGCGACAAGGCTGTTTTGAAGCGCACGAACAGGGCTGCGCAGGAGTTCCAGTCCTTTGTGCGGCAGAACAGCATCTCCACGCGCGACACGGATATGCTGGCCCGCTGGGGCGAGTCGAGAAAAAACTATTATATCATGCTCTACCACGACCAGCGGCAGATCCTCGAGATCGGCTGGTGGGGCGCGGACAGCGCGGCGGTCGACGCGTATTCGCTCAAGGAGCAGATGGCCAGCGTCGTCTATCCCATCGTGTTCCGCGACGGCACGTTTTACGCCGTGATCTATGATAATTCCGATTCCGGGCTCTACGATCTGTTGTGGATCGTTTCGCTGCTGCTGGGCTGCGCGGTTCTGGCGCTGACGCTGCTGGCGTATAACCGCCGCATCGCGCGCAGAGTCGTCGCCATCTCGCAGGAGGTGCAGTCCATCGGCGCGGGCAATCTCTATTTGCAGCTTGAGCCGAAGGGCTGCGACGAGATCTCACAGCTGACAGCCAGCGTCGAGCAGATGCGCCTGTCGCTCCTGCGCAAGACCAGCGAGGAGCAGCGTGCCCTGCAGCAGAACAGCGACCTCATCACCGCCATGTCGCACGACATCCGCAACCCGCTTACCGCGCTGCTTGGCTATCTCGATCTTGCGAAAAACGGGCAGTACCGCTCGGAAGACGAGCTGCAAAGCTATTTGGACGCCGCCTACGGCAAGGCCGAGCAGCTCAAGACGCTGACGGATGAGCTGTTCCGGTATTCGCTGCTGTTTGGATGCAAGGAGCTGCCCATGCAGATGGAAATCTATGACGCGCGGCTGCTTCTGGAGCAGCTGCTGGGCGAGAGCCGCGTCCAGCTGCAGCAGCAGGGCTTTATGGTGCAGCTGCTGCTGCCGCAGCAGGAGGTGCAGATCGAGGCCGATGTGATGTATCTGAAGCGGGTGCTCGACAATCTCTTCGACAACATCCGCAAATATGCCGACCCCGCCCAGTCTGTCGCCATCGCCGCCCTGATCGAAGACGGCGCGCTGCACATCTGCCTGTCCAACAGCGTGAACCCCGCCTCCGGCCGCATCGAGTCCAATAAGATCGGCCTGCGCACCTGTGCAAAGATCATGGCCCAGATGGCCGGCGGCTTCAAGCGCTACACGGAAAACGGAAAATTTACCGCCGAGGTCATCCTGCCCATCCGGGCAGCCGAGGTCAGTTCTTAAAAAAATATGAAAAATGCAACGCCGGGCTTTCTTTTGCGTCTTTGTTTTGGTATGATACAGACGGCAAGATAGGCCGCCTGTACTGTGCGTCAGCACAAGATATAGATTATGGACATTGGGCATGAAATGAAAAGGAGTATTACATGAAAACAAAACGGATTTTTGCGCTGCTGCTTGCGGCGCTGATGATCGTGGGCCTGTTTGCAGGCTGCTCAAAGGACGGGACGAAGGACCCCGGCAAGACCGATCCGGGCAATTCTCTGATCGACCAGACCAAGCCCTCCCAGACAACGGCAAAATACGCCTATAAGGCCGATTATTTCGACCTTGCCGTTCCGGACGGCGTGCAGTATGTCAACCAGATCTGCGCCGCCGGAACGACGCTCTATGCCTCGGTCGGCATGCAGGGCGAGGAGATCGTCAACTCTGACCCTGTCACGGGTGAAACGTGGTCGTATTACAACACGCGGCTGTCCATGCTCACCATCGACCCCGATACAGGTACCTGCACGGAACTGACCAATCTGGAGCTGCCGCAGGTTCCGGAGGGCGCGGACGGCAGCGTCGACTGCTACAACATGATCGGTTCGGACGACGGAACGCTCTGGATGCTTGTCAATGTCTACGCCACGCAGTTTGACCTGCCCGACGACTTTGACCCTGAAACGGAGAGCAGATGGGATTACCCTTCCACGGACGTGGGCGGCTCTTATCTGGTGCACGTTGCTGCCGACGGCAGCACGATCGCCAGCCTCGACCTTTCCAACACGAACAACGAGGACAACGAGGACGGCATGAGCGGCAACCTCAGCTCCTTCGCCGTCGACGCCGCCGGCAATCTCTACGTCAGCGACTATAATAATATTTACGTCCTCGATGCAGAGGGCAACGTGCAGTTCAATCTCGACGGCAGCCAGTATAACGGCAGTCTGTACCGGCTGAACGCACAGCAGGTTGGCGTTATGTGGTACAATTACACGGACGACGTGAATGCCGCCGATGAAAACGGCCAGTACTTCGTCCCCATCGATCTGGAAACGAAGGACTGGGGCGAGAAGGTCAAGCTGCCGCCCAACGTGGGGAGCATCTTCCCGGGCGACGATGCCTATGACTTCTACTACACCTACAATAATAACATCTATGGCTATACCGCCAAAACGGACACGAAGGAGAAGCTCGTCGACTGGCTGGCCTGCGACGTTGACACCAACAATATGTCGGGCTATGCCATGCTCTCCGACAGCCGCGTGGCCGCCCTCATGCAGGACTGGAACACCGACCCCACGACCTATCAGCTGATCGTCCTGCACCGTGTGGACGCGTCTGAGATCAAGGAAAAGAAGGTTCTGACGCTCGCGTGCATGTATCTCGACTGGGACCTGCGCAGCATGATCGTCGAATACAACAAGACGAACGACGAGTACCGCATCAATGTCGTCGACTACAGCGAGTACGCGACCGACGACGATTATAACGCCGGCGTCACCAAGCTCACCACCGAGATCATCAGCGGCAGCGTGCCGGATATCTTCCTGACCAGCAATCTGCCGATTGATAAGTACGCCGCCAAGGGCGTCATCGCCGACCTCAATACCTTCATGGACGGCGGAAACGGCCTGAGCCGCGACTATTTTGTCCCACAGGTCATGAGTGCGCTGGAAAAGGACGGCAAGCTCTATGAGCTGCCCACCAGCTTCTCCGTGCAGACGGCCTACGCGCTGTCTTCCATCGCGAGCCAGTATGACACATGGAACGTCGCTGCCGTGCAGGACGCCATGACACAGCTGCAGGAGGGCGCGACGGTCTTCTCCAACGGCTGGACGAAGAACACGGCTCTGTCGAACTGCCTGTCCCGCAACCTGTCTGCTTTCGTCGACTGGACGACGGGCAAGTGCGAGTTTGACTCCGAGGCGTTCCAGCAGCTGCTGGCCTTCTGCAATTCCTTCCCGGCAGAAACCAGTGACGGTGACGGCGCGATTGCCTATGCTTCCTCCGCCGATATTGCCGTTGACGACGCGATGTGGGAATCCGACGCGACCCGCATCACGAACGGCAAGCAGCTCATGTCGACGACCGGGATGCACAACTTTGACTCCTATATCTGGAACGTCTACGCGATCCGCGACAAGATCACCTTTACCGGATATCCGACCGAGGACGGCTCCGGCAGCTCGTTCGGGCTTCAGATGCCGATGGCCATTTCCTCCGTCACGAAATACCCCGACGCCGCGTGGGACTTCGTCTGCTCGATCATCAAAAAGATGAACACGATAGACGAGAACAATTACTATTACGGCTTCCCCATCAGTCAGGCCGCATTTGACGCAGAAATGACCGACATCATGACCGAGCAGTACCAGCTGGACGAAAACGGCGAACAGGTCGACTGGGACGGCGACGGCGAGCCCGACAAGGTCATCCGGGGCGGCTATGAGACCATGGAAAACGGCGAAAGGGTCTATAAGGATGTCTATGCGCTGACGCAGGAGGACATTGACCAGATCCTGGGCGTGATCAACAGCACGCACAGCGTCTATGACTACGATCAGGAGATCCTCGATATCATCACCGACGAGGTCGCCGCCTACTTCGCCGGCGACAAGGATGTTCAGACCACTGCCAACATGATCCAGAGCCGCGTGAACCTGTATGTGCAGGAGCAGCGGTAAAACAACAAAAAAAGCTCCCCTTGCCGCGCCTTACGCGGCAAGGGGGAACACATGGGCCAGCAGATCATCTATATCCTTCGAA
>ERZ772886.1588-NODE-1588-length-20146-cov-3.974665_pt1 | contig 20146 bp, 18 predicted proteins | sample MGYA00512128_ERZ772886 | MGnify/ENA primary metagenome ERZ772886 (study PRJEB29015, sample SAMEA2737698) | human gut metagenome | biome: human gut; feature: human-associated habitat; material: faeces | place: China | collected 2012 ... | reverse complement strand
GATTCCAGTTTACCCATCCCGATATGGACGATGCCACCAATCTCCAGATTTCAGACCTGATTGGTGTCGAGCGCGCATTTCAGACACGCGTCAATCACCTTGCAGGTACGGCAAACGGCCTTGGCTTCTTCGATTTGCTGATAGGCGGCACCGGTGTTGCCGACCGGGAAAAACAGTTCCGGATCCTTATCCCGGCACGCGGCCTTGGCTCGCCAATCGAAAGCACTGCTCATGTAATCGCCTTCCTCTTGCCATAAGTGGCGTTCTATCCGTTATTTAGATAACCACGAATCGGATGATTTTTCAAGACTTTTTCGCAAAAGAAGCCAAGTTTTTTTAGAATCCTTGGAATTCCGCGCATTGCACGGGACATGCCCGTGCTTGTTGGATGAAGACCCCACGCCCGGCAATGGCATAGTCATCGACGCCGAAACCGTCGAGAACCGCGCTGGGAATCCCCATCATCACATCGGTGGCTCTCTCTCCGCAAGGAAACGCAACACGTGTGAGGCAACGTTCAAGTAGGGTGCTTTGCGGCTTTTCCACAGCTGCGATTACCGTGACGGACGGATCGGCGAGTGCGGTCTTGAGCTTATCGGCTTCGGGCATGGCTGCGAAAGGGGAGAGCAATTCGTCGGCGTCATCCACGAACCATATGGTGCGTTCGTGCTGCGGCGATGTTCTGCCGTCGTCGGTGGTCCATTCGCTGTTCGTCTTGCGTGTGAACCGGATGGTGCAGCGACCGGATTCATAGAGACGGCTGGCGCAGCAGAGCAGCAGATTGGTTTTGCCGCTTCCGCATGCGCCAATCACGGCGATGTTGCCGTGTCCTACGTCAAGGAATGCGGTGGAGATGAGTACACCGTCGTCGCTCAAAGCAAAAGGCACATGGTGCCATGCCTCTCGCTGTGGCGCCGTCAAATCGTCTTTGCCTGCATGTGGTGCGAGCGGCGCGGAGAACAAAGGGGAGGGATTGGTGGTGCCGCTGAATGCCGATGCGGTGTTGATGGCATGCACCAAGGAATCAATGTCATGGACCGCGCTGCAGCGGAAAGGAACAGTGCGTTGACCGTCATGACAGTAAGCGGCACCGGGGAAGGCCGGTGGAATCAAAGCTGCATCCTTGGTGCCGATCAGTTCATTCGATTGCATTTGGTCGGTGACGCGTAGGCAGATGCTCAGCGATATGTTGGCCTTCATATCGGCATGGACCTGACCCATGGGATTTTGCGTGCATACGATGAGATGCATACCCAAAGAGCGTCCGAGCGACGCCAATCGATTGAGTCGCTGCATATAGTCGGGTAGACGGTCGCGCAATGCATGGAATTCGTCAATGACCACCACGAGCCGTGCAGGGGGATGGGAAAGCTGGTCGAATCTGGAAACGCGTTCGGCACTTACCAAGGCCTCCCTGCGTGCCAATTCTTGTTCTATGGCGTTCAGCGCACGGACGGCATGGGCGAGGTCAAGATCGCAGACGTTGCCCACGGTATGCGGCAGACGCTCCAAAGCGTTGAAGGTCGATCCTCCTTTGAAATCCAGAAAGACGAAATGGAGGGTTTGAGGACTATGCCGAATCGCCAATGCCATGCACCAACTGATCAGCAGTTCGGATTTCCCCGAGCCTGTGGTCCCCGCGACCATGGCATGTGGTCCGGATGATGCCAGATCTATATGGAATATGCCATGTTCTGACATGCCGATGCCGTTCGTTGGGGAACGGACAAGCCAATTACGCACGATGGTGCGCCATATGAGCGGGTCGTTGTCCAGGCCATGCAGATGCTCAAAACTTATGGACGGCATGTCGGCGAAAAGCTGAGCATGGTTGATTTCGTTTCCGTTATGATGCGTTGGAACCGGCGAATCGCTTCCAGTAATGGTGTTGCTGTTCGTTTCTTCATGCCTGACGCGCATGATCATGGTGATGAGCATCAATGCGCTGCCGAGCAGACTCGGAGCGAGCATCGCCGCATAGAGCCAATGACGTTGCATACACATGACAATCAGCATGATGAGCTGCGCCAGCAAAGGCGCGCTCCAACTCAATACAGTGAGATGTTGTTCGCTTATACGGTGAGGGGCCTTTTTGTTCATACGGCCAGCATGGGCAAGAGCGGCGGCATGCCGCAAGCCAATATGAGGGTTGTGGTCGGAGAATGTGGGTTATCCACATCCTCCGGCGTGTCGTCAGTTTTGCTGTTCGGCCAGCGTGCCCACGGTTCCTGCGGAATGCGTGCCGTGTGAGAGTTCGGAGAAAAGCTGGATGTTCTTCGCGTCATCCAGCAGAACGCACGATCCGACCCCATCGACGTAATAGTCCGGATCGGTCCAATACACGCTTCCCGAAATGCCATCCTTGCCTGAGGCGCTTTTGAAAGCCAACGCCATCCGAAGCAGAGAGGAAGTCGATGCTTTCTCATCCACGGTTACGGAGCTCAACGCCGCTGCGGCGACCTTTTTGGTCTTGTTGAAATTCGTGAGCGTCTGTTTGGAAGCGCCCTTCTTGACGATGGCGTTGATCACCTGGCGCTGACGTGCGGCACGGCCGAAATCGCCTTGCACATCGGCATATCGCATACGGGAGAACGCCAAAGCGGTGTTGCCGTCCACGGTGTGGCATCCGGCGGTCCAGTTCATACCCGAATAAGGGTCATTCACATTCTGGTCGTAGCATAGGTCCACGCCTCCCAAGGCATCGACCACTTTGACGAGTCCGCCGAAGCGGACCATTGCCACATGGTTGATTTTCTGGCCGGTGATGTCCTCCACCTCGTTGACCAACTGTTTGCGGCTGTACAGCTGCGCCACGGCGTTGATCTTCATATAGCTCCCATCGATTTCCACCAGGGAATCGCGAGGAATGGAAATCAGCGAGGACGATCCTGTCTTCGGCTTGGTGAGTACAAGAATGGTGTCGGTTCTGAAACCTTCGACGTCACCGGCATCTCCGATGGTGCCCTCACGTTCGTCGGAGCCAAGAATAAGCCAGCTTTCGCCGGCGGTGTCCGCTTTGGATGTCAGCCAGGTCTGTTTGTTGAGCTGGTCATCGACCCAGTTCCAAGCGGAGAATACCCCTATTCCCAGTGCGAGAATCAGTACAAGGAAAATGGAAAGGACGATACGTCCGACGCGAGGTCTTCTTTTTGGCACGGAAGCCGTCGCTGGAGAGGATGGAACAGATCGGAGCGCCGTGGAGACGGAGGATGACCCCCGGAACTGCTGCGTTGGATTAGCCGTGCGGGTATGTTCTGGAGCGAAGGACACCGGAGATGATGAAGGGTTTCTTCTTGTCTCGCTCGTTGCCCGTGCCGCAGGCTGGAAGCTTTGCGGAACCGAGGAAGAAGGACGCGCCGTGCGTTTGGCCGGTTTTACGGATGATGCATGGTCGGAACGTTTCGCCGGTGCGAAACTCGCTGGCTGGCTCGGTGCGCTTTGCGAGCGGGAGGAATCCGTGGACGGCATGGTTTTTTTGCGTCCTGATGACGGAATGAAACTTGGTGGCACGCTCGTAGGCTCTTTTGCTCCTTTGCCTTCACTCATGGTTCCTCCAAAAAGATTCGTCCCTGCGTCATACGTTGAAAGGGGACGTGATTGCGTGGTCTACGTCAGTTCTTTGCCGGAACGGCACATACGGTCGCATTAAGGTATCGATCCGCAAGCCCGATGTACTGGCCCGTGGTCGCGTCATGAATGGAGCCGTCATCCGGGTCGACGGTGCCGCCAGTGCTTGGATCGACCAACGTGCCGTCGGATTTGGTGATCAGTCCCGTGACGGGATCGGGAGTCTCGGCAGTGGTGTCCGACTGGTTGCTGTCGGTCGTGCCGGAATCGTCGGAGCTGGCTGAATTATCTGAACTGGTGTCGGAGGAGTCGCCCGAGTTTGAATCGGCGGTATCGAAAATCGGCTTGCCCGCTCGCATCTTCTCCCAGAGATTGTCGGCTTCGTCGGTCCAGACGGAACGGTTGGGGTCGGACGGTGCTGGGACCACGGGGACGGTCTGGGTCTGCAGGTTGGTCATGGTGAAATTCTTCAGGCTCATGGCAAGTCCCGCCAAAGCCGCGGTATCAGCCATGCCTTGGGATATGTTGAGCGATTTCAGCGCGGATTTCGCCAGCTGGTACAGCTGCGCGGTATCAGTGAACAGATTCTTGCTGAGCGCCTCGCTCATCAGCTGCTTGATGAGATACTGCTGACGTGTGGTACGCGAGGTGTCGGATCCGTCTCCTATGCCGTGACGGATCCGGGCGTACTGCGTCGCCGCAACGCCGTCAAGATGGTGCATGCCCTTGTCGAGGTTGAGTCCGGTGTACGGGTCGTTGACGTTCTGCGGAATGCACAGGTCCACGCCGCCGACTGAATCAATCATCTTGACCAGGCCGGCGAAGTCCACGACGATGAAGTTCTGAATATTCAACCCGGTGAGACTGTTCACGGCGTTCAGCGTGCAGCTGGCCGCCGAGGAGAGATCTCCGCCGGTTTTGTAGGCACCTGCGAAGATGGAATTGAACATGACGTTATACTGTGCGGGAATCGTGCCCTTCGACGTTTCGCACTGAGGCACGTCCACCAGGGAATCTCGTGGAATGGAGACCAGGTTGATTTCCTTGCGGTCGGCGGAGATCTGCACAATCATGGCGGTGTCGGCCTGATGGTTGCCGATGACGTCATCGAAACTGCCTCCGATGGCTTGGTTCTCCGCGCCGTCACGGGAATCCTGTCCGATCAGCACGAACTCGATCGGCTTGCCGGAGTTCGGATCGATGATGGATGCGTCCGTATTCAGGGAACCCTGGCCGATCACGCCGACCGAATTGTTCTTGATGATGCCATTGACGTCCATCCAAGTAGCGGCAGCTGCAGTGCCGACGAACACCAGAGTCGCGGCGATTGCCGCGGCGACTGCGGTCCTGACGTGATGCTGCACGCGATATCCCAGGCTGTGACGTGGTTTCGCATCCTGAAGACCATTGATGTTAGGAAGCTTATTGCCGGTTGATGACGTTGCCACGGTGTTGCCTTCCTGATTGAGATGCGCGTTTGACGCAATGCTTTTAGAACCTACCACTATCCAAATGGGCAATTATAGGGTTAATGGCCGATTTTCACCGATTCTGCGACTGTAGACCCCAGATTGGGCTGAACTTTAGCATGGATTTTCTGAAATATAGGCATTGACACGGGGAAACTTGACAAAATTACATTGCGTGTGTGTAATTTGAAGCGGTGTGAAAGTATGCGCATAAAAGGTGCGCACACAATTATGGGAGGACTCATGTGGGGCGTGACTGATGAGTCTTCTGAGAATCCGCTTGCTGAACTGTGGGGTTTGTTCAAGCGGGATGATGACGTGTCTTGGCAGCACAAAGCGCTGTGCTCGCAGACCGATCCCGAAGCATTCTTCCCGGAAAAAGGCGGTTCCACCAGGGATGCGAAGAGGGTTTGCGCCCAGTGTGAAGTCCGTGAACAGTGTCTGAAATGGGCCATCGACCATGATGAGCGTTTCGGTATCTGGGGCGGTATGAGCGAGCGTGAGCGTCGTCGCTACAAAAAAGAGCACAAGGAACGGGCTTGAAGGCATGGTGCGTCCCGTGCGTACACTTAAATTATGAATTCTAACGCCAGCAGCGATATCCAGACAATCGTGACCGATGTGCTGAACAGCAGACCGTATACGCATCGGCAGGACGTCGATATGTCCGTGGCTGCGGTGATCACCGCGCAGCATGACCTTCGATTCCTCGCTTCTACCGTTGGAGCGGTGCTTGCGCAGCGCATGCTTCCAGGAATGATCGTTATCGCCGATTGCACGGGGCAGATCGAGCAGCCCATGCAGATGACCTTCGATGTCATTCACTCATCACAGGATGTGCTTACGGAAGTGCCGGAAGCCAAAACGGTGAGGGTCATTCTGGTGGGAGTGAAGCAGGCGGCGTCCTTCATGGACGCTGTAACGCGTGCGATGGATCAGATCGGCATTGATGCCGGCATCCGCGCGTTGTGGACCTTGCATGACGATTCGCGGCCGGCGGATGACCGGTGCTTCGAGACGTTGCTGGATGCGTGGAGAAACACGCCGACAGCCGCGCTGCTCGGTGCCAAGCAGTTGGATTGGCAGGCGAAGAACCTGCACAATGTGGGTTTGTATGCCGGGCACCATGATGTCGTTTCCTTGGTGGTCGACGGCGAGCCCGACCAGGAGCAATATGACGGGCGTCAGGATGTGCTGTCGGTCTCCCTATCGGGCGCGTTGGTGCCGTTGGCTACGTTGCGTGCGTTCGAAGGGGCTGACCCCTGGTTCGGCACCTTCGCGGAATCCACGGACCTGTGCCGCCGCATATGTCTTGGCGGTGGGCGTGTCGTAGTGGTTCCCCAGGCTCGCATCGCCCACAGAAGAGCCCGATTCGAAGGAATCCGTTCCAAGAACGGGCGCCCTGTGGAAGACGAGGACGGTCGCATCGATCCGTATCTTGCCGTACGCGAGGCGAATGCCAAATACGCGTACACTGACATGCACCGTTCATGGTGGCCGTTGCTTTGGCTGTGGTCCATCATCCAGTCGTTGGGATTGGCCGTGCTTTGCTTGGCGCGCAAACAGCCGTATCATGCATGCTGCGAGCTGGCGATGCCGTGGCGTGCGCTGCTGCGTCTGCGGGGTGCTTGGCGCGCCCGTGCGCGGTTACGCAGGCAAAGCAAGGTCACGCTTAAATCGCTATCCACGCTGTCTGCGAATCATCGGCAGGTCAGGGAATGGCTCGACCGTCGCCGTGCGTTGCGCGACCAGAGGGATGTCGTGCTGCTCAGTCCTCTTGAGAAGGACCATCTGCATAAACGGTTGCTGCGTAGATGGGGATTGGCCTTCGGCGCGGCGCTGATTGCCGGCATATGGATAGTCGTGCTGTATTGGGACGTGCTTCGTTCCGTATGTTCGGGTGCGTCGATGTATTCCGCACAGCTGTTGCCCACGGGCGCGAGCTTCACCCAGTTGCTTCATACCGCGACCACGTCATGGTCGTATGCCTCAGGCACGGGCATCAGTGCGCCTAACGCGCCATGGCTGTTGGTGCTTGCGCTGGCGTCGGTGCTCACTGGTGGACATGTTGCCGGAGCTGTCGGACTGATGTTCTTCCTTGCAGCCCCGCTCATGGTGTTTTCCTTCTGGGCGCTGGCCGGCATCTTCACCCGCTCGGATGCGGTGCGCTGCGTGGTCGCGTTGGCGTGGTTCGCGTTGGCGTTGTCCATGGGACTTTATGATGACGCGGATGTCACGATGCTGACGGTCATGGTGTTTCTTCCGGCCGCTTTCGCCTTCTCGTTCCGTGCGGTCGGCATGTATCGGACGGAGGATCTGGTCAATCCCCACGCGTCGGTCCAGGCGGCGGCGGTTGCGGCGCTGTGTTTCATTCCGGTCGTCGCCGCGCAGCCGCAGTTGTTGCTGCCGCTGATGCTCACCTTCCTGGGATTCCTGCTGTTCGTCCGCTCCCATAAGCCCGCGTTGCTTCTGATTCCGCTTCCGGCGGCGTTCGTATGCGCGCCGACGTTGGTCAATGCCGTTCGTTTCGCTTCCGACGGTACATGGCGTCAGCTGTTCGGCAGCGTCATGCTGCCCTCCTCCGCGCATGATGGCAAACCGGTCGTCGCGAATCTGTCCGATCTGTTGCTGCGGGTGTTCGGCATCGGCGCCGACGGTGGCGCATGGCGGTATGTGGCGGTTTCCATACTGGCGTTGATCGTATTGCTGGCCGCGGTGTCATTGGTGTTGCCTTTCGTGCTGCGCGTGTCCCGTATGATGTGGATCGCCGTGTTCGCGGGATTGGCGACGGCCTTGCTGTCCGCGGCGATTGCGGTGGCCGTCGATGTGGATGGTCCGGTCTCCGGTTCCATGCTTCCGGGAACCACATATGCGATGATGGGCTTGCTCGCCTGCATCTGCATGATGTCGGGCGGCGCGGTTCGACGTTTCGTCATGCTGAGACAGCATGAGAAGACCGGCGCCGTCGAAATCGAAGGACGTGGCTCGAAGGCAGTGTCGATTGCCTCGCATGTGGGTCGTGCCGTATTGGTTTGCCTGCTGGCCGTCTCCGTCGTGGCCTGTGCGGGATTCAACTATGTCGAATGCGATCACAGCCAGGTAAAGACCAGCGATGCTGGACTGCCGATGGTGGCGACCGATTTCCTTGGGCAGGATGATGCACGTCGCGTGCTTGCCTTGCGTGCCGATAGCGCCGAATCGGTCAGCTACAGTGTGATGCGTACCGGTCGTGGCGACTTGATTGACAGCTCTCCCGCGCAACGCGTCGAAGTGGTTTCGGGACGTTCCGACGGGTCCAGCAGAACCATTGCGCAGGATTGCGCCCAGTTGCTGGCCAATGCCGATTCCGATGCCATCAACGAGCTTGGCAAGTTGGGTTTCGGCGGCATTTACGTTATCAAGCAGAACGGCGACAAAGCGCAGCGAGAGGCCTCGAACCAGCTCAATTCGAACATTGGAGCCTCCGACGGGACACAGAATGTCGTCAGTCTGGATAATGGCACGTATTATCGTTTGACGGTTCAGGATCTATCCAAGCAGCATATCGATCGAAGCGGGCTTGATAAGGCCGGCTCAAGTGTGTGGCGTCGTTCATGGCTGTGGTGCATGGGCGTCGTTCTTGTAGCGTATTGCCTGGTGGCGCTTCCGCGCATTCGTCGTCAGGGTCTGGAGGAAGCATGAGCAGACATTCTCGTCCCAATACGCCTTTGCGTATTGCGCTTGCCGTAATCTCGGTGTTGCTCATCGTGGTCCTGATGGCCGTGACGCTCATATACCGGCCATCATGGCTGCATGCGGACACGCCTACGGTGGAACGCTCCTCGGTGGGTCGTACCGTCAGCCCCCGGCAGCGGCAGACGTACTGCCCGTCTCGCATGACCATTGCCGATACCGATGCCTATGGAGATAGCGAATACCAGGCATCCAACGGCAATATCGCGTCTTCCGCGAGATACGCCGCCTTCGGTTCGGTGTTCCATTCATCCGTCGCCTCGATGGGAGCCGACATGACGGCATCCGTGTCGATGCTGGACAAAAAAGACGACTCGTCCGATGACATCTTTGTGGCTTCCGGCAATGTCGATGACGGCTCCCGATTGCAAGACACGCGTCTGCTGACGGCTTCGAACGGTACCGGCGCGGTTTCCTCAGTGATGTCATGGGCCACGGACGGTGATTTGAAGGGCGTATCAGCAGCCTCCTGCGTCGTGCCGGCGCTGAAACAGGCGTTCCTGCTTTCCGGTACGAAGACCGGCTTGACGCAACAGCTTGTTGTGGCCAATCCCTCCGCCAAGGACACATCGGTGACCATCAGAATCTGGGGCTCCGACAAATCCGGCGCGCTGGCGCTCTCCACCGGATCGACGCTGACCGTGGCCTCAGGCAAGGAAACGGTACTGAATCTTTCCGCAGCTGCTTCCGGCCAAGACGCGCTGTATGCCACGGTGACTGGAACGGACACTCCTGTGGCCGCAATCGTCCGCACCGTCTCCATGGACGGATTGACCCCAAGGGGATCGGATTATGCGCTTCCGAATAACGCTTTCGCGAAATCTCTGGCCCTCTACGGCTTGAATGGCGGAGACCATGCGACACTGTACCTGTATACGTCCCGCAAAACGGATGTCACCGTATCCTGGATTGACTCCAAGGGGGCGCAGCAGACCAATCAGCAGGAGCTGAAGGCGAACCGCGCGTCCGCCATCGATCTTGGAGACGTTCCAAAATCCGCTACCGGCATCGCCATAGCCGCTTCCGAACCGGTGTCTGCCACGGCGAAGATTTCAGACGATGGCCCCGATGGACAATCCGATTTCGCCCTAGTCAATGCGTCCGCTCCGGCGAAGATCTCCGCCATCGCGGTTCCTGACCAATCCACCGCGACGGTAGGCTTCGTCAACACCGCGGATGAGGATCGGACAGCGATCATGACGGCTTACGACACGGACGGCAAACAAGTGGACAGGCGTGAAATCGCCATCCGTCCCTCGGCTTCGACGTCGGTGCGCATCGCCGATATTAATGATGGCGATGTCGTCGCCATCCGTTTGAAGGATCCCGCCCAAGCCGTGGTCTGGAATCTTCGTGTCGGACAGAAAGATGTGTCCGGTGCGAAACTCGCCGGACTTGCCATCATCGGCGCCGTCGATTTGAAGGAGGCCAGAGAGCAGATCTGGGCGAATCAGGATATGACTGTTGTCCGTTGAAAGTCACATGCCCCAATCAGGATCTATTTCTTCCGGACGGCGTCCGTAGATTTCCGCCAGACGTGAGACCACCTCGTCCCTGATTGCGAATTGCAGGTCCATACGGTTACGGGCATGCGATTGCAGCGGCATGCGGTACAGCACGATACGGGGTGGAATGCCGTGTCCGGCGGGGAATGACTGCGATCCAAGATGCGGAACGTCCTCCCAAGGCGCGGGATCGGATGGCGGAACATCCTCCACAGCGAATTGGACCGGAGCTATGAGCTCAGGCCATGCCCCGTTGAGTCTGCGGATTTGCGCCACCAGCATATCGTCGAACATACCGCTTCTGGTACGGTACCGGGGCAGTCTGGTACCAAACATGGGCGTACGCGTGCCACGTCCATGGCGGTTGCGGTATATCGGGGTCTCCCAAGGCATCTGTTGCATGGTTTCTACCTTATCAGGGCTTATTCGAAACATGCGATACCATGGTATGGGCTGCTCGACAAGGGGAGAAATGATCATGGCGGATATTTCCGTACCTTATTGGAACATCGTTGATGTCAACATGTTGTGCGAAGGCGCGCGGCTGATTGGGTTTGACCTCGACAACACGTTGGCGCGGTCCAAGAAACCTATGAAAGCGGACATGGCCGAATGCTTCTCTGCATTGACATCATTGATTGACGTCGCGGTGATCACCGGCGGCAAATACTCGTTGCTGCAAAGTCAGGTGGTGGACAGGCTGTCCGACCATGCCGACAAGTCGAAACTTCACCTCATGCCGACCAGCGGAACCCGCTACTACCGGTGGGACGGGCAACGGTGGGGGAAAGTGTTCTCCCACGATCTAAGCGACGAGGACCGTGCCAAGGCGAAGGAATCGCTGGAACGGAATGCTCGTGAGCAGGGCATTTGGGCCACTCATGTCTGGGGCGAGCGCATCGAGGACAGAGGCAGTCAGATCACCTTTTCCGCATTGGGGCAGCTTGCCCCCGTCGAGGCCAAGGAGGCATGGGACCCCACCAACGAGAAGAAGAACCGATTGGCCTGTGCGGTTGCTGCCGAACTACCGAATCTTGAAGTAAGACCTGGAGGCTCCAGCAGTGTTGATATCTCGCAGCGTGGCGTCGATAAGTCGTTCGCCGTCCGTGAACTCGCGGATATTCTCGATATCGAGGTCGGCCAGATCGTGTTCATCGGAGACCGGATGGAACCCGACGGCAATGATTATCCCGCGGCGAAGGCCGGCACAAGGGCTGTCAAAGTGAACGGTCCCGCGGATACCGTGAAATTATGCGGCGAGATCATTGCCAGATTGTCCCGATGACGGAGCCGGTGTGAATCTGATGGCGGGCTCATTCGCGCATATGGCAAATCTGTTGTTCCCACGAGGCTGTGCGGGATGCGACAAGACTGATGACGTGTTGTGCGATGCCTGTCTTGCGTCATTCGACTGCGAACTGTCCCAGCCATTGGAAACGGCTGAGATGGGTCGATGGTTCGCGTGCGGATGGTATCGGGGTGCCGCCAGACAGTCGATTCTGGCATGGAAAGACCACGGAGACGAGGAATGCGACCGTCCGTTCTCGGATGCGTTGTGCAGACTTGCGGAACGCGCCGGTGTGATTGATGCCATGGATGGCGTTCGTGAGATCTGCGATACCATACTGGTCGTTCCCGCGCCGTCGTCGATTGCTTCCATGCGTCAGCGCGGACGACGGCACATGATGCCGCTGGCAAAACGGTTGTCGGCGTTTCTACGGTGCCGGACAGGTTTCCGCGTACAGGTATGCGATGCGTTGACGAACAAAGGAATCAAAGGCAAATCCGTCGAGACCAAGGGCACGGAACAGAGGGCGCAACGCCTTAAGGGGCATGTCATGGTTCGTCCGGGCGTCACCCTTCAAAACAAGGCGGTGATTCTGGTGGATGACATCGTCACCTCTGGAGCCACCATGCGTCGTTGTGTTGACGCTCTAACTTCACAGGGAGCTTTGGTCATTACCGTGCTGGCGTTGGCACACACTCCGGCCGGCAGACCTTTGGCGGCGTAAATCGTCACTCGTCATCGGAAATGTGATATTTCGGCAAAGTGATTTCGAAATCGGCGCCGCGCGGATCATCCACCACTCGTACCGTGCCGCCATGCAACTGCGCCGCCCATCGGGCGATTGACAGTCCAAGACCGGTTCCTCCCGATTCGGTACCCGGTCCCGTCTTGCCTTTGACGAATCGACGGAAGATATCGGACCGCGCTTCTTGGGGAATCTGCGAGCCGAAGTTGACGACATTCGTCACAATCGTGCCGAAATCCTTGTTTTCATGCGCTTCGATGAGCACCGCGGTATTGTCTGCGGAGTGTTTGAGCGCATTGGCGATGATATTGGTGAACAACTGGCGCAGACGATCCTGATCGCCTTCCATTTCGATGTCGTCGGGCACGTGGATTTCGATATTGTGGGCATGCCCGGCATCGGCGATTTCCAACGGTTCCACGGTTTCGTCGATGAAATCCGCGAAATTGAATTTATCGATCTGCAGGCTCGCCGCACCGGCTTCCATGCGGGACAAATCAAGCAGAAACGCGATCAGATCCGACAAACGGTGCGTTTGGTTGAGAATGCTTTCCAGATTCGATGGGGTCGGTTCCGCCGAGATCGGGCAGTTTTTGAAGGTATCCGGGGTGAACGGGCATGGCATTGTCTCTCAGGTCGAGGCGGTGACGATCCCGCCGCTGGACGAGGCCGTGGATATCGCGCTGGCGCAGGCAAAGGAAAGCGGGGAATTTGACGGCGCGTCCGCTTATGAGATCGCCCAGAACAACGGATTTACCGGCACCGAGGCGGAATGGCTGGAATCCCTGAAGGGCAAATTCAATTCCAATGTGGGGAACATCCGGCTCATCAACATCACCGGGAGACTGACCTCCGAGCCGGGTGTCATCATAGATTTCCGCACTACCCGCCTTCGGGGCGTGCGGGACCCGCAGGCGGACGACGACGCCGCCACAAGGCGGTACGTCGATCGGGCAGTGACGGGCTACACGGTGCCGTCCTACTGGCAGGAGGCCGTGGATGCGGCTGCCGCCAAAGTAACGGCAAAGCAGGACGCGGGCGGTATGGACTGCGTGACGTTTGCTCTGTTTTCGGATGTTCATGCCGTTCCTGACAGCACCACGCCCAATTCGGGGAATACCGGCAATCTGACGGCGGCGGTGATGGACGCCTGCGGCGTTCCCTTTGCGGTCTGCTGCGGCGATGTGTGCCGCACGGACGCGGACACCGAGACTGCCGCCCGGGAAAGCATTGCTGCCGGGGCAAAAAATCTGCGTCCCATCGGCGCACGCAAGCTTTTACAGGCGCAGGGCGACCACGACGGCTCCTACGGCACGGCGCAGATGAGCGCCGGAGCCATGTTCGGGGCGATTTTCCGCAGTCAGGCGGAGGACGAGCGGCGGCATTTCGGCGGGGACGGGTCTTACTTTTATGTGGATGATCCGGCGGCGAAAATGCGGCTGATCGTTCTCAATTCCTGCTGGACGGACAGTGCCCATCTGCGGACGGCAAACTTCGGTTACGGCAACACGCAGCTGAACTGGCTGGCGGATACGGCGCTTTCCTTTTCGGAGGACGGATGGTGCGTCGCGCTGTTCGCCCATGTGCCGCTAGTCGCGGCCTATTCAGCCCAGATCCGGGATATGACGGTACTGCGCGGGATTCTGGCGGCATTTTTGAATAAGACCAGCTACACCGGAACCAGCGGAACGGCGGGGGCGTGGGACTATGTTTCCGTTTCCTGCAATTTTACGGGGAAGCACAACGGGAAAATCGTCGGATTCTTCTGCGGACACAGCCACGGCGACAGCATCGTCACGGACGAAACGCCTTACCCGGTCGTTACGATCGCATCGGACGCGCACAGTCTGGCCGCCGACAGTGAGGTGGTCAGAACCGCCGGAACGGCGGCGGAACACGTCATCGACTTTGTGACCGTCAACCGTTCGGCGAAAACGGTAAGCCTGACCCGTCTGGGCGGGGGAGAGGACAGAAGCTACAGCTATCAATAGCGTTTGTTTTCCTCCTTGTTTTCTGAATTTTTTGTAAAATAAGGCTTGATTTTCAGGCGGACGTATGCTAGAATAAATCGGTCTGAAATCAAGGTGAGTCCTCTGCCGGCCTGTGCGCGGCATGAACGCCTAATATTTAAGGAGGACAACAAAATGGATTTGGTTAAGGCTCTGAACAGCCAGTACATGAAGGAGGAGCTGCCCGAAGTTAAGGTCGGCGACACCGTTCGTGTGCATGTGCGCATCAAGGAAGGCGCTCGTGAGCGTATTCAGGTGTTCGAAGGCACCGTTATCGCCCGTAAGCACGGCGGCATCGGTGAGACCGTCACCGTTCGCCGTATCTCCTACGGCGTGGGCTGCGAGAAGGTTTTCCCCCTGCATTCTCCCAACGTTGCCATGATCGAGACCGTCCGCAAGGGCAAGGTCCGTCGGGCAAAGCTGTACTACCTGCGCGACCGCGCCGGCAAGGCTGCCAAGGTCAAGGAGAAGGTCTAAGCTGCAATTCAATAAAAAAAGAGGGCTTTGCCCTCTTTTTTTATTACAATGCGGGGATTTCCCTGCTGCCGGTGCGGCGCAGGGGAAATATTTACATTTTGGTATAGAAAACGGGCGCTTATTGTGCTATACTAAAGGGAGATTATCCCAATGGCGTATGCCGTTTTTTATGGGAGGGACGCTGCTATGGCGGAAAAGAGGAAGAAAAAGGAAGAAGAAAAGCTGGGCTGGCAGAAAAGTGTGCTGCTGTACGCCCACGATATGCTGTATCTGCTTTTGATCGTGATGCTGCTGTTTCTGCTGGTGTTCCGCATTATTGTGGTATCCGGCGGAAGTATGCGGATGACGCTGCTGGATGGGGACTACCTGCTCCTGCTGAACAACACGTTTTACCATACCCCTCAGCGGGGGGACATCGTCGTCATCAGCAAGGAGTCCTTCGACAACGGCAAGCCCATTGTCAAGCGGGTCATTGCGACGGAAGGGCAGACCGTGGACATCGATTTTGAGACCGGAGAGGTTTCCGTGGACGGCACGGTGCTGCAGGAGGACTATATCAACGCGCTGACCACTGTGGACGGCGGCGTTCATTTCCCGCTGACGGTGGCCGAGGGCTGCATTTTCGTGCTGGGGGACAACCGGGGCATTTCCAAGGACAGCCGTTACCCCGATGTGGGGCAGATCGACAAGCGGGAAGTGCTGGGCAAGGCGATTTTCCTGATGTATCCTGGCACGGACGATGGGACGTACCCCAGAGAATTTGACAGAGTCGGAGCGATACAATGACAGACAATATGAACATTCAGTGGTATCCCGGCCACATGACCAAGACCCGGCGGCAGATCGAAGCAGACCTGAAGCTGGTGGACGCGGTGTGCGAGATCGTGGATGCCCGAATTCCCGTTTCCAGCCGGAATCCGGATATTGACGCCATCTGCGGCGACAAGCCCCGGATGATCGTGCTGAACCGCATGGATCTGGCTGACCCTGCCGCCACAAAGAAGTGGGCAGAGTATTTTAGGCGCAAAGGCATGGCGGTCATCGCCACGGACTGCAAATCGAAAAAGGGAATTTCCGCATTTACCCCTGCGGCACGGCTGGCCTGTGCCGAAAAGCTGGAACGGGACGCAAAACGGGGAATGAACCGGCCCCTTCGGGTGATGGTGGTTGGAATCCCCAATGTGGGCAAATCTACCTTAATTAATCAGATTTCCGGCCGCAAAAGCGCGAAAGCGGAGAACCGCCCCGGCGTGACCCGGGGCAAGCAGTGGGTGACGGTGGGCAGCGGGCTGCAGCTGCTGGACACCCCCGGCATTCTGTGGCCGAAATTTGAAGACCCGGAGGTCGGCATGATGCTGGCCTACACCGGCGCGGTCAAGGAAGGCGTCATCGACCTTGAGGAGCTGGCGTACCGCCTGATGGAGCTGCTGCACAAATTTTATCCCCAGACCCTGCTGGAGCGCTACAAGGTGGAAGCGCCGGAGGGGACGCCCGGCTGGCAGCTGCTGGAAATGGCCGGAAGAAAGCGGGGGTATCTGGTCTCCGGCGGGGAAGTGAACACCGAACGGATGGCAAAAGTCCTGCTGGATGAATTCAGAAGCGGAAAATTGGGTAATTTTACTCTGGAAATGCCGGAGGATATGGTATGAGCGACGGAAAAATGTGGGAAATTGAAGATGGATTCTTTTCCGGCGGCGTAGGGACGATCTGTGGCGTGGACGAAGCCGGGCGCGGGCCGCTGGCTGGTCCCGTGTACGCGGCGGCGGTGATTCTGCCGCCCCATCTGGACATCCCCGGTCTGACGGACAGCAAAAAGCTGACGGACAAAAAGCGCCGGGAGCTGTTCCCAATCATTCAGGAGCAGGCGATCGCCTACGGGATCGGATTCGCCACGGAGAAGGAGATCGACGAGATCAACATTTTGCAGGCCACGTTTCTCGCCATGGAGCGGGCGCTGGGGCAGCTTGCCGTAAAGCCCGACCTCGTTCTGATCGACGGAAACCGGGAAAAGAATTTCGGGATACCGGTAAAAACCGTGGTCAAGGGGGACAGTCTCAGCGCCAATATCGCCGCGGCGTCGGTGCTTGCCAAGGTCTCCCGGGACGACTTTATGCTGGAAATGGCGAAGCAGTACCCCCAGTATGGCTTTGACATCCACAAGGGCTATCCCACACGGGCACATTACGACGCCCTCCGCGCATATGGCGCCTGTCCCATCCACCGGATGAGCTTCCTCAAAAAGTTTTATGGGGAAAAGTAAGCTGACAGGCGCTTGGGGTGAAGCGTTGGCGGCGGAATACCTGCGGAAAAAGCGGTATACCGTCGTGGCAAGCGGCTACCGCTGCCGGTTCGGGGAAATCGACCTCATTGTCAAAAACAAAGCCTTTTTGGTATTTGTGGAGGTAAAACTTCGGAAATCGGCGGATTTTGCTCAGGCGATGGAGTACGTTGACGGGAGAAAGCAGGACAGAATCCGCACTACCGCCGCACTGTATCTGTCCGAAAATCCAACGGACTTACAGCCTCGGTTTGATGTTATTGAAATCTACGCACCGGATGGAACCCAGACGCTTCACCCGGAAATTCACCATTTGGAGGATGCCTTTCAATGAATTTTCCTGTGATCGACCTGCATTGTGACACGGTTCTGGCACTTTTGGGCGACGATATGAATCAGGCGGGCAGCCTGCGGAAGAACCGCTTCCATATCGATCTGGAGCGGGCGTCCCGGCTGGGGGGCTATGCCCAGTGCTTTGCCTGCTTCACCACGCCCTTTATGGAGAAACGTCATCATGTGTCGCCCGTCGTCGCCTTTGAGCGGGAAATCGCCACGCTCCAGCGGGAAATGGACAGGAACAAAGACCTGATTTCCATTGCCTATTCTCCGAAGGAAATTGAGGAAAACCGGAAAACCGGAAAGATGTCCGCCATTCTGACGCTGGAAGGAACAGCGGGAATCGGATATGACCCGGAGCTGCTGAGCAGTCTCTGGCTTATCGGCTTCCGCATCTCCAGCCTTGGCTGGAACGAAAAGAATCCTCTCACCGGCTCCCATGAGACCGGCGGCGGACTGACCGATCAGGGGCGGGCGTATGTGGAAGAAGCCCAGCGCTTGGGAATGCTGATCGACGTCAGCCATATCAGCGACGAGGGCTTCTGGGATATTATGGATATCACCCAAGCGCCAATCGTCGCCACTCATTCCAACAGCCGCGCCGTCTGGAACAACAGCCGCAACCTGACGGATGATATGTTCCGTGCCATCGCCCAGACCGGCGGCGTGGCCGGGTACAACGTCTGCGCGGAGTTCACCGGGGAGAAGCCTACGCTAGATACCATGTGCGACCATATTTTCCACTTTATGGAGCTTGACCCCAGCGGAAAGCACATTGCCCTGGGCGGCGATCTGGACGGAATTACCGAAATGCCCGCCGGATTTGAGGGCGTTCAGAGCTGGCCTGCTCTGGCGCAGCGGCTGCTGGAACGCGGGCTGGAGGAAGAAACGGTGGGCAACATTTTCTGGAACAATGCCATTGGAGTGATGGAATGTGCTGTATGTGACCACGCGAAATAACCGGGACGCCTACACCGCCCAGCGTGTCCTGCGGGAAAACCGGGGGCCGGACGGCGGACTGTACGTGCCTTTCCGGGAGCCTGTTTTCTCCCGGGAGGAAATCGACGCGCTGAAAGAGAAATCCTTTCATCAGTGCGTCGCCGAGGTGCTGAACCGGCTGTTCAATACGAAGCTGACCCGGTGGGATGTGGAATTCTGCGTCGGGCGCTATCCCGTCCGACTGGTGAATCTGCCCCAGCGAATTATTGCCGGGGAATGCTGGCACAATCCGGAGTGGACGTTTGACCATCTGGTACACATTCTCGCAGAGCAGCTGCGGGGTGGCTGCCCCGGCGCCGACGGCGGCTGGGCGAAAACCGCCGTGGGGATCGCTGTGCTGTTCGGCATTTTCGGCGAGTTTGCCCGGGCGGGAATCACGGAGCATGAAAAGCGCGTGGATATTTCCGTGGTGTGCGGCAATTTTGACCTGCCCATGAGCGCGTGGTACGCCCGGGCGTGGGGACTGCCCATCGGGAATATCATCTGCTGCTGCAACGAAAACGGGAATTTGTGGAACCTGATCCATCACGGACAGTTCCGCACGGACACCGTCAGCGTCCCAACCGGTACGCCGGAGGCGGATGTGACGCTGCCCGCAGGGCTGGAGCGTTTGATCTATGCCTGCGGCGGACTGGCGGAGGTGGACATTTATCTGGATGCCTGCCGCCGGGGCGGGATGTACTGCCCGAGAGACAGCGTGCTTTCCCGGCTGGGGGAGGGGCTGGACGTCAGCGTCGTCAGCAGCCGCCGCATGATCTCTACCATTTCCGGTATCCGCGGTTCTGCCGGGTATCTGTTGTCGCCCTATGCCGCCCTTGCTTACGCGGGACTGCTGGATTTCCGGGGCAGAACAGGGGAGAGCTGTCATGCATTGGTGCTGGCGGAGAAAAGCCCCATCTGTGACGCCGGAACGGTAGCAAATGCCCTCGGCGTTTCCGAGGATGCGCTGGAACAGTATTTGTAACAGACAGAAATTCCCCCATTGGAGGATACAAATGACACGATATATAAAGACAGCCTGCCTGGTTGTGGTCGTTGCCTTTGCGCTGGTATCGGCGGTGTTTTTCTCGTACAAATGCATACGGCAAGCTACTGTGGACGCCGCTCCGGAGGAAACAACGGAGATGACCGAGGCCACTGAGACTGTGCCGCCGGAAACCGCAGCGACGACTGTCCCGACGGAGGAAACCGTCCCGGAGGAGACGGCAGCGGAAACGACCCTGCCGGAAGAAACCGTTCCTGTGGAGACCGAAGCGCCGAAGGTCACGATCGACGCGGTTCCCCACTATCACCAGTCGGAATATCCCGACATCCGGTACGGCAATGGCACCATTGCGACCAGCGGAAGCAGCGTCGCCGCGCTGGCTATGGTCGCAACCTATATGACTGACCATGTTTACACCCCCGCCGACATTGCCGATTACGCGGTGCAGTACGGCGGCAGCCATTACAAACGGCTGGAAAAGGTATCCGATCTGATGCAGATTCCATGGAAACGGGCGCTGAATGTGAACGAGGCGCTGAAAGCCGTCCGGGAAGGGAAGATCGCCATTGCGCTGATGGGGTCGAGGTCGGTGTTTCCGGAAGGAAACCACTTCATCGTCCTGACCGGCGTCACTGAGGACGGAAAAATTTGGGTGCTTGACCCGGATGACAGGGACTACAGTGCGTGGGGCGTGGGCGAGCTGCTGGAAAACGGCTTCCCCGACGGCAAGCTGATTGCGGGTTATGAGGGCGCGTG
>ERZ772886.1585-NODE-1585-length-20167-cov-11.952765_pt1 | contig 20167 bp, 18 predicted proteins | sample MGYA00512128_ERZ772886 | MGnify/ENA primary metagenome ERZ772886 (study PRJEB29015, sample SAMEA2737698) | human gut metagenome | biome: human gut; feature: human-associated habitat; material: faeces | place: China | collected 2012 ... | reverse complement strand
CCGTGACCCCGCAGCTGGAGGGCGAGAATCAGGTCAAGATCGTCATCACCTACGAGGACTCCAACGGCAACACGAAAGAGCGCGTCTTTGAAGCGACGGTCGAAGCCATGGCCTATGAGCCGACCGACCCCGGTATGGACGATCCCGGCATGATCGACCCCGAGCCGGCGCACACCTTCCCGTGGAAGTACGTCATCATCGCGGTAGTCGCCGCGCTTATCGTCCTTCTCATCGTGCTGCGCATCCGCAAGAAGAAAGCCAAGCAGAAGGCCGAGCAGGCGCTGTGGGACAAGTGGGACGAAGAGGAGCTCGCCGAGGAGAAGCAGGAGGCAGCGGAAGCCGCGGCGGCTGAAAGCAAAGAGACTGCGGCCACGGGTGCTGAGGAGCAGAAAAAATGAGATTCGCAGACATCCTGAAAATGTGCTTTGACAGCCTGTCACGGCGCAAAGGACGCACGATCCTGACGGTGCTGGGCGTGTTCATCGGCTGCACGTCCATCATCGTGATGGTCTCCATCGGCGCGGGCATGCAGGAGTCCTACGACCAGATGCTCAAAAATATGGGCGACCTCTCCATCATCGAGGTCTACCGCGGCTACAACCAGAGCACCGGCACGCAGACGGAGAGCAAGCTTGACGACAAGGCGGTCGAGAGCTTCCACGAGATCGCGGGTGTGCAGGCCGTCATGCCCAAGGCAAGTCTCGACGAATATAATGTAAGCTTCAAGGCTGGCGTCAACGGCCGCTACACGGCCAACTGGGTCGATTTTGCCGGCATTGACTCGAGCGCCCTTGAGGACATGGGCTTTGAGCTGATGGACGGGCGGTATCCGGAGAGCAGCGACGAGGTGGTCGTGGGCCAGTATTTTGCCTATAACTTCTTCGATACGCTGATGCCGGATGGCAGAAATTATGTCGACCGATATATCTGGGACGAAAACGGCAATATCGACACGGAAAAGGTCCCCGACCCGTTTTTTGACCCGCTCAAGACGAGCATCACCATGGTACTCACACCGTATGACGACGGTACAGGCACCGAACCTACCCCCTATGAGGTCGAGCTCAAGGTCGTCGGTGTGATGAAGGAAGATCGGGGCAAGGGCTACGAGACGAGCGACGGCGTGATGATGGACATCAATGCGCTCAAAGCGCTTATTCAGGACCTGACCGGCAAGACCGACACGAAGTTCGAGTATTCGTCCATCAATGTCAAGGCCGAGAGCCTTGACGCCGTGGCGGATGTGGAGCAGTCCATCAAGGACTTGGGCTACAGCACCTATTCCATGCAGAGCATGCGCGACGAGCTCAACAAGCAGACCCGCCAGATCGAGCTGATGCTCGGCGGTCTCGGCGCGATCTCGCTTCTGGTCGCGGCCATCGGCATCACGAACACGATGATCATGTCCATCTCCGAGCGCACGAAGGAGATCGGCATCATGAAGGCGCTCGGCTGCTATGTGCGCGATATCCGCGCGATGTTCCTCATGGAGGCGGGCAGCATCGGCCTTCTCGGCGGCATTTTGGGGCTTATTTTCAGCTTCATCATATCCGTCATCATCAATCTGTTCTCGTTCGGCGCGTTCGGCGGCGGGGGCGTCACGTGGGAGCTTATCAAGCAGGCGCTCATCGGCGGCGAAGGCGTGGTGCGCACGTCCGTCATCAAGCCGGAGCTTGTGATCTTCGCGCTGGTGTTCTCGGTGCTGGTCGGACTGGTGTCCGGCTATCAGCCCGCGAACAAGGCGGTCAAGATCTCGGCGCTTGAAGCCATCCGAAACGAATAAGAAAAACGCAGTATTTTGCAAGAAGGCGGCGTCCTGGACCGGACGCCGCCTTCTTTTGTAAAAAGTGCGATATTGCAATGTTTCAAGCGCTTGCTTTGCTTGACCGCGCTGATGCGATGTGATATCATATATCAGTCAAAATATTTATGAAAACAGGAGGGGATCGTCTTGGCAACTGTCAAACGCAGATCCACCGTACCCTATTACGCCGCGGCGGGAACATGGGTCATTTATGCGCTGCTGTTCCCGCTTTACCGCGTGCCGCAGTTCATCTTTATTGCCATCGTATCGGCGGTGGTGTATTTCATCATGAACGCCGTGTGCGGCACGGTGGAGGTCACAGTTCCCGACCCGCCGAAAAAGGAAGAGAGCACCGGCAACCCCGAGCTCGACAAGATGATCAAGGACGGCAATCTTGCCATCTCCGAGATGAAGCGGCTCAACACGTCCATCAAGGATGAGAAGATCTCCGCCGACATCGACCGGCTCGAGGACCTGAGCGCGAAAATTTTCGCGCAGGTCAAATCCGACCCGTCGAAGCTGCCGCAGATCCGCAAGTTCATGGACTACTACCTGCCCACGACCCTTAAGCTCTTGAACGCCTATGACCGTATGGGCGCGCAGGGCGTGAGCGGCGAGAACATCGACGCGACCATGCAGCGCGTGGAGAGTATGATGGGCACGATCGTTACGGCTTTTGAAAAGCAGCTCGACATGCTCTTCGGCAGCGAGGCGATGGATATTTCCGCCGACATCACGGTGCTTGAAAACATGATGAAGCGCGAGGGGCTCAGTGAGGACGACGGTGAGCTGCATGCCGAGTCCGGCACGGCGACCGCCGGGCAGGACGATATCAAGCTCGAGCTGTAAAGGAGTAAGCGATGCGAAAGAAAGTGATGGCGTTCAACGCCAAAGTCAATGCGTGGATATTGAAACGGCTGAAAGGCGTGTGGCTCGACCCGATCTTCTGTGCAATCTTTGCCATCATGTGTGTGGCAAGCATCATCGGCGCGATGCATCTGCACAGGGATACGCTTTACTATTCCGCGCTGATCTGGGCGTTGGCCACGCTGCTGTGCCTGCGCCGCATCCAGCGCATCAAAAAGCACGAAAAAGAACAAACTCAAAGCCAAAATACGGAGGAGAAATGATATGAGCGACAACATGATGCCCGAGCTGACCCTGAATCCCACCGAAGCGGCGCAGGAGGCCGTCCCTGAGCTGACGCTCACCTCGGACGCGCCCGCGCCCGAGCAGGAGAAGAAAAAAGAGGTCGAGCCTGTCAAGGTCGATGAGAGCATGCTCACCGAGCAGGAGAGAGCTGCTGTCGACGAGTTTGTGAAGAAGATCGACATTACGGATACGAACCTTGTGCTCAACTACGGCGTGGCCGCGCAGAAGAGCGTTGCGACATTCTCGGAAAATGCCCTCTCCTCCGTGCGCAACAAGGACTTGGGCGAGGTGGGCGAGACGCTCTCGAACCTCGTCGTCGAGGTCAAGGGCTTCGGTCAGGAGGAGAAGAAGGGCTTCGCAGGCCTGTTCCACAAGCAGAAGGATAAGCTCGAGCTGATGCGCGCGCAGTACGGCAAGGCCGAGACGAGCGTGAACCGCATTGTTTCTGAGCTTGAAAAGCATCAGGTCACGCTGATGAAGGACATCGCGATGCTCGACCAGATGTATGAGCTGAACCTCAAGTACTACAAAGAACTGACCATGTATATCATCGCGGGCAAAAAGCGTCTGGCCGAGGTCCGCTCCGGCGAGCTCGAGGAGCTGCGCAAAAAGGCGGAGGCGAGCGGCCTTGCCGAGGATGCGCAGGCCTACAACGACTACGCGCAGAAGTGCGAGCGCTTTGAAAAGAAGCTGCATGACCTGGAGCTCACGCGCATGGTGTCGCTCCAGATGGGCCCGCAGACGAGACTTCTCCAGAACAACGACACGCTGATGGTCGAAAAGATCCAGTCCTCGCTCGTCAACACCATCCCCCTCTGGAAGAGCCAGATGGTGCTCGCGCTCGGCATGGAGCACAGCCGTCAGGCCACGGCCGCACAGAGCGCGGTGGCGCAGACGACGAACGAGCTTCTCAAGAAGAACGCCGACATGCTCAAGATGGGCACCATCGCCACGGCCAAGGAGGCCGAGCGCAGCATCGTCGATATCGAGACGCTGCAGCACACGAACGAGCAGCTCGTCTCCACACTCGACGAGGTCGTGAACATCCAGCGCGAGGGCGCGCAGAAGCGCAAGGAAGCGGAGGTCGAGCTCGGCCGCATCGAAGGCGAGCTGAAGCAGAAGCTCATGGAGCTGAGAAGCTGAGACGCTCCGGATAGGAGAAGCATATGAAATTCTTTCAAAAACGCGGCGTCGCTATCGTCGTGCTGATTCTGGCGATCGTCGCATCCAGTGCGTGGGGCCTTCATAAGGCACCCGCCGTCTCTACGCCGGAGGGCGCGGAAAAGCTCGATCCCTCGCTTTCCACGGCGGCGTTCGAGCAGTACGTGCGCGATGATGCCGGTGTTCTTTCCGACAAGACTGAGGAGGCTATCGGCCTCTACAACGCCAACTGGGACAAGATGTTCGGCAGCATCATGGCCGTCGTGACGACGGAATCGGAAAGCGACATGGAGAACGCGGCGTACGACTGCGCCATGGAGATGGAGCTTGGCGAGAATGACGCCGTTTTGCTCATCGCAAAAAAGCAGCAGGACTACTACCTGCTCGCCAGCGGCGATTTCTATGATCTGCTCAGCGGCCTTTCGCAGAGCTTTGTTGCCTCCTGCATGGCGGATAACGTGCAGAAGGGCGATTATGACGCGGCGGTGCGCTCGCTTTGCGCCGCGCTCCATGTGGAGTTGAGCCAGCAGTATCAGCAGAGCGAGGCGGCGCTGGACGAGGCGGCCAACGGTGTGATGTTCATCATGATCCTCATCATATTCTTTGTCCTCTGGATCATGCTTGATGGCATGCGTTATCGCCGCTATCGCCGCCGCTACATGATGCCCGGCATGGGCGTGCCGACGGTGATGTATCACCCCATCTTCTGGGGACGCCGTCCTCCGCGCGGCCCGCGTCCGCCCCGTTCGGGCGGCCCCCGTCCTCCACAGGGCGGCCCCAGACCGCCGCGCAGCGGCGGCTCCTCCGGCGGTAATCGCCGCCCGCCCCAGCAGCCGAGACGGCCTTCCGGTTCCTCAGGTAGCAGCTTTGGCGGATTTGGCAGCAGCGGCCGCGGCGGCAGCTTTGGCAGCGGAAACTTCGGTGGCTTCGGCGGCAGCAGCCGCGGGGGCGGTTTCGGCGGAGGCGGCAGCTTCGGCGGCAGCCGCGGCGGTGGCTTCGGTGGAGGTCGCAGCGGCGGATTTGGCGGTGGCCGCGGAGGCGGCTTCGGCGGAAGACGCTGAAAAGCCAAACCCCCTGACACAAAATGAAAAGCACGTCTGCTTGGCAGGCGTGCTTTTTCTTACTTTGATTGCGGCCTGAAAGGCGATGACAGACTGGCTCGCACAGCATTGTAGATTTTCCGAGGAATACAATGCTGCTTATCGGATCTTCTCAAGTGCAACAGTGGGATCGCAGAGGAAAGCCTCACTCCGGTACTGCCCCGGCCAAACGACCACAATTTTAATATCCGGATTTTCTTTTGCCCGTTCAAAGAAAAGAGCAGAGAACCTGCGGTGCAGGTCCTCTGCTCTTGGTGCCGGTGACCGGACTCGAACCGGTACGCTGTCGCCAGCGGCGGATTTTGAGTGGTTATATCGATTCTGTTTTCCGCAGCAATCTGCACTCCACCGTTCCCAGAAAGCGTTGATATTACTGGCTTTTTGACTTTTTCGTGTTTTTATTAAGCAAATACGGAATGTCTTGGTGTTCTCTCCTGACAGCTCAAAAAAGCGGTTTGGAGAGAACTAAGAGAGAACTCCGGTACAACCCATTTTCTCGTGAGGAATGGTGGACATAGGAGAGAACTCAAACGAATTTTGAAGTTTTAGGAGAGAACTGAATCATACTATAGGTATCGAACCCATCTGTCAATGGTAATTTAGACGGAGGTTCGATCATGGAAAAACCAAGAAAGAGATATATACAACAATTCAAGCAATACCCCGATGTAGTGTCTGTACTAACATTTCGTGAAATGTTAGGTGGAATAGGCGATAGCTTTGCTCGAAAGTTAATTCACGAAGGACTTGTAAAAGCCATCTTCATTAAACCGCACTACTGGATCTTCAAAGAGTCCATTATTGACTATGTATTAAGCGAGGACTACGCGGAGAGAAGGCTGAAGGTGCGGGTATGAAAAACAGGCAGCTTAGTCTTTCGGATATTCAAAAAGACTATATCAGCAAAGAAGAATTTTACCAAATTGCACATATATGCAAGGAAACTGCATTGTGGTTGATAGAAACCGGCAGGGTATCCGCAGAGAAGCCGAAACGAAAAGGATTTGGATACAAAATTGCAAAGGAAGAAGTTGAAAGGTATTTGGCTGATCGTCAACAGAATCCATTGTACTATCTCAAGGGCAAGCGCCACAACTGTATCCCATATACTCCACCGCAGCCATATTCAAGCGAATTAGGCGGCGCTATTCGGTTGGCTGTGGAGCAGGAAATGTCCTCTCTGCCGGATCTGCTGACAGAAAAGCAGGTATGCGCGATTTTGGGATATCGCCCAAAGCAGATATTAGACTGGAAACATTCTGGGAAATTGATTGCTCTGAAATGTTTTAATAAAACATATTTTCCTAAAATTCCACTGATGGATTTTGTTTCTTCAGAAGATTACTACAATTTGCCGTGTAAAGGAAGGAAACACATCGAATTGCTGAGGAGAGTTCAAAAATGAGCATGAATACTATCGCAATCACCAACCAAAAAGGCGGTGTTGGCAAAACAACTACCGCTTTGAACCTCGCGGCTGCCCTCGCAGCTGAAGATAAAAAGGTCCTGCTGATCGACAATGACCCCCAGGGCAATCTCACCGCAGCCCTCGGCTATACGCCAGGGGAACAGAAGAATACGCTGGCAAAGCTGCTGCTTGTCCAAATTGACTCTCCGGAGGATCTGGAGCTCCACCTCGATCGTGCTGTACTACATACCAGCAGCGGCCTTGACCTGATCCCTGCCAACAAGCGATTAGCGGACGCTGCAGCCCGCTTGCAGGTCATGCAGCTTTCACAGTATAACGCATCTGGCATCTCAGATGACCCTTGCGAGAAGGTGCTGGACAAGCTGTTGGCATCCCTGTGTGGACTGTATGATTACATCATCATAGACTGTGGACTGAAGCATGAACTATTGACCGTTAATGCTCTGGCTGCGGCAGATTACTGCATCATTCCGGTGCAGGCACACTTCCTCGCCAGTGAAGGGATTCCCGATGTTTTAGAAATGGTGCGTAATGTACAGAATCGATTCAACCCCGATTTGAAGATTGCGGGCATTCTCTTGACCATGTATCAGTCCCGCCCGCAGCTCTGCCAAAGCGTTCGCTCCAGCGTGGGAGAGATCTACGGTGACAGCATTCATGTATTTGACCGCCCCATTGAGCAGACGATCAAGGTTGCGGAGTGCCCGGCAGCAGGCATGAGCATTCTGGATTATGCACCTAAGAATCCTGCTGCTGACTCCTATCGCTCTCTTGCTCAGGAGGTGCTGCGGCTTGGTTAAGAAAAGCATGGATGACCTGTTAAAGCGGCGCATGAGTGCAGCGCAGCAAGCATCAGAGTTGGAAGTAGGCAATGAGGCTTATGAAACCATGTTTCAAGCAAAGGCAGATGTGGCAGCTCCCCGCTTTTGCGAATTGCCGATCAAAAGCCTTTGCCCTTTTCGCACGGCAGACATTGGATTTCATCCCTACCCGCCCGAAAAACTCCGTGCATTCTCTCAGCAGCTTGCCGAGCAGGGCATCTACGAGCGCATTATTGTTCGTCCGATTCCGAATAGTGAGCAGTATGAGATCCTTGCCGGACACAATCGTACTGAAGCGTGGCGGCTGACCGGGCACTCAACAATTCCTGCGGAGGTCGTGGAGGCCGATGACGCAAGAGCGATTTCCATTGCCGTTGCCACCAATCTCCTGCGGCGGCAGGACCTCACCATCATTGAACGTGGCAAAGCGTATCGGGCGTTGCTTGATGAGAACAATCGCCACGGGCAACGGAACGCAACACCATCCTCAACAACTTTTGGCGATTCTCGCCAAAAGTTAGATGGAGATAGCAATGGCGAGACCTTTGGCGAGAATCGCCAAAGGTACAATGCCCGCAAGATCGTCGCAGATTTCTTCGGCGTGACGGAGTATGAGATCCGCAAGGCCATCAAGCTGGCAGCACTGATTCCGCCGCTTGCTGATATTTTGGAGAACAGTCCACGCAAGCTGCCGATTGCCTGTGCGGAACTCATTGCCGATTATGGTGCAGACTCTCAAAGGGCATTTGTAGAAATGTGCACCATTGAGGGATACACACTCAATAAGGCTGCTATGCAGAAGATCGTCCATATCTGTCCGCCGCCGTCTGCGGAGTGCCAAGCCCTGTATGAGGCTTGGCGGCAGGCACGGGCAGACGAGGAAATGCGTCGCGCTGCACCACCTAAGAAAATCGCCTTTGACCGTAGGAAATTTGCACCTTATCTGGACAAACTGAACGGCGATGAAGATTTAGAAGAGCTGTTTCTGGAGTTCTTGCGGCAGCGAATTGGCTGATGTATAATCGAAAAAAGAAAGAGAAAGGATAGCAACGCTATGAGCGAACAGAATAAAATTCAGCTTTTTGAAAATCAACCCATTCGCACGGCTTGGAATGAAGAACAAGAGGAGTGGTACTTCTCTGTTGTCGATGTAATCCATGTACTGACTGGAAGCGAGAACCCTCGCAGATATTGGAGTGACTTAAAGCGCAAGTTGAAGTCTGAGGGGGCAACTCAGTTGTACGAAAATATCGTACAACTGAAAATGAAATCGTCGGATGGAAAGAACTATAAGACCGACGCTGCCACAACCGAGCAGCTTCTCCGCATTATTCAGTCTATCCCTTCCCCCCGTGCGGAACCGGTGAAACGTTGGCTGGCAGAGGTCGGCAGGGAACGCATTGAGGAAACCATTGATCCGGAGCAGGCCATCGACCGCGCATTGGAAACCTATCTGAAAAAGGGCTATGACCCTGATTGGGTACATCAAAGGCTGCTCTCTATCCGCATTCGAAATGAGCTTACCGATGAGTGGCAGAAACGCGGTGTGGAAAAGGGGCGTGAATTTGCGATTCTGACCGATGAGATCACCCGCACGTGGTCCGGCATGACCACGCGGCAGTACAAGAATCTCAAGGGGCTGAAAAAGGAAAACCTGCGGGACAACATGAGCGATACCGAATTGGTCTTGACTATGCTGGCCGAGGCGTCCACCCGTGATATTTCCAAAGCCTCCAAGCCGGAAGGATTTTCCGGCAGTATGGAGGTTGCCCGACAGGGCGGTGAGGTTGCCGGTGTAGCACGAAAGGCTCTTGAGGAGCGCACCGGCGCTCCGGTTATTACTGCGCAGAACGCCGCGCAGATGAACACCTTGGTTGTGGGCATGATCGAAGAAGCCGCCACGCTGCCGGCGCAAGCCGAAGCAGATGACAAAGAATAATAAGACTTATGCCAGAAGGCTCGACACCGCAAGGTGCCGGGCCTTTTTCTATCCCATTGTGAGGTACAAAGATGAAAGAAATGAATATACAGTTCCACAAAACACGACCGCAAAATCCATTTGACGATGGGGCGGAAGCCCGTTTGCACCGTATGGGCCTTCTGAGGATAGATGGAAGTGTGGACGAAGCCACATTGGACGCCTTGAGCCGCGCCTATTCCGGCTTATTGTTTGATGACTTGTGCGACACTTGCCAGAATTCTTGTGAGATCACAGAGATCCTTCGGAGACTATATGAAGCTGCGGAGCAGGCCGAACCACGGCAAAAGTTTCTGCTGATCTGTCTGCAATACGACGCGCTCTCTCAGCCGCTTCCCAATCCAATTTGGTGGATCAGCGGTGATTCGGAGCTTGCCGGGGACTTTGCAGAGCGTTTTATCTGCCATCTGAAGAAGCTGAGCAAGGCAATGGAGGTGACGGAGCCATGAAGGGAATCCTAATCTATCAGCCAACAAGCAAGTCCGCTCCGCTCGCCGATTTTATTGATGGGCTTGATCCGCGGCTGCGGGAAAAAATCCTCCTGCGGCTGTATTTCCTGACCCAGCTTGAAAAGCCGGAAATGAAAGAACCGCATTTCAAGCGATTTTCAATCGAGCGCTATCGGGATCTCTGGGAGCTGCGGGTGAAGAGCAAAGTGCTCATACGCATCATTTTCTGCACGCTTCCCAATGGAGATGTTCTGCTTTTGCATGGCTTTGTGAAGCGTCAGAAGCGGGATACAATGCAGGCACTGGAGCAGTCTATCAGAATACTTGACGCGCTGCGGGAACATCCGGAGCGCGCGGTAGAATACAAGATCAAGGAGGAGAAAGCGTCATGAAGCAGGTATCCGGCATACCGCCTGACCGTATGGCAGGAATGCGCATCACAAAAATTATTTGAGAAGGAGGCTCTCCCAAACATGAAAAGAGTAATATCCTGCGTGCTGCTGATGCTGGTTCTTACCTCCAATGCCCTTGCGCTGGAGGTGCCTACGGACACGGTGGTTCAAAACCTCAACGGCAGTCAGCAAGCGATCAAAACCTTTACAGTATCCCCTGAGCAGGATCCTGCAGCGCTGATTGAGGAGCCCTTTGAGCTGGAAGGATATCTCTACACCTTCGCTGACATTGTGAAAAGTGAAAATCCCGTGGAAGAAACACAGATTCATACCGAGGTCATCACAGTTGAAACAACAAAAGATGACCTTGCTCTGATCCTTGAGCAGCTCAAGCCCACCATCGAATATGATGACGGCAGATTTCAGGGTACCCTCGCATTGGATCACACCAGTCTCAATACCGTAGCCGCCGGCTATGCTACGAAAAACTACACGGTGACGGAAACCAAAACCATCGGACAGCTTGACCGCAACGATATGTCCTATGTCCCCGCGACAACCATCAAGAACGGCAGAACCCTGAGCCTCGCTAATGTGGAGTGGCAGGTCACCGGCACCGATCTTGTGGGTGAGGCGCTGATGCCCTCTCAATATCAGGCTGTTGCTACCTACTCTGCGAAAGCGTCCTATCAGGCGGCTACAGGCTATGTTACAACAGCGGAGTATGTTGGCGATGTGACCCACGAGGGTGTTGAAAGTGTTACTTATGTTCTGACCTATATCGGGACAGAAGCGAACCACAAGGGCGTGTCTGCCGCTCAGGTCGGAGCGTTTTTTGCGGATCACTTTCCTTGGATCTTAGGTGGAATCGTTCTGATTTGCGCCGCTGTTGGCGGCACGCTGCTTGTATGCCGCCGAAAGGCCGTAGTGAAAGCAGAATGTGAAGCGGATGAAACAGAGGAAAACGAAGAAGATCAGGAGGCGTAAAAACATGAAACTCTTTCAGAAACTGGTCTGCATGGCATTGACGGCGACAGCAACAGCATCCCTTTCTATTTGCGCTTTTGCCGCGGACTATACCTTTGACACAGCCGCGGACACCGACTATTACCCTTCGACCTCTTATGAGGACACCTACGGTACCGCGTATCATTACGGCAGCAAAAATCTTGTGGATTATCAGATTCCCGAACTTCCCTACGGCGTTCTCAGCACCACACAAACCGGCGTCATGGAAAAGCTCCGACTCCCCGGCCTACAGCAGACTGTAGGCGGTTCGGCTACCGGTATCTACGGTGTGGATAGTGGCGTAGGTATCCCAGCGGTCACACCCGTCATTCCGTCCTATCAGGAGCCTGCTTATACAAGCGCCAAAGATATGGAGCGAAAGGACGGCAGCATCGGCACCCTGAAAATTCCCTCCCTGGACATCAACATGAAGGTCTGGGAAGGAGAAACAAACGAAAGTATGAAAAAGGGACTGGGACATTACAGCTCCACCTCAGCGTGGGACGGCAATATCGGCGTGTGCGGCCATAACCGAGGCGCCAAGTACACCATCGGCAGCATCACGGATCTGGAAATCGGTGACACCATCACCTATACCACGATCTACGGCACCCGCACATATGAGGTCGTTTTGGTAAAGACCATCTCCAATTCCGACTGGAGTTATCTGCAGGCGACAGCAGACAACCGTATCACGCTTACCACCTGTCTTGCCAATCAGCCTGAAAAAAGAATTTGCGTTCAAGCAGTGCAAATAACTCAATAAAATGATGGAAAACGGATGGAATTGTGCAAAAAATGTTGTGTCTCCGTTTTATCGGCGTAAGGATTTAAAATAAACCTTTGACAGCCTGAATCTTCTGTATTATCCTCAAATCACTCCGGAGAATCTTAATCAAAAGGAAGTATCAGTTTGGTACAGAATTTCAGACCAAATAGGAAAGATGACGAAATACGGGTCAAAATGGACATCACTGTTGACCTTCCCGCGGAAGTCGCGGAACAGGCAGAACGGATGGGCATTTGCGAGTTTGATCAATGCACCTTTGACGAAGCTACCCGACGCATGACCGCAAGTGTAACCACCGTCTTTTACCGGAAAGGGGCGTGATCATTTGAAGCGGATCCGAGTTATTTCCCTCGCTGTAATTGCTGCACTATCCTTAACAGTAACTTCTTTTGCCGCCGAAAAAAGTCCGCAGCAGTCTGCTGCCGCCTATCTGAGTGAAGCCGGCATTATGCTGGGCAACGAGTCTGGCGACATGATGCTGGAGCAGGGGCTGACACGGGCGCAGATGGCGGCGCTGCTCACCCGAATTGTCACAGATCCCGAGCAATTTGAAACGGACAGCGCCTTTTACCGCAGCCTTTGCAGCTTTACGGATGTTCCGGAATGGGCAAAAAGCTATGTGGGCTACTGCGTCGCAAATAATCTGGTTGCAGGGTATGGCAATGGACGCTACGGCTCCAATGACCCTGTTACTTCTGCGGCGGCCTGCACGGTGATGCTGCGGTGCTTGAATGATGTTGATGCTGTATGGGATTATCAGTCTGCCTGCCGGACTGCTGTTCAAATGGGACTTGCGGCGGAAGAGATTGTCGCGGACGCCGAGATCACCCGCGGGAATATGGCAGTACTGATCTGCCGCACGATGGCAAGGCTTGGTTACGATGTGAAATTGTCCGAAACGGCCCAGTCAAATCTCTCTGCCGATGGAATATCGGATGCAGCTGCCGCGCAGGAAACAACAGAATACTTCGATGACGCCGCAACCAAGCAGGACATCATTGACCGCACCAATGCGCTACGGCATCAAAAAGGCGTTGCCGCGCTGCGCGTCAACGACAAGCTCATGCAGGCGGCGCAGGTCCGGGCCGACGAGATGGCCTCCAGCAGTGTCTACTCTCATACCAGACCGGATGGACGACGAAACACCTCTGTTACCGATTGCCCGTATGTAGGAGAGAATATCCACCGCATCGCAGATTGGGCGCTGCAGGGTAAATCGGTATCCGAGGCCGCCGTGTGGTCATGGAACCTCTCCGGTGGACACCGGGACAATCTCCTCGAAAAGAATTACGCCGAAACCGGCGTGGGACTTTCAAGAGGAGTCAATGACAGCGGCGAGGCGTGCTGGTACTGCGTCCAGCTTTTCCTCTACGATGGATGCTCCGTCACTCGGGTGGATACCCCCACGAACAAATAAATCATCAACTCTCACGCAAGAGCAGGTCGTCAAGATCTGCTCTTTTTATTGCGCTTTTTGGAAAGGAGAAAGACATGAAGTCAATTAAACATCGCTTGTTGTCACTGCTTTTGACGCTGGTGACAGTCTTGAGCCTGCTGCCGACTGCGGCTTTTGCCGCGTCGAACACGGGTTCCGGCCTCAAAATTACCACCAACCAGGCATATTGGAGCACGCGCCTGCTCGCCAACGGTACGCCGTACAGCTACCGTCCTCCGCTGGTGGACGGCAAGCTCGTGTACTGCATGGATAGTGGTCTCGGATACCATTACGCAACCCCATCGTACTTAAATTCGTTTACCTGGACATCTGGCACCGGCGCGGATGCAGATGCCGTATTGCAGTCGGCTGTCACGAACAGCGGCCTCAGCGAAATGGACGCCGCGACCGTTGAGAATGTCAAGTGGATGATGACCTATCTCAACGACTGTAAAGAGTCCAACGTCGGCCAGCTTTTTATGGCTGTACAGACCTACGTTTGGGAGAATCAGTCCTATAAGGGCGAGCCCGGCGGAGACGGCGATGCGGGCGGCTATGCCAACGCCGACACCTACGAGCTGTATCTGAGCCTTATCGACTCCCTCCTCGCAAAGAAAGCAGCTGAGGATGCCGAGTTCCAGCGTCAGATCGAGGAGTACGCTGCGCAGGGCATTGCCGCAACCATCGTGGAGGATGAGAGTGCAAGATGGGCGGTGTATGCGATCTCCAGCAACCGCAAAAATCAGTCATTCTTCAACTACTATGGACCGCGCAAGCTCGTGACGGGCGAGCCTGCGCCCGACCAGCCCGAGCAGCCTACGGGCGGCACGGGCAAGATCGTGCTGAGAAAAACCGCCGGTGGGACCACAACCGGTCTCGCCGGTGCCCGTTTCAGCATCTACTTTAACGGTCAGATCGTCGGCAGCGACATCACCAATGCGCAGGGCGAGATCTATGTTGAGGATGCCGCCACCGGCCTTTGGAGCTTTGTCGAGACCTCCGCACCGGACGGCTTCTGTGTTGATCCCACACCGAAGAGCGTGTACGTAGATGTAACTGAGGGTGACCGCGAATACACCGTTGCGGCGATCAACTACGAAAAGCCCGATATGAAGATCACCAAGACCGATGCGCAGACCGGTGCGCCGATCCCCGGCACGGTGCTGTCCATCAAATCCGTGACCGGCAGCTATTCCACATCCGTCACCACAGGTACGGATGGCTCCGCAACGCTTCCGGCACTTCCCGCAGGCGTCTATGTCGTGCGTGAGGAATCCGTTCCCGAGCCGTACATTGTGAGCAATACGGAGCAGACCGTAGCGCTCCGACCCGGTAAAACCAGCGAGGTGCGCTTTCAGGATTACCAGAAGCCCGGTCTGGAAATTTTGAAGAAAAACATTGCCACCGGGGAGCCTATCGAGGGCGTGACCTACCGTATCGAGCAGATCGACGGCAGCTACTCCACCAGCGCCACCACAGACAGCGCAGGGCGCATCTTCCTCGATTCCATCCCCGTGGGCAGCTATCGCATCACGGAGAAAAATGTGCCTTCCCATGTCATTCTCTCTGAGATCCCCCAGGAGATCCATCTGGAAGCAGGCTGCACCCGCACGGTGACTTTTTTCAACGCGGTCAAACCCTCCCTGACGATCCTGAAGCGCAACAGCATCACCGGAGATTATCTTGCCAACGCCAAGTTCCATATCTATTACGGCTCAGACAATACCACCACCGGCGAGATCAACGACCTCGGTGTATTCACAACGGCCTCCGATGGTAAAATTACCCTCACCGATGTAAACCGTGGCTGGTACAAGCTGGTGGAGGAGTCCGCTCCCAAGGGCTTCGGCATTCAGGGCAGCGGCGTGACAGAATTCTATCTGGAAGCAAACACCTCCAAGACCGTGACCGTGGACAATGTTCCTCACAGTGCCCTTGTTGTGTACAAATATGACGCCAAAACCGGAAAGGGACTGGAGGGCTGCCGATTTGAACTGAGATATTTAGGCGGCGGCACTTCCGGCACTGGCGGCACAGTCATCGGGACCTATCTGACCGGCCCCAACGGAGCGTTCACCGTAACAAACCTCAAACGCGGCACTTACATCTGCCAGGAGATTGAGAGCGATGGAAATCACGTCATCGACCGTGAACCCCAGACGGTGTGGATCTCCGGCGAGGATCAGGATGTGGTGACGCTCCGCTTCGGCAATGCGCCGCTGGGAAGTTTGCTCATTACAAAGCTGAGCGATGACAGCAAGCACGAACCGCTCTCCGGCGTAGAGTTCCTTTTGACCGACAGCAGCGGCCATTATCTCGGCAACGACAACGGCCGCTTCACCACCAATGCCGCAGGTGAAATTCTGGTGGATGGTCTGGAACCCGGCATGACGGTCATTGCCCGTGAAGTCCGGGCAAAAACGGGCTACCTGCTGGATGACAGCCCCCAGCACGCGCTCATCAAGAGCGGCGAAACGGCGCATTTGCAGTTTCTGAACCAGCCTGCCGGTAATCTCATCATCCGCAAGGTCAGCTCCGGCCCCAACGGGGAGCCGCTGGAGGGCGTAGAGTTTAAGATCACCTACGCGGATGGCAGCTTCGTTCCCGACGCCAACGGCGAACTGTCCAGCAACGGCATTTATTACACCAATAAATCCGGTGAGATCCGCATCTCCGGCGTCGTCGGCACCGTGGTAGCAACGGAAACCAAGACGATTCCGGGCTTCACCATTGATGAAGCGACCCGCACACAGACGGTGGTAGTCAATCCCAACGACACGCAGACGCTGACCTTTTACAACAAACCCACTACAACATTGATTCTCCAGAAATACATTTCCGGCACGAAAAATGAACCGCTTGCCGGGGTACAGTTCCTTGTGACCGACTCCTCCGGTGCGGTAGTTGGCCCCAACAACGGCTACTATACCACCGACGCTGCAGGCCAGATCGTCATTGAGGGTCTGACCGACGGCATGACTGTTACCGCAAAAGAGGTCAAATCTGTGGATGGATTCGTGTTGGACGGGACACCGCAGAGCATTAAGATCGACCAGAGCCAGTCTCCCCAGCGCATGACCTTCTGGAATGAGCGACAGGGCGCGCTCATCATCAACAAGCTGTCCTCTCTGGACCGCAAGACGCCGCTGGAGGGCGTTACCTTCAAAATCACTACGGCTACCGGCGAGTTCGTCCCCGACGAAAACGGAAAAATCAGCTCCAACGGTCTGTACTACACCGATGAAAACGGGCAGATCATTCTCAAGGGCGTCACCGGCACACTGGTGGTAACAGAGGAAAAATCCATCTCCGGTTACACCATCGATGAGAAGACCCGCACGCAGACCGTGGTGGTCAACCCCAATGACACGCAGTCCCTCTATTTTTATAATGCTCCCATCGGTGGGCTGGAGCTGGTGAAAGTGAATGCGGCGGACAAAACCCAGCGTATCCCCAACACCACCTTCGAGATCCGCCGTGTCAGCGATGGCGGTCTGGTGGACACCGTCACCACCGGAACGGACGGCCGCTTGTATGTGCCCTTGGCAAGTGACAGCTATTACGCCGTGGAGACTGAGGCAGGCAAGGGATACCAGCTTGATAATACCCCCATCTATTTCACTATTGTGGATGGACGAACCACAACCAAGACGGTGACTAACAAAGCTGTTTCTGGTATCCTCATTCACAAGATCGACAGCACCACCGGCGAGGGCATCTACGGCGTTTCCTTCATTCTCTACGACAGCGGAAATAATCCCATTGCGCAGGAAACAAGCGATGACCGCGGTTATGTCCGTTTTGAAAACCTGACCGCTGGCCGTTTTTATCTGCGTGAATTGGAAAATGAGGGATATATTCCCGACACGCAGAAAAAGACCGTGTATGTAAAGTCCGGCGAAACCACAGAAATCGAATGGAAGAATACGCCCATCACCGGTCAGCTCCAAGTGACGAAGGTCAGCGCCGACTACAACTCTATGAACGGCTGGCCCGCCGGAACGCCGATCCCCAACACCGTCTTTGAAGTTTACAATGCCCGCACCAACCGTCTGGTGGATACCATCAAGACGGATAAAAACGGGCTTGCGGTCAGTAAGCCTCTGCCTCTGGCGCGGTACAAAATCGTAGAATCCAAGGCGGCGGAGTTTTATGGGCTGGATAAGACACCCATTGAAGTGGAGATCGAACACGCCGGTCAGATCGTCAAGGCAGTCATGACCAACAAGAGCCTGTCCACCAATGTTTCCATCAAGAAAACCGGCTATGTGGAGGTCATGCCGGGGCAGCTTGTCCGCTACAATTTTGCCGACATTGCCAACAATTCCACCACGGCGCTGGAATCCTTCTACTGGCGCGATACCCTGCCCGTCAAGGCGGTGCGCCTTGAAAAGATCTACACCGGCACGTGGAATACCCCCGGCAACTATAAGATCGTCTACCGCACGAATCTCAGCGGCGATACCTGGCGCACGCTGGCGGATAACCTGAGCACATCCAAAAACTACGTCTTGGATGCTTCGCCCGCGGCGCTGGGGCTTGCCGCCAATGAGTATGTGACGGAGTTCATGGCGGCGTTCGGCATCGTACCTTCAAACTTCCGTCAGGTGGAGGCGCCCCGCGTAGATTGCAAGGTGCTTTCAAAGCTCACCGGCGGCACGCAGTTCGTCAACACGTCGGATGCGGGCGGCGTCTACAACGGGCAGTGGATCATGGCGACCTCCCGCTGGGTCACCAGGGTCTATGCTCCCAGCAAGCCCCTGCCTCGCACCGGTTATTAAGGACTAACAACGGATGCCGCTCCGCAAGGGGCGGCATCCCCATTTTAAGGAGGTTGAGATTTCTTGAAATACAGAAAAATGATTATTCTGACATTGACACTTCTGCTCCTGACCACCCTCTGCTGCACCTCGGCACTTGCCGCAGGCGGGGATGTGGCGGGAGCGGTGGAGCAGACGTGGACGGAGGCGGCCAAGCAGATCAAGAGCGTGGTGGAGAAGGTGGTGTTCCCTGCATTGGATATGATCCTCGCCATCGCATTCTTTGTAAAGCTTGGCGGCGCGTACTTTGATTATCGCCAGAGAGGACAGTTTGAATGGACCGGCCCCGCCATCCTCTTTGCCTGCCTGATTTTCAGCTTGATCGCGCCGAAATACATCTGGAATATCATCGGGATCTAATTCGTGAAGAAGGAATTTAAAAATCAAATCCGGACTCTCCTGCCAGAGGCAACGAATAAGACACAATGGTTGCTTTGCCGGCGAATGATGTAGGCCTATAAAGTCACCTTTTACACCTCACAAAGATAGGCTTGCATAAAAGGTCTTATCTTGATATAATACTATCAAGAAATTGATAAGGAGGGCTTTCTATGCAAATCAGACCATCCTCTGCTCTGCGGAATGAGTACACGCAGATCTCCGAGCTGGCAAAGGCATCCGGTGAACCGATCTTCATTACGAACAAGGGTGAAGATGACGGTGTTTATATGAGCATGGCAGCATACGAGGAGCGGGAAAAAATGTTCCGACACCGCGACAAAATTTATGCTGCGGAACTCAGCAGATTGAGCGGAGAGCCTGTCTGCACGCCGGAGGAGCTTGACGAAAGAATGGAGGAGCTGTTCCGTGCCTACGAAAAGTAAACTGGTCTATCTTCCACCTGCTCAACACGACTTCGAGGAGATCGTAAAGTATCACATTACGGAGGCAGGAACTCCCTACGCGCGGAAAATCTACAGTACGATGAAAACGACCATAAACCGTCTGCGGGATTTCCCGCTGATGGGGCAAACGCATCCGGACCCGATCCTTGCGGCAAGCGGTTACCGTAAACTTGTGCTGACGAAGACTTATGTTGCCATCTACAAATTGATTGGGGACACCGTCTACGTTTATGCGATCGTCAATGGCACAACAGATTATCCGCGGCTGCTCAAGTAAGCGCTGCAGTCAGATGCAAAACAAAATACTCTATGCGAAAGGCTGTCGCCCATCCGGGCGGCGGTCTTTTTGCGTCTCCGGAGGTGAATGAACAATATTTATTTGGAACTTTGTTGCCGCGACGGTCCTGGATCAGCTGGTGGACTGGATCTACGGGCAGATCGTGGGCTTTCTCGGCAATTTCTTTGCCCTCATGGGCAATATGGGCGTGGAACTTTTTGAACTGGAATGGGTCAGCGCCATTATTCTCTTTTTCTCCCGCCTTGCGTGGGCGTTGTTTGCCGTCAGCGTGGTGGTCTGCGCCTTTGAATGCGGCATTGAATACTCCACCGGCAGAGGCAATCTCCAGCAGTGCGGGATGAATATCATCAAGGGCTTTCTGGCGGTGAGTCTCTTCACCGTTGTCCCTGTCCGGCTCTATGCTTTGTCGGTGTCGCTGCAGGGAACCTTTTCCGCAGGGCTTACCGGCTACGGTCGGAGCATTGGTGAGGTGGGACAGGACATCATTACGGAGCTCAATGAGATCCAGACCCTGTCGGATGTGGTGAACAGCTCCCACTTCGGCCTTGGCGTCATCACCAGCCCCATTATGCTCCTTTTTTGCGTGATCCTCATGGGCTACGCGGTGCTGAAGGTGTTTTTCGCCAATCTGAAACGCGGGGGCATTTTACTCATTCAAATTGCGGTGGGCAGTCTTTATATGTTC
>ERZ772886.1584-NODE-1584-length-20181-cov-6.634304_pt1 | contig 20181 bp, 14 predicted proteins | sample MGYA00512128_ERZ772886 | MGnify/ENA primary metagenome ERZ772886 (study PRJEB29015, sample SAMEA2737698) | human gut metagenome | biome: human gut; feature: human-associated habitat; material: faeces | place: China | collected 2012 ... | reverse complement strand
ATCAGGAAAAACACTAAATTAATAAAGGTCACGCTCCCGGCCACACCTTCTCGTCTTTCTGCCAGAAAAAGAGCCGAAGGATTTCTTACGCCGCGCAACCCCTTGTCTGTCATCCCGAAAACACCGATTTCGTTGACAGAACCGAAACGATTTTTACACGCGCGAAGAATACGGTAATTCGACTCCGGATCCCCTTCAAAATAAAGAACAGTGTCAACCATGTGTTCCAAGACGCGAGGGCCGGCCATCGCACCCTCTTTTGTGACGTGTCCGACGAAGATAACGCCGATGCCCTTTCGTTTGGCAATTCTCGTCAGCCGCGCTGCACATTCTTTAACCTGAGAAACAGACCCCGGCGCCGCACTTAAATCTTCGGAGAAAAGTGTTTGAATCGAGTCAATCACAACCCACTGGGGGCTAGTTTCTTCAATGATCGCTTCAATTTTTTCAAGCTGAATTTCGCTGATAAATTTGAGACCTTTAGTATTAACGCCGAGACGCTGAGCGCGAAGCGCAACCTGAGTCGGACTTTCTTCGCCGCTCGCATAAAGGCAAACCTGACCCAAAGCAACCATTTTGCACATTGCTTGGAGCAGCAAGGTCGATTTTCCGATCCCGGGGTCACCGCCGATTAGCACGACGGAGCCTGGAACAAAGCCTCCACCCAGCGCCCTTTCGAGTTCGCTGAAGCCGATTAAGATTCTCGGGCTTTCCTTTGCTTCAATTTCTGATAAGTCGAGAATATCGCTGGTCCCGGCGAGGGCTGTCCTGCCTCTTGCCGAGGAAGCTGCAGTGGCCTGTTCTGCCCGCGCATAACGATTAGAAGACTCCGCTTCGATTCGGAATTCTTTCATCGTGTTGTAGGCTTTACAGGAAGGACACTGTCCGAACCATTTCGGAGCATCGTATCCGCACTCTGAACACACCCATGCGGTTTTCGTTTTGGATTTACTTGCCATATCTATTCTCGAACAATTCGGCTCTATTCTAAAGACTCTAATCTAACCAACAGTGCGACGGTTTACGCCGCAACATCAATTCTTGTCGGTGAAATAATCGCTCAATCAAAAATACATCGTGAAAAAATGATCCTTTACGGTCACGCCTAGGTGAGGACCAGATCTTTCATTCGTCAAAAATAAGGTTCGGAGTAAAATTCAGGTTCAAGATATTTCGAGTAAGCAATAAATGGCAAACCCCTCTATCTCTTTTACCGACAGGTACAGTTCGACGCTCCAGCCGCTGCTCCTGTTGGCTACGGACTACTTGGCTATTATTATTGCCGAGTGGTGTGCCGTCGGAGGCAGGGACATTGTTTTAGAGTTACTCGGAAGAAAGAACGATTGGTTCGAGCTGAACAATTTTTATTTCTACTTGTTTGTACCTCTCATTTTCATGGTTTTCCTCCATTGGGGCAGAACCTATATTCGTTTGCTTTCTATCGGAGAGATGATTCGGAGAACCTTCTACTCGGTAATCTATGCCATTGTCGTCTCTATTGTCGTTTTATTTATCGCGGGGAAAGCTCCTGTCGTTTCGCGCCTTTTTATTGCATTCTTAGGCTGTTTTGTTTTCGTTTTTGTTTGCGGCTCTCGCCTTCTTGTTCGTTACCTCTGTAACCGTGCCAATATCCTTTTAGAACCGACGATCATCATCGGATCCGACGACACTGCAAAACGCGTCTTGAACTATTCCGCGACAAATTCCTTTTTTGGAATCAAAGTCGTAGGAATTATCGATGATAAAACTTCTGGGACCGCCCTCGAAGGAAAATACCCCCGGCTCGGCTCTACGGACAAGGCCGCAAGAATTATCCTTCGGACAGGAGTACAAAACATCCTGATCCTGGCCCCGAGAATGGACAAACGGCGGCTTTACACGCTTATTGATGAAATTTTTCCTCTGGTTAAGAATATTTCCTTCGTACCGGAAACGGAGGAGCTGCCCGTATCCAATATGGAAATGCACAGACTGTATTCTGAAAATCTTGTCGTCATTTCCGTTAAAAATAATCTCTCACGGTGGTACAACCAATTCCTTAAGAGAGCATTCGATCTATCGGTCGCAACCGTCGGGACGATTGCGATTTCACCGATTCTTTTAGGGATCGCCATTGCCATCAAAGCCTCAAGTCCGGGACCGGCCTTTTACGCTCATCGGCGTATCGGTAAAGACGGTATTCATTTCAACTGTTATAAATTCCGCTCAATGGTGGTCGACTCCGACAGGCGCTTACAAGAATATTTGCGGGCTAACCCTGAAGCGGCAAAAGAGTGGGAAGAGACTCATAAACTCAAGCATGATCCTAGAGTGACTAAGATCGGAGCATTCCTTCGTAAAACTTCGCTTGATGAATTGCCTCAGCTTTTTAATGTCATTCGCGGTCAAATGAGTCTTGTCGGCCCAAGGCCTATCGTGGATGAGGAAGTCATTAAATATGACGTCTTCTTTTCCGATTACACAATGGTTAGACCCGGGATGACAGGCTTATGGCAGACAAGCGGTCGAAGCGATACTTCTTACTCTCGACGAGTTCGTTTGGATGCTTGGTACGTCAGAAACTGGAACATCTGGCTTGATATCAGTTTACTGGTCAAAACAGTAAGAGTAGTCCTGTCTTCTCGATCCGGCGCTTACTAACTAATTGAACCCTTTTACTCCGCGATAAACAACGATGAAAATTTGGATTACAGGAGCTTCAGGCATGCTTGGCACTGAACTCGCGTCGAAACTGTCTTCTCATGATCTGCTTCTGACCGGCCGAAGTGATCTCGACATCTCTAACGAAAACGCAGTCCTAAATTTTTGCAAACAAAATAAGCCGGATACCGTAATAAACAGCGCGGCTTTTACAAACGTGGATGCCTGCGAAACAGAAAAAGATCTCGCCTGGATGGTCAACGCATGGGGATGTAGAAATTTAGCACTCGCTTGCAGCACGGTCGGATCTCGTTTAATAAGTATCTCGACTGATTATGTTTTTGAAGGTGACTCTTCTCGACCCTATCATGAATTTGACGTCGCAAATGGAGGTAAAACTGTTTACGGACAGACTAAATTTGCCGGAGAACAATTCATTAGGCAGCTTTGCCCTAATCATTTGATCGTCAGAATCGCATGGCTTTACGGCAGCAATGGCAAAAATTTCGTAGATACAATGCTTTCTCTTGCCGAGAAAAATTTAAGCGAGATAAAAGTTGTCAACGATCAAATAGGCAATCCGACAAGCACGTCTGCAGTGACATACCTCATAAAAGACTTATTACGAACTGATTACAAAGGTGTTGTTCACGGTACCTGTGAAGGCTCCGCGACATGGTATGACTTTGCAAAAACCATTTTTGAATTGTCTGGATTACACCAGAAAGTGGTTCCGTGTACATCGAAAGAATTTGTGCGCCCTGCTCCCCGGCCGAGCAATTCTCGGCTGGAGAAAAGGGTCATTCAAATGTTGGGGCTAGCGCCCATGCCTGAATGGAAAGAAGAACTGGCCAAGTACCTCAAAACATCTATTTGAGATATCTGGAATTCTCCTTCAAAACCTCTGGAATGTATGCAGGGATAGTTTTATCCTTTGACGGACGATAAGTTTTGTCCAAAAACTCCAATGCACCTGCGGCGTTGATTAGAACAATCCTATTGGGCTCAACAAAAGCGTCTCTGCTCCATCCTTTGGAGTACACCCAATTCCGGCGCCCCGCTTCCTTCCAGATAGACATTCCGACTGAATAATCTTCCGTGGGGTTTTCACATCCCAGAACCTCAGGCAGCAAGGTCGGTACAAGATCGAGATGTGAAGTCATGTATTCAATGTTGGCAGGTTTCTTACCGGGCCAATGAATCACCAGAGGGACCTTAATTTGAGCATCCGTAAAGTTTCCTCCGTGGCCCCAAAAATTCAGCTTATTGTCATTAAATTCATCACCGTGGTCAGAACTGATAACCACTATCGTTTCATCAAGAAGATGCTTTTCCTCTAAATAATCCAAAACTTTTTGGATGAGGTTGTCGGCGTAACGGACGGAATTTTTGTATCTTGCCAGGTAAGGAGCGGGATCAAAGGAATTATTCAGTTCCATGTGATTAATCGATCCCCAATATGGCTTAAATACCTCGTACTTCGATTCCTTTGGAAAACTATATGCATGCACAGAGTCGAAGAAAATGAAACTAAAGAAGCGGGAGCCGGGTTTGAGAGAAGACTGCCACTTTTCAAAATCTTCTACGGCAAATGCATCGGAATCGACAGCGCCTTTTCCTCTTGGATAGATTGGAAGATTAGAAATCCCTGCAAATATGGACTTATGAAACTCTGGCATATTCAACGGTGCGCCGGCAAAAATCCCTATTTCATAGCCTCTCTTCTGGAGCGCTATTAGCAAAATCCCGGGAGTTCCGCTTGACAGGGAGCCTGTCCAATAATTTCCGGGGAGCCCTGTAAACAATGAAAAAATACCGTGCCTTGTATTATTCCCGTTCGAATAGTGGTTATTAAACCTTGAATTTTTTAAGGCAAATTTCCAGGTATTAGGCATAACTTCTTCTGTCAGCATGTCGTACCGAAGAGTGTCTACAAACAGAAAAAGAATGTTGTAATCTTTTGAGGGCTTACACACCAAAGGATTGAGCGGATAGTTTAATTTTCCGTGTTCGTCTAAAGAGACCTTTCTTGCGTCGATGGCTTTTTTGTCGATTAATCCGAGCTTTTGAAGCTGCGTGTTCATCCTAAGAGGGCGAGCGAGCGGAATCTTGTCAAAAACGGAAACAAGTCGAGTGTTGAAATTAGCAAATCCCCAGGAGTAACAGAGGTTGGAACAACAAAAGCCGGCTAAAACTAGAACCAAAGCCGTGAGCGATAGCTTTTTGAAGGTCGCCAACTTGAAAGATATAAAGGTAAATATCCAAGACAGCAATCCTAAACCTAATATCCAAGCTGCTATTTCAAATATCATCGGAAGAGAAAACGAAACGATTCTTCCGCCTCCGAGGAATGTCATTTGAATCATTGCAAAATTCAAATGTGTGCGGTACAAAGGATAAATAAAAGCGTCGGCAGCCAGGTAGATCAGAAATATCCAATCTAGAAAAATCGTAATTCCAAAGAGAAGTTTTTTATTCTTTCTGAGCAAAGGATAAGCAAGGAATATTGAACCTAAAACTAGCGCAATAAGGGTAAATAAACCGAAGGTATAGCTAGAAAAAATAAGGAGTTGGCCTTTGTCCCAACCAGCAAGAACGCCGGCAGAAAAAATGCTGCGAAGGCCCAAGCAAAGCGATCCTAGGCCTAACAAAAGAGCGTTAATAGTAACAAAAGCGAAATTGAACAAATTACTATCCTTCTTCATAAAACATGTTCGGTAAGAATTATCCTTCAGCACTTTACTTTTGAAATGCTGCCTTTGTCCCTATAACTCTTTATAACCAACAAAGCGTACATATTTTATTTCCAAAACCAGTCTTCAGCTGAAAGTAGACCTCAGTGGACCAAACAGGTAACAAACCTGCCCAACGATGATTGATAGACAAACTCTTGAGCCTCAGACTGAACGATAAAGTTTGGTCTCAAGCTCTAATTTAGGTGAAGAAGTCAAATTTGGTCACAGAGCCTGCCCGGAGAAAACTATCAAATAACTAGAACTTGCCTTGTTGAAGAATCTTGCTTACTACAAGATCGCTTCCTTTATTTGTTAAGTGATTGTCATCATGGTAATAAATCGAATTTACCCCATCTCCCACAGAACAAATTCCCTGATCGCATATTGCCTTTGACGCATCAACAACCGTGACAGACGAAAAGTTCTTTGCAACTTTTCCGATCATTTCGTTGATTTTGGCATCATTATTTCTTCTCTGATCTTCTTGGAAGGTGCAATTTCCTGCAGTCGTTTGCAATGGGCGACTTTTTATACAGTTCTTCGGATTTAATGGAATCTGGGGAACATCTAATACCACGATTACTTTTTTCTTATGCATGACGAGTTCACTAATGGTTTGGGATAGAAGTTTTCCCAAAGTGATTAGATTACTGTCATTTTTGTAATCTAATAACTGGAAGTCTCCTTTTTTGGAATTAACAAAATAATGCCATCGGGCACTCAACACCACCGTCTTTATATCGGGATCGTTAATTACAGTATCCAAAGCCTTACTCATTAAGGGCTGCTTACTGCTTTTTTCGTGTTTTAACGATATTATTCCCTTCACAGGAGGAGTACCTGGATGGCCTATTAGAAGAAACTGCTTGCCCCAATTTTTCTGTAATCCAAAAGCTAGATGGTGTGCGTGAGAATCTCCAATTAAAGCTAGAGAAGGCTGAGAATTTTCAGGGGCCCAACAAAACTCCAAATCTGCAGAACAACCATATTTGACCTTTGCATATTTATTCTGTTTAGGAAAAGTGTTCTTACCAGAAAGAGCCGCGGCAGCGGAGTCTCCTAATCTGCCTGGAAATCCGTCCAGACTTTGGACCAGCAAACCAAGTAAGGTGCAACAGAAAACACAAATTGAGAGAGAAATTGTTAACTTTTTTGTAATTGCTTTCTTTCGGATAGGGGTTTCAATAATGAAATAACTAAAGAGAGAAAGAGCTAAGCCGATTAACAAAAGAAAAAAACAAGTTGGGTAATTAGGGAGATTTCCTCCATTAAGGTTCCTAGCAATTGACAAGAGAGGCCAATGCCAAAGATACCAGGTATAACTGATGAGGCCAACAAAGACAAAGGGACTCGAGCTCAAAACATTTTTATTTATCCAAGAATCACGAAAAATGATAAGTAATAATGTGCCGAAGACTGGAAGTAATATCAAAAGCGGTCTATAAGTCGCATCTCCTGTTGCAAACAGAATACCCGCAGAAATAAATACAAGGCCGGCGACGCTACCGATGGAGTTGCGCTTCTCACGAAGATTAGTCAATAACTTAATTTTACCCCCCCCAAGTTCCCGTGCTCTTTCTTCTCTTAATTTTGAGGCTATGGGCTGGACCAATCCTTTTGAAGAAATGCTAGGGTTTACTAAAGCAGCAAGAATACATCCTGTACAAAGTTCCCAGAAACGAGTATGGAGAGAAAAGAAAGCAACAATAGATGAAGTTTGACTCTGATAAAGATCGAAACCAAAAGAAACCAGCCATAAGACACAAAGGACCGGCAAGACTCTTTTCTTTACCTTCCAGAGGATCCAGCAAAGTAAGGGATAGAAAATGTAATATTGTTCCTCAACAGCCAAAGTCCACAAATGCATCAAAGGTTTCATTTCGGTAGCTGTATCCCAATAACCACCGGAATGACGGATAAGGAAAATGTTCTCTCCAAATGCAGATCCATAAATAGTCTGCTTTCCGAGATTTTTGAATTCCTCTGGTGTTAAAAAGAGAGAGCCAAGTAATATGACACCAAGCAAAAGAAAGGCAAGCGCTGGAAATATTCGACGAATCCTTCTCGCGTAGAAATCTAAAAAACTGAATGACTCCTTTTCGAGAGACCTAAAGATAATCGTCGAAATGAGATAGCCAGAAATGACAAAAAAAACATCTACACCAACAAATCCTCCAGGGAGTTGAGTCGGAAAAGTATGAAAAATAACAACCGAAACAATTGCTATCGCCCTCAGACCATCAATATCTGGCCGATAATGAGATGGCTTGATGGGAGGAAGAATCAAGGAAGACATTGGAGTAAGCGATTCAAGACTAAAAAATCACTCTAAGAAAGAGCTGACACGCGCAGAAAACTATCACATAATATTTTCTAAGGCAACTTAACAAGTTACTAGAATCTCCCCTTACAGGCTGTCTATAAACTTTAGCCTAATAATAGTTTTACCGATCACTAATCCAGTTATTTAAAATAACCCTGCGCAAACTTCAAAAGTTACTCAAAATAAAGAAAAATTTCATTTAACACTATGGCAGTCCTCCATATTTACACAAAGAACGGAAAAATATATTGCACGGCAAAAGAGCCCTTCCTGGGAAAAGAAAAGCCGTTACCAAACTTACCTGCTTTCTCTGAACTCTTCTCTAGCGGCGTAACTTGCGTTGTCTTTAAACTTCCTTCTCTCCTGAAAACAAGAAACTTTAAATTAATTTGTTTCGCACTGCTTTCTTTTGTACTTAGAAAATACTATAGGCAAAAGATACCTAAATTATTAGACTCTTTCTTAAACAAGCAGAAAGAAAAAGATTTATTCTTTATCGGAGGTTCCGTTGGGGCTGAGTTAATCAAATTCCATTATGCAAAGAAAAATGATGTAGTGGTCGAAGGAGTTGACGCCTTGCCGCCAAGTTTATCAGCAAATTGCCTGTCATGCGCAGAGTGCTGGCTACCGACGTAGAAGCCGCCTATAACGGCGACCCTGCCGCCGAAAGTTATGGCGAAGTTATTTTCTGCTATCCCGCTATCAAAGCCATCAGTAACTACCGCATCGCGCATGAGCTACTGGAACTGGGTGTCCCCCTGATTCCGCGTATCATTACGGAAATGGCGCACAGCGAAACAGGTATTGATATTCATCCGGCCGCCAAGATTGGCAGTCACTTCACGATCGACCACGGCACAGGTGTGGTAATCGGCGCAACGAGTATCATCGGAAACAACGTCAAACTCTATCAGGGCGTCACTCTGGGAGCCAAGAGTTTCCCGCTGGATGCGGATGGAAAGCCAATCAAAGGCATCCCGCGCCACCCGATACTGGAAGACAATGTAATCGTTTATTCCAACGCCACTATCCTGGGAAGAATCACTATCGGACGCGATGCAACCGTAGGCGGTAATATCTGGGTGACGGAGAACGTCCCCGCAGGAGCAAGAATCGTACAAACCAAAGCAAAAAAATAAAACCAAATAACTATATATGAACGAACAATTCGAGATGATTGCCAAGACCTTCCAGGGACTGGAGGAGATACTTGCAGAAGAGCTGACAGCACTAGGAGCCAACGACATTCAAATAGGCCGCCGAATGGTGTCATTCACAGGGGATAAACGTATGATGTATAAGGCTAATTTCTGCCTCCGTACTGCTATCCGTATTCTTAAACCGATCAAGAACTTTACGGCAAAGGATGCTGACGAAGTTTACAATGAAATACAGGCAATTCCTTGGGAGGAATATCTCGACGTAAACAAGACATTTGCAATAGATGCAGTAGTATTCAGCGAAGAATTCCGCCATTCGAAGTTTGTTTCGTACAAGGTGAAAGATGCAATCGTGGATTATTTCCGTGAAAAGACAGGCAAACGCCCGTCTGTACGCATCAGCAATCCGGACGTATTGTTGAATATCCATATCGCACAAACGACCTGCACCTTGTCTTTGGACTCGTCCGGTGAATCACTTCACCGGCGCGGTTACCGCCAGGAAGCCGTAGAAGCTCCGTTGAACGAGGTATTGGCTGCCGGTATGATTCTGATGACCGGCTGGCGGGGAGAATGTGACTTGATTGATCCGATGTGCGGTTCGGGTACTATTCCAGTGGAAGCTGCATTGATAGCAAGAAACATCGCTCCGGGCGTATTCCGTAAGGGATTTGCATTTGAGAAATGGGTGGATTTCGATGCGGATATGTTCGACGAGCTTTACAATGACGACAGTCAGGAGCGTGAATTTACACATAAAATTTACGGATACGACAACAATCCGAAAGCGAACGAAATAGCAACTCATAACATAAAGGCAGCGGGGGTATCGAAAGATGTCGTACTGAAACTGCAACCGTTCCAGCAATTCGAACAGCCGAAAGAGAAGTCTGTCATCATCACCAACCCTCCTTATGGAGAGCGTATTTCCACCAATGATTTGCTCGGACTATACCAAATGATTGGCGAGCGCCTGAAACACGCGTTTGTAGGAAACGAGGCATGGGTTCTCTCCTATCGGGAAGAGTGTTTCGACCAGATTGGTTTGAAAGCCAGCCAAAAGGTTCCTTTGTTCAATGGGCCACTGGAATGTGAATTCCGCAAATATGAAATCTTTGACGGAAAATACAAGGAGTTCAAGAGTCAGGAAGAAGCAGGAGAAGAAAAGAAAGAGACGGAAGGAGAACAAGCGTCTAAGTTCAGGGAAAGAAAAGAATATAAACCTCGTCGGGAAGGAGAATTCAAACCCCGTAGAGAAAGTGAGTTCAGGCCTCGTCGGGAAGGTGACTCCAGACCTCGCAGAGAAGGAGAATACAAGCCGCGCCGGGAAGAAGGAGAATTCAAGCGGGAAGGAAACAGAGAGAGAAAACCGCAGGGAGAATTCCGTAGCCGAAGAGACCCGAAAGCTCCGAGAGAGTTCAAAGGAAATCGGGAACCGAGGATTCCGAAGAAGGAAGAGGAGTAAACAAGCGTTAATAGTTAATTGCACATTCACAAGAAATTAGCAACGAAAAGCAATTTAATGAATTATTCAATGCTTTTGCCAAGTTGGGTGCTGCTATTCGGATAAAGAGCACTTCTTTGGACAGAGTAAAAATAAAAGGATTTAAAAACAAATAATAAAGAAAAGAGCAATGAGTAAAGTTGGAAAAAGAGCCTTCCTTTTGTTGTTGGCAATCCCAATTGTAATCAATGTTATGGCACAAGAAACCAAGAAACCGACACTGGAAGACCTGATTCCGGGCGGTGAAAGTTATCGTTATGCAGAAAACCTGTACGGGCTGCAATGGTGGGGCGACGAGTGTATTAAACCCGGCATCGACACCATCTATTCTATCCAGCCGCAAACAGGCAAAGAAACAATGCTCATCACCCGTGAGCAAATCAACAAAGCGCTTGCAGAAGACAAGGCAGGAAAGTTATCCCATTTGTATTCCGTACGTTTCCCATGGGCGGAAAAGCCGCAAATGTTACTGAACATAGCCGGAAAATACATCGTATATGATTTCAAGAACAACCGGATTGTCAGCAGTCGCAAGCCTAAAGCCAAAGCGGAAAACGAAGACTACTGCACCGCCAATGGAAATGTAGCCTATACAATCGGCAACAATCTATACGTAAACGAACAGGCGGTGACGAACGAGCCCGAAGGCATCGTCTGCGGCCAGTCCGTACACCGCAATGAGTTCGGTATCAACAAAGGTACATTCTGGAGCCCGAAAGGTAATCTGCTCGCCTTCTACCGTATGGATGAAAGTATGGTGACTCAATACCCGCTTGTAGACATTACCGCACGTGTGGGCGAAGTGAACAATGTCCGCTATCCAATGGCAGGAATGACCAGCCACCAAGTGAAGGTAGGTATCTACAACCCCGCAACGGGCAAAAGCATTTACCTGGATGCAGGCGACCCTACCGACCGCTACTTTACGAACATCAGTTGGGCACCGGACGAGAAGAGCCTCTACCTGATTGAAGTAAACCGCGACCAGAACCATGCCAAACTTTGCCAATACAACGCAGAAACAGGCAAGCTGACAAAGGTGCTCTACGAAGAAACTCACCCGAAATACGTAGAGCCGCAAAACCCGATTATATTCTTGCCGTGGGATACCAGCAAATTCATTTATCAGAGCCAGCGCGATGGATACAATCACCTCTATCTGTTTGATACCAAAGCAAGCATTTACGGTGACCTTCAGGAAGGAACCGGTGGCGCCCAATATCGCGAATCAGTGAAGGTAAAACAGTTGACTAAAGGCAACTGGCTGGTAAAAAATATATTAGGCTTCAACGCTAAGCGGAAAGAAGTTATCTTCACCGCCATAGAGGGCTTGAGAAGCGGTCATTTCGCAGTAAACGTGAACAACGGAAAGATGAGCCGCCCGTTCGATAGCAGTAAAGAGAGTGAACACAACGGAGTGCTCAACGCTTCCGGGACGTTCCTTATCGACCGTTATTCCACTAAAGACCAGCCCCGCATCATTAATCTGGTAGATACAAAGAACTTCAAAGAAACCGTAAACCTGCTGACTGCCAAAGACCCGTATGAAGGTTATCAAATGCCAAGTATTGAAACCGGGACAATCAAAGCGGCCGACGGCACAACCGACCTTCACTACCGCCTGATGAAGCCGGCAAACTTTGACCCGAACAAGAAATATCCAACCATTATTTACGTCTACGGAGGTCCTCATGCCCAATGTGTCACCGGAGGCTGGCAGAATGGCGCACGTGGCTGGGACACGTATATGGCCAACAAAGGCTATATCATGTTTACGATCGACAATCGTGGCAGCAGTAACCGCGGACTGGAATTTGAGAACGCCACCTTCCGTCGCCTCGGGATTGAAGAAGGCAAAGACCAGGTAAAAGGTGTCGAATTCCTGAAATCCCTCCCTTACGTAGACGGCGGACGCATCGGCGTGCACGGCTGGAGCTTTGGAGGGCACATGACCACTGCCTTGTTGCTCCGTTACCCGGAAATATTCAAAGTAGGCGTAGCCGGTGGCCCTGTCATCGACTGGGGATATTATGAAGTGATGTACGGCGAACGCTATATGGACACACCGGAAACCAATCCTGAAGGTTACAAGGAATGCAACCTGAAAAACCTCGCGGGTCAGTTGAAAGGTCATCTGCTGATTATCCATGACGACCATGACGACACTTGCGTGCCTCAACACACCTTGTCGTTCATGAAAGCTTGTGTAGACGCCCGCACCTACCCCGACCTGTTCATCTACCCGTGCCACAAGCACAACGTGTCAGGTCGCGACCGTGTACATCTGCACGAAAAAATCACCCGGTACTTTGAGCAGAACCTGTAAAAAGCGGCTGCTTATCCATACCTAATCAAACGTATAACAGTATAACTTATAACAGTATAAAGATGAAGATTTTATTACTAGGCTCGGGCGGCCGCGAACATGCACTGGCATGGAAAATTGCCCAAAGTCCGAAAGTTGAGAAGCTGTATATTGCTCCGGGAAATGCCGGAACAACTGCCGTAGGCGAAAATGTCAACATCAAGGCTACTGATTTTGAAGCTATCAGCGCTTTCGCCCTGAAGGAAGACATCGCCATGGTCGTAGTAGGTCCCGAAGATCCGTTGGTAAAAGGAATCTACGACTACTTCCAGAACCGCCCCGAACTTAAACACATCGCTGTTATCGGTCCCTCCGCACAGGGAGCCGAACTGGAAGGAAGCAAGGAATTTGCAAAAGGCTTCATGATGCGTCACAACATCCCGACAGCCCGTTACAAAAGTATCACTTCCGCAACTATTGAAGAAGGTTTGGCCTTCCTCGAAACATTGGAAGCTCCTTATGTACTGAAAGCCGACGGCCTCTGTGCCGGAAAAGGCGTACTGATTCTCCCCACGCTGGACGAAGCCAAAAAGGAACTGAAAGAAATGCTCGGCGGTATGTTCGGCTCTGCATCGGCAACAGTTGTCATTGAAGAGTTCCTGAGCGGTATCGAGTGTTCCGTATTTGTCCTGACCGACGGTGAAAACTATAAAGTCCTCCCTGTAGCAAAAGACTACAAACGTATCGGTGAAGGCGACAAAGGTCTGAATACAGGGGGCATGGGTAGCGTAACCCCTGTTCCGTTTGCCGACGAAGTGTTCATGGAGAAAGTACGCACCCGCATCATCGAGCCGACAATCAACGGCCTGAAAGAAGAGAATATCGTCTACAAAGGTTTCATCTTCCTCGGATTAATCAATGTGAAAGGTGAGCCAATGGTGATCGAATACAACGTCCGTATGGGCGACCCGGAAACAGAAAGCGTCATGCTCCGCATTCAGAGCGATCTCGTGGAACTGCTGGAGGGCACTGCCGCAGGCAACCTGAACGAAAAGACACTCGTTATGGACCCGCGTTCGGCAGGTTGTGTGATTCTCGTCAGCGGCGGTTACCCGGAAGCTTATGAGAAAGGATTCCCGATCAGCGGACTGGAACAGGCTGCCGCTACGGAAAGTATCATTTTCCATGCCGGAACAGCTATGAAAGACGGCCAAGTAGTTACAAACGGAGGACGCGTTATCGCTGTCTGCTCCTATGGAGCTACTAAAGAAGAAGCGTTGGCACAGAGCTACAAAGTAGCGGACATGATTGACTTCGACAAGAAGTACTTCCGCCGCGACATCGGCTTCGACCTATAACTGCCGGCGTAACGCCGAAGCAAGGCTTCCATTCGACAGCATTGTTTCAAATGAGAGGCGATGTTTATTCTAGAGAAGAGACGATGTCAACGCTAGATAAGAATCACCTTGGTAAAGCCACGCTAGAGGCAAATCTATCTCCATTCTCCTCCTTCGGGAAGGAGGAGTCCCCGTAGGGGGAGGTGGTAGGTGAATACATAAGTCTATTATTAAAACAGATAGGCGCACCTACCACCCCGGCTTTCAGCCACCCCTCCTTCCCCGAAGGAGGGGAAGCCATTCGGAGAAAACCATTCGGAAAGAAAGGAAAGAAAGGAGAGAATAAAAAGAAGGGAGAGAAGGGAAAGAAACCATAGAAACCACAGAAGAAACAGAAGCAACAGAAGCAACAAAAAAATAATTGAACGAGATTAAATGAGAAATAAAAAGCTGCAAGGTCAAGTAACAGCAGGGCGGTGGACGCTGCCTATCGTTGTCTTTATCTGTACCCTCTGTTGGGTACTGACATCCTTTTTACTGCCCGACCTCACAGCCTCAACAGTGGAAGACAGCACTCTCTCCCTCTGGCAATCCGCCCGCGACTTGTTACTTCCCGCATGGGCCGAACGACTTGTCAGCTATCTGATTTATGCCGTTATCGGTTATAGCCTGATAGAGCTGAACAACCGTTTCGGCATTATCCGTATGCGGGCGTCCATGCAGACAGCCATATACTTTCTGTTGGTCACTATCTGCCCGGAAATGCACTTGCTATATGCAGGAGACATTGCAGCCCTTGCTTTCCTGTTCTCCATTTATTTCCTGTTCAAAAGTTATCAGCAGCCGCAGGCAGCAGGCTATTTATTCTATTCCTTCCTTTTCATCGGAGCGGGAAGCCTGCTTTTCCCCCAACTCACCTTCCTTTCGGTACTCTGGATATTCGAAGCTCACCGTTTTCAGGCACTCAAGCCCCGTAGTTTCTGCGGTGCGCTCTTAGGCTGGGTACTGCCTTACTGGTTCCTGTTCGGGCACGCCTTCTTCTACAATCAAATGGAGTTATTCTACCGTCCGTTTACCGAACTGATAACTTTCGGCAAGCCCTTCGACCTGCAAATTCTCCAACCTTGGGAATTGGCAGTTCTCGGCTATTTACTTGTACTGTTCATTGTCAGCGCCGCCCATTGCATCATCGCAGGATTTGAAGACAAGATACGCACTCGTGCCTATCTGCAATTTCTTATCGACCTGAATATCTTCCTCTTCCTGCTCATAGCTTTGCAGCCAACCTATTGTGTCAATCTGTTGCCGTTGCTCATGATAAGCAGCAGCATCCTGATCGGACATTTTTTCGTACTGACCAACAGCAAGACATCGAACGTGTTCTTCATAATCTCGCTGGTCAGTCTCATCCTCCTATTCAGTTTTAATATATGGACGCTTTTATAGACTCAACAATACAACTCCTCATCGAATGGGGATTACCGGGATTATTCATCTCGGCTTTACTGGCCGGCAGCATCGTGCCTTTCAGTTCCGAACTGGTACTGGTGGCACTCGTCAAACTCGGCCTGCCTCCTACCGCCTGCCTGATATCCGCCGCACTCGGCAACACGGTAGGCGGAATGACCTGTTACTATATGGGACGTCTGGGCAAAATAAGCTGGATAGAGAAATATTTCAAGGTAAAGAAAGAAAAGGTAGACAAAATGGTGAACTTCCTGCAAGGGAAAGGAGCACTTATGGCATTTTTCGCCTTCCTTCCGGCTATCGGTGAAGTTATCTCCATTGCACTGGGATTTATGCGAAGCAATATATGGCTTACGGTAGCTTCCATGTTTGCCGGCAAGTTGATACGTTACATCCTTCTCCTGTATGTGCTGGAAAGTGCATGGAATGTGGTAGCAGGATAAATGTTTCATTAAGTAATCAAACAATAAGTATCAGATAGCAAGTTATACGATGAAAAGAATAATCGAGAAGACCGATGACGGGAGCACTACCCTGTTTGTTCCGGAATTGAATGAGCATTATCATTCAACGAAAGGGGCACGCACGGAGTCCCAGCACATTTTCATCAATATGGGACTGAAAGCCTCCACCGCCACCACCCCTCACATTCTGGAAATAGGTTTCGGAACAGGTCTGAACGCCTGGCTCACCCTCGAAGAAGCAGAAAAAAGCGGGAGGAATGTATACTATACAGGTCTGGAACTCTATCCCCTGGAATGGCAACTCGTAGAGCAACTGGGGTATATTTCCGCCAACGAACAACTAATGACAGGCGACAACCAGTGTCCGGCCCACGAGTTATTCAAACAGCTTCATACCTCCCCGTGGGAAGAAGACGTACCGATTACCCCTCACTTCACCCTACGAAAAGTACAAAAAGACTTTAATAAGCTGGAAACAGAGACAGAAGGGTGGAAAGCAGACGTGATTTACTTCGACGCCTTCGCACCGGAAAAGCAGCCGGAGATGTGGTCGCAAGAACTATTCAACCGCCTTTATGTTTTATTAAATAACGGCGGAATCCTGACGACTTATTGTGCCAAAGGAGTCGTCAGGCGAATGTTGCAGGCCGCAGGATTCATCGTGGAACGTCTTCCCGGCCCTCCGGGAGGAAAACGGGAAATACTGCGGGCCCGGAAACAAGAATAAGAACTTAAAAACGGAAACAAGAATAAGTAAAACAAGATAAGTAAGAACAACCCGAAAATACAACAAGTCATGAAAAAGCAACTAATAGATATGAAGACCCTGCTTATCATCGGCTCCTGCCTCCTACTGGCAGCGTGCACCGGACGAACGTCCCAAAGCGGTACTGAGGAAAAGCCGGTCATTACCGTCACACTCGAACCGCAACGCTATTTCACGGAAGCCATTGCAGGCGACAAGTTCACGGTAGTCAGCATGGTCCCCAAAGGTTCCAGCCCGGAAACATACGACCCGGTTCCGCAGCAACTCGTATCCCTTGGCGACAGCAAAGCCTACTTCCGCATCGGTTACATCGGCTTCGAACAGGCCTGGATGGACCGTCTGATGAACAATGCCCCTCATATCCAAGTGTTCGACACCTCCAAAGGAATAGACCTGATTCTGAACGACAACGAACATGGCAACGGATATCATGACCATGAAGGTCACAATCATCCAGGTCACAGTCATGCCGTAGAGCCACATATATGGAACTCGACCGCCAACGCCCTCATCCTTGCCGGAAATACGTATAAAGCGCTCTGCACCCTTGATAAAGCCAATGAGCTTTATTACAGGAACCGGTACGACTCCCTCTACCAACGCATCCAGCAAATGGACAGTCTGATTCGTCAACAACTCTCCGCACCGGACGCCGCCAAATCCTTTATGATTTACCACCCGGCCCTCTCCTACTTTGCCCGTGACTACGGACTGCACCAGATTTCTATCGAAGAAGGAGGCAAAGAACCCTCTCCCGCCCACCTGAAAGAGCTGATAGACCTCTGCAAAGCGGAAGACGTGCGTGTAATCTTCGTCCAACCGGAGTTTGACAAGCGCAATGCGGAAACTATCGCGCAGCAGACCGGTACCAAAGTAGTTCCTATCAACCCCCTCAGCTACGACTGGGAAACAGAAATGCTGAATGTAGCCAAAGCTCTCGCCCCGGCCGAGACAAAGGAACAAACAGTCAGACAGTGATATCAGAAAAGCCAATGACGAAGCCAATTATCGAAATAAAAAACCTATCCGCCGGATACGACGGCCGCAATGTTCTCCATGACATCAACCTTGCCGTCTACGAACGGGACTTCCTCGGAATTATCGGTCCGAACGGAGGCGGGAAGACAACGCTTGTAAAGTGCATCCTCGGTCTGCTAAAGCCCACCGGAGGGGAAATTAGTTTCAACTGTAAGCCTTCTTTGGGCTACCTGCCTCAATACAGCACGATCGACCGGAAATTTCCCATATCAGTGGAGGAAGTAATCCTTTCCGGACTCAGCATACAGAAGTCACTGACCTCCCGTTTCACCCCCGAACAAAAGGAGAAGGGCAAGCAAATTATTGCCCGCATGGGGCTCGAAGGACTCGAACACCGTGCTATCGGGCAATTAAGCGGCGGACAGTTGCAACGCGCGCTTCTGGGACGCGCCATAATCTCCGACCCTTCCGTGCTTATTCTGGACGAACCCAGCACGTATATCGACAAGCGTTTCGAAGCACGCCTCTACGAGTTGCTGGCGGAAATTAATAAAGAATGTGCCATTATCCTTGTCAGTCACGACATCGGCACGGTGCTGCAACAGGTGAAATCTATCGCCTGTGTCAACGAAACTCTGGATTATCATCCCGATACGGGGGTCACCACCGAATGGTTGGAAAAGAACTTTAACTGTCCTATCGAACTGCTCGGACACGGGACGCTGCCGCACCGTATTCTGGGTGAACATCATCACCACCACTAGCCGTTCGCTGTGGAGGGGTGGACAGGTAGATACATAATGCTGATAATCTATTAATTTACGCATGCACCTACCACCTCCCCCTACGGGTACTCCTCCTTCCAGAAGGAGGAGAATATAGATAGTATCGGCTTTAAAGTTCCTTTATAAGGACGGTATCAATGGATTAGAGCGGCGGTATTGTTAGCTTGCCACGGCCGTGGTAGGTATTCGTCACGGGCGTGGAGAGATCTTTCCACAGCCATGGCAGGAAGTCTCCACGGCTGTGGCAATCCAATGATAGCGGTAGTGTAATGTAACTTTCCTTACTTGTTTTCTCATGTTTGCCGGCTCTTCTACTTATATAATGCGGCTTCACAACAGAGTTTTCATTACGGTTCTTCCTCACCCCTATCAGGGCTTTTCCCAACCACCGCAAGGACATAAGATAGCGTAAATCATCTTCCCGTTACTTAATATTTCTTACTTTCTACCTCATTATCCTTACAAATCACTATCTTTGCGACCGCATAACCTGTTTTTAACGAATAAACTACGATAGTGCTAATGAAACAGTACAGAACCGTAAACAACCTCATGGGTTGGCTTACATTCATCATTGCGGCAACGGTTTATTGCCTGACAATAGAACCGACTGCAAGTTTCTGGGATTGCCCCGAGTTTATAACTACCGGCTACAAACTGGAAGTCGGTCACCCGCCCGGCGCACCTTTCTTCATGCTAATGGCGAACCTGTTCACCCAGTTTGCCTCCGATGTGACCACCGTGGCAAAAATGGTGAATTATATGAGTGCCCTGATGAGCGGTGCCTGTATCCTGTTCCTTTTCTGGAGCATCACCCACCTGGTTCGCAAACTGATTATCACCGATGAAAACAATATTACCAAAGGCCAGCTTGTCACCATTATGGGTAGCGGACTGGTCGGTGCACTGGTTTATACATTCAGTGACACATTCTGGTTCTCGGCCGTAGAAGGCGAAGTATACGCTTTCTCCTCCCTGTTCACCGCCGTTGTTTTCTGGCTGATACTGAAGTGGGAAGACGTAGCCGACCAGCCTCACAGCGACCGTTGGATTATCCTCATCGCCTACCTGACCGGTTTGAGTATCGGCGTACACTTGCTCAACTTGCTTTGTTTGCCCGCTATCGTGCTGGTTTACTATTATAAGAAAACTCCGAATGCCACCGCAAAAGGTTCATTGCTTGCCCTTTTCGGTTCTATGGTGCTCGTGGCAGCCGTGCTCTACGGCATTGTGCCGGGTATCGTGAAAGTAGGCGGCTGGTTCGAACTGTTGTTTGTCAACGGATTGGGAATGCCGTTCAACACCGGAGTAGTGGTCTATATCATCCTGCTTGCAGCAGCGCTGATCTGGGGTGTTTACGAAAGTTACACGCAAAAGAGCAAGGCGCGCATGGCTGTCTCCTTTATCCTGACGATTGCTCTGCTCGGTATCCCGTTCTACGGACATGGAGCCAGCAGTATCCTCATCGGTATCCTCGTAATCGGCGTATTGGCTATCTATCTTGCCCCGCAGATGCAGGAAAAGATGAAAGAGAAATGGCGTATTTCGGCGCGCACGCTGAACACGACATTGCTGTGCACGATGATGATCGTTATCGGTTATTCGTCTTATGCACTGATCGTTATCCGCTCTACCGCCAACACGCCCATGGACCAGAACTCACCGGAAGATATCTTCACGCTGGGCGAATACCTCGGTCGTGAGCAGTATGGCACAC
>ERZ772886.1540-NODE-1540-length-20501-cov-7.395041_pt1 | contig 20501 bp, 20 predicted proteins | sample MGYA00512128_ERZ772886 | MGnify/ENA primary metagenome ERZ772886 (study PRJEB29015, sample SAMEA2737698) | human gut metagenome | biome: human gut; feature: human-associated habitat; material: faeces | place: China | collected 2012 ... | reverse complement strand
CAAAGCTGGAACTTGTTTTTTGCCGGTAACCCGCCACAAAGGCAAGGCCGATGCCCAGCACCAGCGAGACCGCCGTGCACAGCAGAAAACTTTGCAGAGTGATAGACGTACCAATTACAGATTCAAGCACAGGGAAAAACCTCCTTTAAGGTGACAGGCTGCTCGCGCAGCAGATGATGGCAGTAGCAGCTGCCGTATTTGGAAAAGGAGACCGGCACAGCCCCGGCCTTGGCCAGCGCATGGGCCAGCCACAGCGGGCAGATGCCCGGCAGCTTGACCTCCAGCAGCACCCGGTCGTCCGGCAGCAGGGGAGCGCCGTGATCTCCGGCGCCAAGTTCCAGCTGGGTGGTGCGCCAGCGGATGTTGGTATCAAAAGTGATGCGCAGTTCCGGGTCGGTAACACCCGCAAAAGCGATGCGGTCGTACCCGATGAACACCCGGGGACGTGTATCGTACAGCTGCTGGAACCATGCGATCTCCCGGCCGATCTGTCCGTAGTCGGCAAGCGATCGCTGCCCCGCCAGCAAAGGCTGCACCTCGGCGGCGGGTACGGTGATGCGGCGCTTGTACACTACACCTTTGTATTTCTTTTTCAGTTCGGCAAACACCTTGCCGTCCGGTGCCGGAACGCCGTAGCTGCGCACCCGCAGCTTCTCCTTGTACACCGGCTTTGCCAGCGAGGCGCGGATCAGCCGCCAGTCCGGGGTGTCGTAATAAAGGTTGCAGATGGTGTACTTTCCATAAAAATCCATCTTGATATAGGGCGCAATGGTTTGCAGCAGAGCTTTTTGTCCTGCCGGGGTGAGAAAATACTTTTTTTCGTACCGCTCAAAGCAGCTCTGAAAGGGTTGGGACATTGCCTGTCACCTCCTGTGCAAACAGCATACCGCCCCAACCTAAAGGGAACTTAAAGGATTTTTGAGGGTTTTCTTTAGGTTTATTTTAGGTTCGCCGGGTATACTGTGGGCATCCTCAAAGCAAACCATTGACCGCAAGGAGGTTTTTCCAATATGAAATACGCAAACCGACCGCTTGCTCTTCTGGTAGCGGGCGCACTGGTGGTCACGCTGGCGGGCTGCAGCAGTGCCGTTTCCACCATCACCGCGTCCTCTGCCGCGGGTACCGCCCTTTCTGCAACAGAAAGTGAGTTCTCGCTGGAAGGCGCTACCGCATTTACCTTTACAGACAGCGGCATCTCTGCTGCCGAGGGGGATTATAACGGCTATACCATCGAGGGCACAGCCTTGACCATCAGCGCCGCAGGCACTTATGTAGTGTACGGCAGCTGCGCAGACGGCAGCATTACCATAAAAGCGGACACGGAAAATGTAACGCTGGTGCTGAACGGGCTGGAACTGACCAGCACTACCACCGCACCCATCGTGTGCGGCAAGTCCACCGGGGTGACCATCGCGGTGCAGAGCGGCACCCAGAACACCCTTGCCGATACCGCTGCCAATAATAAGGACAACGAAAACGCCAGTGCAGACGCCGAGAGCGCCGTGCTCAAGTGTAAGGACGGCGCACAGGTGGTGTTGTGCGGCGGCGGCACGCTGAACCTTTCCGCTGCCGGGAAAAACGGCATCAAGTCCGGCACGGAAAACGAGGGCAGGGAAGCCAGCCTGACCATCCGGGAGCTGACCTTGAACATCGATGCCCCGGTGAACGATGCCGTCAACGCCGAGCAGACCCTGAATGTGGAAAGCGGCACCTTGAATATCTCCGCCGGGGATGACGCACTGCACAGCGACTATGCTTTAAATATCGGTGCAGAGGATACCGGCGGGCCTGCTATTACGATTTCCACCTGCAACGAGGCTCTGGAAGGTGCAACACTGAACGTGTTCTCCGGTACGATCGATATCACCGCCACGGACGACTGCCTGAATGCCGCCAACGGCGATTTGACCGACTACGATTTCAGCATGAATATCTCCGGCGGCACGATCACCGCCTACACCTCCGGGGGTGATGGCTTTGACTCCAACGGCAACATGACCATCTCTGGCGGCAGCATTGCCGTGTGGACGGCCAACGCCGCCGATAATCAGCCGCTGGATGCGGACGGTGCTATTACCATCACCGGCGGCACAGTGCTAGCAGCAGGCGGCAGTGCGGGTATGGGCTACACCATCGACGCATCGCAGGGCTATGTGACCTATGGCGGCGGCATGGGCGCAGACAGCACCGTGCGCCTGACGGGGGACAGCGCCTTTACCATTGCGGATGCCAGCGGCAACACCGTATACAGCGGCACCGCCCTGTGCGATGCAAACTATGTGTTCTACTGCGCACAGGATGTTACCGCCGACAGTGACTATACGCTCACTACTGGCAGCACCGCCCTTGCTACTGCTACCGCGCAGACCGGTACATCCCGTGCAAGCTTCGGCGGTATGGGCGGTGGACAGAACGGCATGACCCCGCCGGACGGTGCAAACGGACAGACCCCGCCCGCCATGAACGGCAGCGCTCCCGGCGGGCAGGCTCCTGACGGGCGGCAGGGCGGCACCCCGCCGGAAAAACCAACGGGCACACCCTCCGGCAATCCGCCGCAAATGCCCGCCCAGAACAACGCCACCTCCCAGGCTGAAACAACAGCCGACGCTTAAGTTTCTTTTTTCTTTTTTCTTTCAAGCACAGAACGCCTCGACCCCTCTGCGTAGGGTCGGGGCGTTCTGTGCTGCTTACAGTTGTTGCAGGAATTGCCGAAAAGCATTCTATGCTGCTCAGACAATAGCCGCATGATGGGGTTACTCGTTGAGTTTTACCGGTCAACCGATATTGACAATATTAAAAAATGCGGCAGATATCATCAGTGACGATCTGCTTTTATGAGCCACAAACTGTATGCTGAAGGAACACCGCAAGCTGGTGTTGGTGGCACGGGAAAGCCCACTGTCCACCCTGCATCTGGAAAATTTGTGCAAAGCCGACCGATACGACGCCGTTATCCCGCCGCCCATGCAGACCTAATATAACCATCCAGAAACTGTTGCGGACATGACTCGCCATACGATCAACCGGATCCTGCGCCAGTTTGATTTGGACACAGAAAGCTATGAGTGAGAGGTCATGGACTCATGAAGCATTTTGCTTGTGAGCGTATGTTCCATGGAAAGTCTATCACGGAAGAATTCACTGTAACAGATTACAGTGTGCAGGTTGGACTGGATGGCGACGATAAGCCTCATATCGATGCAATTGGAGTTGCAGATCCTGCTGGGGAGATTACAGTTACGCAGTTTGAAGGACACAAAGAATGCGTGCTTTGCTAGCAGTGGTGTGAAATGTCCGCAAAGACGGAATATGCTCCGGTGGCGGTGTTGGCTGGCGTGCATTATGACAATGCCAGCAAAGAAGAAATGTTGCAGGTTGCGGAAATTAGCAACGTACTATTAGAGCACGGAATCCGAAAACTGCAATCTGTATAGTAATTTCAGAATATTCTTGCAAGTGCCTGCGTGCAAGTGCAAAAAGAACATTTTTGTAGGAAGTCCCTTGCAAAAAGCTGAAAGTTGTGGTATATCCATTATACGAAAGTATTGCTAGAAGAACGTGCCACCGTTCAATGATGTATAAATGGGAGGTGCCTGCCATGACCGCCGTGATCTATGCCCGCTATTCTACTGATAGTCAGCGTGAAGAATCCATTGAAGGTCAGATCCGGGAATGCACCGCCTATGCGGAAAAGAACGGCTTCACGGTGGTGAAGCATTACATTGACCGTGCCATCTCCGCCAAGACCGATAACCGCCCGCAGTTCCAGCAGATGATCAAAGACAGCGAGCGTGGAATCTTTGATGTCATCATTGTCTGGAAGCTGGACCGTTTTGCCCGGAACCGCTATGACAGTGCCCGGTACAAGACCCAACTGAAGCGGAACGGCGTGAAACTGGTGTCGGCAACGGAAGTCATTTCGGCTGGCCCGGAGGGTATTATTCTGGAATCGGTGCTGGAGGGCTACGCCGAATACTACTCGGCTGACCTGTCTGAAAAGGTCGTGCGCGGCATGACCGAGAACGCTCTCAAGGGCATTTATAATGGTGGCACGATTCCGTTCGGCTACATGATCGATGAGACCCGGCATTACCAGCCCGACCCGTTGTTGGCTCCGTATGTGGAGCAGACGTTCCAGAAGTATGCAGACGGCGCGACCATGACCGACCTGCGGGATTGGTTGAAGGCGCACAACATCAAAAATTCAATGGGCGGGGAGATGTCCTATAACACGATTCAGCGGATGCTGAGTAATCGCCGGTACATCGGCGAGTTGCGTTTGCGGGATGTGGTACAGCCCAATGCGATCCCGGCTCTTGTGTCAGAGGACTTGTTCAACAAAGTACAGGAAAAGCTGGCGAAAAATAAAAAGGCCCCTGCCCGTCATAAGGCAGAGGAAAGCTATCTGCTTACCACCAAGCTGTACTGCGGTAAGTGCGGAGCGCTGATGTTTGGCGAAAGCGGTGTCAGCCACACCGGGAAGATGTACACCTATTATAAGTGTGCTGCTGCCAAGAAGAAAAAGACCTGCGATAAAAAGGCCGTGCGGAAACAGTGGCTGGAAGATCTGGTGGTCAACGAGACCATGAAGCTGGTGGAAGATGACGCTTCCATGAATGCCATCATTGCCAAAGTCATGGAATTGCAAAATCAGGAAAGCACAGACCTGCCCATCTACGAAAAGCAGTTGAAGGAAACGGAAGTCGGCATCACCAATATGCTGAACGCTATCCAGATGGGCATTCTGACCAGTTCCACCAAGGAGCGGCTGGAAGCGCTGGAAGAACAGCGGAAGGAGTTGCAAGCCCGCATTGCAGAGGAACGGCTGGCTAAGCCAAAGATGAAAGAGGAGTTCGTCCGCTTTTGGCTGCTTCGCTTCCGCAAGCTGGATATGACCCAGCCGGAGCAGCGGCAGGCACTGGTGGATACCTTCATCAATGCCATCTATCTCTACGATGATAAGGTATTTATTACCTTTAATTATAAGGAAGGTACAGAAACGGTCGCTTTCGGGGAAGCTGTGAAAGCGGAGAAAAGTTCGGATATGAGTGCGCGAGGTGCACCAGATATTGAACGTCAAATCGAAAGATTTGGCGTTCTTTCTTTATGTAGGAAAGCGGCTGCACACTTTCTGCACACCGTTTGCACATTTGCCCGAATCAGGGGCTTTTCTGCGCAAGGTTTGCACAGCCTGCTTTCCTTTGCATAAAAAGAAGAAATTTTAGGCGAACAAGGCTCTCGTCAATTCTCTGCGTTCGTCTGCGTCCATCAGCCGGATGGCTTCAAGGATCTCCTTACCGGAGATTTTTGTTGCCGCCGGCTTTTTATTTTGCTGGATCTGGGATGCTGCCGAGGTCAAATCTTGGGAATAGAAGTTGGCTTCGATTTTCTCGGTCAACTCCAGCCGGGGTTTGTCCTGCGTGTGGGCATATCCATTTTGCGTCCTTCTATCTGCCCGGTGACTTTGTTCCGCACATTCGCATTATGAACACCGGCTATCAGACGGCCAGCCTGGGCAATCTGTTCGGCCTGCCTTATGTGGTCATGCGTAAGCCGACCCCCATTGATACGACGACGCTGAACTATAATTGGCAGATCTGGGAGACCAATGCGTTCAGCATTTATACCAAGGAAACGGACGAAGTTGACGAGCAGAGCGCGCAGGAAGCCGTTGCTGCCGTGCTGCGGTATCTCAGCCGGGTCGGTTTACTGCGATACCACTGCCACAGTGGGTATCTGTCCACCGTCGTGCAGGAAAACGAGATGGCAAATGTACTCACCCCGGCGGGCGGGATCTTCCGCCGCTTCGTGGAGCCGGGACAGGAAGTGGAGTATGGTCAGAAAATGGGCGTGATCCTTGACCCGTTTACTGCGGAGGTGGAGGCAGAGATCACCTGTCCGACCAGCGGTGTTGTTTTCTTCGCTTTGAAAAAACCGCTGACAACAGAACATGAGGTCGCATTTAAGGTGATCCGGCGGCTGCATGGGGGATGTTTGTAAACAAGATCCTGGTATTTCGTAGAGAGCGAGTATAAAAATCAGATACAAGACCCAACTAAGGAAGGTACAGTCTGTGATGTCGAGCTGTACAGCAATTTCAAAACCATTGCCGAAAGTATTCCCGAAACGTCGGTCTTGCTGTATAATGATTCTGGACGGCTAGGCCAGGCAGGGCTTTGTAAAAAACCATGACCGAAGCCGGTCTGCTGTAAATCATATCACACAAGGAGGTCTGTTTCATGAATCCGACGCTGCGAAAGGATGCCGATGCCATCATCGCATCCAGCCTGAACGCTGTCCTGCCGGACGAAGCTGTCCGCCGCGCATTGAAAGCCTTTGCGCCCAAGGGGGGCAGGGTGCTGCTGGTCGCAGCGGGCAAGGCCGCATGGCAGATGGCACACGCGGCGGCGGAAGCGCTGGGCCGTGTGGACGGCGGCGTGGTCGTGACCAAATACAAGCACGTCAGGGGCGAAATTCTGGGAGTAAATTGTTATGAAGCAGGCCATCCGGTGCCGGACGAGAACAGTTTTGCGGCCACCGAAAAGGCATTGGAGCTGGTGCGCGGCCTGGCGGCGGAGGATACCGTGCTGTTTCTGCTCTCCGGCGGAGGAAGTGCATTGTTTGAAAAACCGCTGCTCCCCGGCACAGAATTGCAGGACATCACCGGCCAGCTCCTTGCCAGTGGCGCTGACATCGTGGAGATGAACACCATCCGCAAACGGCTTTCGGGCGTCAAGGGCGGGCGGTTCGCGCAGGCATGCGCCCCGGCTCAGGTATTCAGCATCGTGCTGAGCGATATTCTGGGCGACCCGCTGGATATGATAGCCAGCGGCCCGGCGGTGCCGGACACCTCTACTTGCGCACAGGCGCTTGCCATTGCGGAGAAGTATCACCTGAAGCTCTCGGAACAGGCAAAAGTTCTTCTGGCGCAGGAAACGCCCAAGATGCTGGACAATGTGACGACCCAGATCACTGGCAGTGTGCGGGAGCTTTGCACCGCTGCCGCTGCCGCCTGCCGGGAGCTTGGCTATGAGCCCGTCCTGCTGACCGACCAGCTCTGCTGTGAAGCCCGGGAGGCGGGCAGCTTCCTTGGCTCCATCGTCCGGACCCACGCGGGGCAGGGAAAAAAGCTGGCCTACATCGCAGGCGGCGAGACGGTCGTCCACCTGACCGGCAAGGGCCTCGGCGGACGGAATCAGGAGCTTGCCCTTGCAGCGGCTCCGGCGCTGGCCGGGCTGGATGCAGCAGTGTTCTCGGTGGGCAGTGACGGCACCGACGGCCCCACGGATGCTGCCGGCGGCTATGTGGATGGTGACACCCTCTCCGCACTGACCGCCAAGGGCTGGAATGTGTTCGACACCCTGCAAAACAACGATGCCTACCATGCACTGAAAGCTGTGGACGGCCTTATCATGACCGGCGCTACTGGCACGAATGTCAATGATGTTGCCGTGGCGCTGGTGGGGGAAAAGTAAAAATGTGATTCTGGTATGAAAGAGGGGAGGCTCCCATGTACGTCGATTGGGAATACTACAAAATTTTCTATTATGTGGCGAAGTATCAGAACTTTACGAAAGCGGCGCGGGTGCTGGGCAACAACCAGCCCAACATCACCCACTCGATGAACCGGCTGGAAAGCCAGCTGAACTGTGTGCTCTTTACCCGCTCCAACCGGGGCGTCACCCTGACGCCGGAGGGCGAGATGCTCTACTCCCGCATCGCCTCGGCGGCGGTGCAGATACAGGACGCGGAGGAAGAGCTAAGCGCCAGCGCCACCCTCGAGCATGGCTCCATCAGCATCAGCGCGACGGAGACGGCGCTGAACATCTATCTGGCTGAGAAGCTGCGGACGTTCCACACCGAGTATCCCGGCATCCGGCTGCGCATCTCGAACCACTCTACGCCCCAGGCGGTGCAGGCTGTGAAGAACGGAGAAGTGGATTTTGCCATCATCTCCACCCCGGCGGAAGTAGAACAGGGCCTGAAGACGGTGGAACTGAGACCGTTTTATGAAGTGCTGGTGGGTGGAAAGACCTTCACTGCACTGGCCAGCCAGCGCCTGACGCTGAAAGAACTGAGCTGCTATCCGCTTATCTCTCTCAGCGATGAGAGCATGACCCGGAGCTTCTACCGGCAGTTCTTCCTCGACCACGACGCCGTGCTCCGGCCCGACACCGAGGCCGCCACCACCGACCAGATGCTCACGCTGGTGAAAAGTGAGCTGGGCCTTGCCTTCGTACCGGAACCGATGACGAAAGAGCTTCTGGCCCGCGGCGAGCTTGTCGAGCTGCATCTGCAGGAGATCATTCCCTCCCGCTCTATCTGCCTCGTCTACGACCATCACCGCCCGCTGAACACGGCGGCCCGGAAGTTCCAGCAGATGTTGACAAAAGCGGAGCCGGGCCATCCGGCAGCGCCGAAGCAGGCGGAGGGAGTCTCTTTCGTATCCCAATAAAATGATTTGTCGTTGTCCCATGCCGGAAAGCTTCCCTTTTGATATGGGAATTTGTTGCAGCGCTTTCAGGCAGCAGTGCTATTATAAAAGAATTTGCAGGATGGGTAAGACGTATCTTGGATATGGCTGCAATATTCGTTCTGTATTGGAGAAACTGCCGCCCTTTTATTTTACAGGTCAGATGGACCCGCCATTGGTCGCCGCAACTTCGCCATACCAGAAGGCACTGTCTTTCGGGATGCGCCGCCCGGAAGCGTAATCGACGTACACCAGACCAAAACGCTCTCTGTATCCGCTGTGCCACTCGTAGTTGTCCAACAGGCTCCAATGGAAGTACCCTCGCACGTCGGCACCGGCCTGAATGCCCTCGGAGAGTTTTTCCAGATAGCGCGCCAGAAAATCAATTCGCTCCACGTCATGCACCTTGCCGTCCCGATAGATTTTGTCGGTGCAGGATAAGCCGTTCTCCGCGATGAACATGGGCAGTCCATACCGCTCCTGGATGTAACGGGGACCCCAGTTCAGGCTTTCCGGCTCTACCGGCCAGTTCATGGCTGTGTGAGCGTATCCCGCAGGGCGCTCCACATAACAGGGGCCATTCGTTCCCATCTGTACAGGCGCGGCATTGTAGATGTTCAGCCCGAGCATATCCGGTCTGCCCAGAGACAGGGCGTCGTTGATGTATTGCGGCACAGCACCGATGCAGGCGGAAAGATGCGGCCCACAGAGGTCCGGTCCGGGCCAGCGGCCAAGGCACAGAGGGTCGAGCGACATCGTGTGGGTGAAGGCCCAGTCCTCGTCCGGGCAGGCAAAGGTCAGAGCCCGGGCGGCGTCCACATCTGCTTTTGCCTCAGATACGGGGTAGCAGATGCGGCCTGTGGAGACGAAGCCCACTCTGTTTTCGGCGTCCGTATGGCGGAGCTCCTGCGCGGAAAGGCAGTGCGCATAGATGATATTCTGCCAGCAGGTGAACTGCCCTTCCAGCGGGAGTTTCAGCCCCGGCGCATGCTCACCTGTCCCATAGCCCATTTTCACGATACAGGCAGGCTCATTGAAGGTGAACCACTGGTGGACCCTGCCTTTGAAATGTTCTGCCATTTTTGCCGTGTAGACTGCAAACGCCCGGGCGGTGTCCTCATTCTGCCAGCCGCCCTTTTCTTCCAGCGCCTGCGGCAAATCCCAGTGATACAGCGTAATATACGGCTCGATGCCCGCTTCCAGCAAAGTATTCACAAGACCATCGTAATAGGCAAAGCCTTTTTCGTTCCAGTCCGTGCCGCCGGTGGGGGCGATGCGCGTCCACGCCACAGAGAAGCGATAGGCTTTCAGGTGCATCGACTTCAGCAGTTCGATGTCTTCCCGCCAGCGGTGATAGCTGTCGCAGGCGGTATCACCGGTCTCGCCCCGATAGGTGCAGCCCGGTGTGTGGGAGAAAACATCCCAGATGCTCCGGCCTTTTCCATCCTCGACGGCACCGCCCTCGATTTGATAGGCTGCAGTCGCAGCGCCCCATACAAATTCTTTTGGAAATACTGCCATGTTCGTTCTCCTTTTATCTCGTCAGATACATATGTACAGGAACTTGAGATCCTTACTGATTATAGTATACTCTTCTGTGTCTGCCGGTGCAAATAGCATTTTATTGGTGACCATTGTGGAAATACACATCAGGATACGCTATACTAAAACAGAGAACATGGAATTCATCTGGCGCAAAAAAGCCAAAGGGAAGGGAAACCAGAATGATAGACAAAATGCTCGTGCGCGGGGCAAAGGTACACAACCTGAAAAACATCGACGTGGACATCCCGCTGAACAAGATCGTGGGCATTGCGGGCGTGTCGGGGTCGGGTAAATCCTCGCTGGCGCTGGGGGTGCTGTATGCCGAAGGCTCCCGCCGGTATCTGGAGGCGCTGTCCACCTACACCCGCCGCCGGATGACTCAGGCTTCGAAAGCCTCGGTGGAAGAGGTGCTGTATGTTCCGGCGGCGCTGGCGCTGCACCAGCGGCCGGGCGTGCCGGGCATCCGCAGCACCTTCGGCACCGGCACGGAATTGCTGAACAGCCTGCGGCTCATGTACTCCCGCCTCGCAAGCCACCGCTGCCCGAACGGGCATTACATCCCGCCGACGCTGGCTGTTGCGGCGGGCAAGGAGCTGGTCTGCCCGGAGTGCGGTGCGTATTTCTATGCGCCGTCGGCGGAGGAGCTGGCTTTCAACTCTCAAGGTGCCTGCCAGAAGTGCGGCGGCACAGGCAGCGTCCGGACGGTGGACATGGCGTCGCTGGTGCCGGACGACTCGCTGACCATCGACGGCGGCGCAGTGGCCCCGTGGAACAGCCTGATGTGGTCGCTGATGACAGACGTCTGCCGGGAGATGGGTGTGAGGACGGATGTGCCGTTCCGCGACCTGACCGAACAGGAAAAGGACATCGTCTACCACGGTCCAGCAGAGAAAAAGCATATCTTCTACCACGCTAGGAACTCGAATCAGGCCGGCGAGCTGGACTTTACCTATTACAATGCCGTCTACACTGTAGAAAATGCTCTTGCAAAGGTCAAGGATGACAAGGGCATGAAGCGGGTGGAAAAGTTCCTGCGGGAAGATGTCTGCCCCGAGTGTCACGGCTCACGGCTCTCAGCGGCGGCGCGTGCGCCGAAGCTGCGGGGCATCTCGCTGGACGAAGCCTGCCAGATGACGCTGGAAGCCCTCGTGGAGTGGGTGAAGGGCGTGCCGGGCAGCCTGCCGGAAGAGATGCGCCCGATGGCGGAGAGCATCTGCGAGGCATTCGAAAGTACCGCCAAGCGGCTGATGGACTTAGGTCTGGGTTATCTGACGCTTGACCGCTCGGCCTCGACCCTTTCCACAGGTGAGCGCCAGCGGATGCAGCTGGCCCGGGCCGTCCGCAACCGCACCACCGGCGTGCTCTATGTGCTGGATGAGCCGTCCATCGGCCTGCATCCGTCGAACATCGTGGGCCTGACCGGTGTGATGCACGACCTCGTGTCCGACGGCAACTCGGTCATTCTGGTGGACCACGACACCCAAATCCTGAAAGAGGCCGACTGGGTGATCGAGATGGGGCCGGAAGCGGGAGCCAAGGGCGGACATGTCATTGCCGAAGGGACGATAGCTGATTTGGAGGCAAAGCCGGAGTCCCAGATCGGGCCGTTCCTCTCCGGAAAAGCTGAGACGAAATTGCGCCGGTGCGCCAGGGAAGGAGAGATGTTCGCAGAGGGGGCTATCCATCTCTCTACCGGCAGCATCCACACAGTCAAGCCTTTGGAGCTGGACATTCCCAAGGGGCGGCTCACCGTGGTAACGGGCGTGTCCGGCTCCGGCAAAACGACGATGGTGCTGGAAAGCCTCGTACCGGCGCTGGAAGCAAAGATAAACGGCAGCGCCCTCCCGGCACATATCCGGGAGATTCGCGCCGAGGGCATCGCGCACGTCAAGCTCATCGACGCGACGCCCATCGGCATCAATGTGCGCTCTACCGTGGCGACCTACGCGGGCGTCCACGACGAGCTGCGGAAGCTCTATGCCAAATCTCCGGACGCCAGGCAAAAGGGTTTCAAGGCCAGCGATTTTTCCTACAACACGGGCAGTCTGCGCTGCCCCGGCTGCGACGGCACCGGTGAGGTGAGCCTGGACGTGCAGTTCCTGCCGGATGTGAACATCGTCTGCCCCGACTGCCGGGGTTCCCGCTACGCGCGGGCGGCTTACGGCGTGAAGCTGACCAACGAGGCGGAGCAGACAGCCTCTTTGCCGCAGCTGATGGAGATGGACGTCAACTCCGCCCTTGAGTTCTGCGGCGGGATGAAGACAGTGAGCCAGCGCCTGCAGACATTGCAGCAGCTGGGTCTGGGCTACCTGACACTGGGCGAGGAAACGCCCAGCCTCTCCGGCGGCGAGGCCCAGCGCCTCAAGCTGGCCAGCGAGATCGGCCGCACCCAGACCGATTCGGTGTTCGTTTTCGATGAGCCCAGCATCGGCCTCCACCCGCTGGACGTGCAGGTGCTGCTGCGGGTGTTCCAAGCCCTGCTGGACAACGGCGCAACGGTCGTTGTCATCGAACACGACCTTGACGTCATCCGCAACGCGGACTATGTCATCGACATGGGGCCGGGCGGCGGCGAGAGCGGCGGCCGCGTCGTGGCAACAGGCACGCCAGAGGAGATCCAGGGAAACCCGGAGAGTATTACCGGAAGATATTTATAACAAAAAGGGGGCAGGTGCTGCGTGACACCTGCCCCCTTCGTCAATATTCTTATTTGCTTTCCGGGACACCGCGCAGTTCGGCACGGAAGCGCTCAGGAACATCTTCTTCCCGGATATTTTTGACGAGATCCGGAAGCTTTGCGGTTTCGCCTACGGGATAGACCATGATGCACTTCTGATGCTTCGCTGACAATCAAAACAAAAAGTTAATTCTCGGAAGAAATATCCTGACCGAAATACTTCTCGCTCAGCTCCTTGAGGGTGCCGTCAGCGCGCAGCTCGTCGATGGCGCTGTTGAGGGCGTCGAGGAAGGAAGAGTCTTCGCTCTTGACGATAGGGATCGCAACGTGAGAAGCATCTTCGGTCTGGGCGACCAGCTTGAAGTCGGCGTCCGGATGGACGTTCAGGTAGTCGTAGAAGGAGACGTTGGCGTTCAGGGTGGCGTCGATACGGCCAGCGGTCAGCAGCTGGATGGTTTCTTCCAGCGTGTCGATGCCCTGCACGGTCGCGCCGTAGCTCTCGGCCAGCTCCATGTAGGTGGAAGCGAGGCTGTTGGCCGTGGTCTTGCCGGCGAGGTCCTCGAAGCTCTTGATGTCCTCGTTATCCTTGCGGACGGCGAGGGCGGTGTGGATGTAGCCGTAGGGAGTGGTGAAGTCGTAGGTCTTGGCGCGCTCTTCGGTGACTTCGACGCCGTTGCAGACGAGGTCGTAGCGGCCAGCATCCAGACCGGCGAACAGGCTGTCCCAGTCGCTCTCGACGTACTCGGGCTCGACGCCCAGCTTCTCGGCAATGGCACGGGAGACTTCGACGTCGTAGCCCACGAGGGTGTCGCTCTCATCGTGGAAGCTCCAGGGCTGCCATGCGCCTTCCAGCGCGATGATCAGCTTGCCGTTGGACTGGATGGTCTCCAGCTTGTTGGCGGCAGCAGCGGAAGCAGAAGCAGCGGTGCTGGAAGCAGTGGAGGCAGAAGTGTTGGAAGAGCAGCCAGCCAGCGAGAGAACACCGGCAGCGGCCATGACGCTCATGAGAGAAATAAAGGTTCTGCGTTTCATAGGTGATGATCCTTTCTTATTCAGTATGGGAAATTTTCTGAAGGAACTCACGGGTCCTTGCCTCTTTGGGATGGGCGAAGAACTCCTGCGAGGGGGCTTCCTCGACCACGACGCCGTTTTCCATGAAGACGGTGCGGGACGAGACGTTGCGGGCAAAGCCCATCTCATGGGTGACGACCAGCATGGTCATGCCCTCCTGTGCCAGCTGCCGCATGACGGCCAGCACCTCGCCGGTCAATTCCGGGTCGAGGGCGCTGGTGGGTTCGTCGAAATAGATGATCTCCGGGCCGGAGGCGAGAGCGCGGGCGATGGCCACGCGCTGCTGCTGACCGCCCGACAGCTGACGGGGGTAGTAGTCGGCACGGTCGGCGAGGCCGACCTTTTCCAGCATCTTCATGCCGACGGCATCAGCCTCCGCTTTGGGCATCTTCCGGGCGACGATGAGGCCCTCGGTGACGTTCTGAAGGGCCGTTTTGTTGCGGAAGAGGTTGTAGTTCTGGAAGACGAAAGCCGTCTTGCGGCGCAGCCGCGCGATGCTGGCGCGATCGGCGTGGGCGAGGTCGAATGTCTCGCCGTCGAAGGTGAGCTTGCCTGCGTCCGCCGTCTCGAGGAAGTTGAGACATCGCAGCAGGGTGGTCTTGCCTGAGCCGGAAGGGCCGAGGATGGCCACGACGTCGCCCTTTTCCACCGTCAAATCGACGCCGCGCAGTACGTCCAGACTGCTGGTCGGCTTGGGGGCGCGGCCAAAGATGCCGAGATGGACGCCGGGCTTTGCGTAAGTATGGAAGGATTTGTGGACGCCGCGTATCTCTAACATTGCCATAACAGCCACACTCCTTTCTTACTGGAAGCCGTGGGCGTTGAGCTGGCGCTCCAGCAGCCCTTGCAGCTTGGTGATGACGGTACAGAACAGCAGATACACCACGGCCACCTCACAGTAGATGGGCAGGAAGATGTAGGTGCGGGCGGCGACGCGCTGGCCGGCCATGAACAGCTCCGCTACCGTGATGTTGGAGGCCAGAGAGGTGTCCTTTATCATGCCGATGAGGGAGTTGGAGAGGGCAGGCACGGCGGTGCGCAGGGCCTGCGGCAGCACGATGTGGCGCATGATCTGCCACCAGCTCATGCCGACGCAGTAGCCGGCTTCCAGCTGGCCCTGCGGCACACTCTCGAGTGCGCCGCGCATGGTCTCGGCGCAGTATGCACCCTCGTTGAAGGCGAAGGCAATGACTGCCGCCGGGAAAGCGTCCAGCATGATGCCCACGCTGGGCAGGCCGTAAAAGATGATGAAAAGCTGCACCAGCAGCGGCGTGCCGCGGATGACCCAGATGTAGAACCGGGCCAGTTGGCTCAGCACCGGCACCCGGGCGTACTGCACCAGCGCCACAGCCACCGCCAGCACCATCGCCAAGGTGAACGAGACGAGGGTGAGGGGGATGGTCATGGTGAGGCCCGCCGAGAGGATGCGGGGAAGAGCCTCCCAGAGCACGCTGACGGTGCGGTTGGATAAGAGTGTTTCCAGCATGGATACTCCTTTTTCAAAATTTGAATAAACAGACAGGGCAAGTAAGTGGACACATTATATACCTTAAAGCAGGGTCAAAGTCAAGAGGAAAAAATGAAAATCCTACAAAACCTACCAGAATACTATAACATGATTTGGAAATGAACGCAAATGGTTTCGAAAAATTGCATGGTATAGACGAAATGGATGAAAAACAGGTGCTAACTTTGTGCAGAACGGCAGAGTAGTTGACGCGGCAGAAGCTTTCGGGTACAATAGAACTGTATAGACCTGTAAAGGTACAAACAGGCCGCACGCCCCGCCAGACGGGAGCGCGGCGGATACGGAGGACAAACGTGATGAAACGTATTGGTATTCTGGGCGCTGGCACCTGGGGCATGGCCCTTGCACGGATGCTGACTGTGAGCGGGAATGATGTGCTGGTGTGGTCGGCCATCGAAAAGGAGATCGACAGCCTTTCCACCACCCGCAAGCACCCCAATCTGCCGCAGATGAAGATCCCCGACGAGCTGCGGTTCACCAAGAACATCGAGGAAGTCTGCAAAGACAAGGACATCCTGCTGTTCGCAGTGCCGTCGGTGTTCGTCCGCTCCACGGCGGCAAAGGCCCGGCCCTATGTGGCCGACGGCCAGATCATCGTGGACGTGGCAAAGGGCATCGAGCCCGACACCCTGTACACCATGACCGAAATCCTGGCCGATGAGCTGGGCAAGGAGGGCGGCCCGAAGGGCGTGCGTCTTGTGGCCCTGTCCGGCCCCACCCACGCCGAGGAAGTGGCCATCGACCTGCCCACCACCATCGTGTCGGCCAGCAAGGATATGGAGGCCGCTGCCTATGTGCAGGAGGTCTTCACCAATAATGTCATGCGCGTCTACACCAACGAGGACATCAAGGGTGTAGAGCTGAGCGGTGCCATGAAGAACGTCATCGCGCTGGGCGTCGGCATCTCCACCGGCCTCGGCTACGGCGATAATGCCCGCGCTGCCCTCATCACCCGCGGCATCGCCGAGATCGCCCGTCTGGGCGTGGCGATGGGCTGCAATGTCCACACTTTCGCAGGTCTGGCCGGTATCGGCGACCTCATCGTGACCGCCACCAGTATGCACAGCCGCAACAACCGCGCCGGTATCCTCATCGGCAAGGGCGAGACCCCGGAAAATGCCGTCAAGGAAGTCGGCATGGTGGTCGAGGGCATGAACGCCCTGCCCGCTGCGCTGGAGCTGGCCGAGCGGTATCAGGTGGAAATGCCCATCGTCCAGACCGTCAACGCCATCGTTAACAAGGGCATGAGTGCGGCAGAGGCTGTCAAGTCCCTGATGGAGCGCGGCCTGAAGAACGAGCTGCCGCAGGGCTACGAAAAATAAACGAAAAGGGGCGGTATCATGCCTTCTACCTACGCACACCGCCGCTTTGGTGCGGATGTTCTGGCCCTGCTGCCGGACGGTCTGCGCGCGACGCTGGAACAGCACCGGGAGCTTTACGACATAGGTCTCCACGGGCCGGACCTGATGTTTTATTACAAGGCCCTGCAGTCGAACCCGGTGAACCGTCTGGGCAACACCATGCACGAGCAGAAGGGCGAGGTGTTTTTCACCCGTGCCCGCACCGTGGTGGAAAATGCAACGGATAAAAGCGCCGCACTGGCTTATGCGCTGGGCTTTGTCTGCCACTTCGCGCTGGACAGCACCTGTCACCCTTATGTGGAAGCCTATGTCCGGGAGAGCGGTGTGGGACACTGCGAGATCGAGACGGAGTTTGACAACGCTCTGATGCGGGAAGACGGCCTCGACCCCATAAAGTTCTTCACGGCCAGCCATATCAAACCCAGCCGGGAGCGGGCCGAGGTCATCGCGCCCTTCTACGAAGGCGTCACGGTGGACGAGACGCTGGCAGCGATGAAGGGGATGATAACGGTGCATCATTTTTTGCAGGCGGCGAACCCCGTCAAGCGCTGGGTGGTGCTGACCGGGATGCGCGTCGCGGGCAAGTATGAGTTCATGCACGGCCTTGTGGCAAACCCGCAGCCGAACCCCAAATGCGTCCAGAGCAGCCAGAAGCTCGAAGAGCTGTATAAAACGGCTGTGCCGCTGGCGGTAAGGCTCATCGAAGAGTATGCAGAGAACAAGCCGCTTGGGGCGGAGTATCAGCATACGTTTGGGGAGAACTGAGAGGAGCACCGGATGGAAAAGAGCGGCAAATTCCGCCTGACGAGCTTGGAGCGGAACTGGATCCTGTACGACGTGGGCAACTCGGCCTTTGTGCTGATGGTGGCCACCCTTATCCCCATTTTCTTCAATGCGCTGGCGGAAGCCGGGGGCCTGAGCTCGGTGGAGTATCTGGCTTACTGGGGCTATGCCAGCTCGGCTGTGACCGTCATCACGGCTGTTTTGAGCCCGATTTTGGGGACAGTGGCTGATACGAAGGGCTTCAAGAAGCCTATCTTCATACTCTGCGTTTTCGTGGGCATCGTGGGCTGCTGCGCCATGGGCGCGGCGTCGGCATGGCTGCCGTTTCTGGTCATCTTCGTCATCGCGAAGGTGGGCTTTTCGGGCAGCCTGGTGTTCTACGATTCGATGCTCAGCGACGTGACCACTCCCGAGCGGATGGATGAGGTGTCCAGCCGGGGCTATGCGTGGGGCTACATCGGCAGCTGCGTACCCTTCGTGGTCTGCCTCGGTCTTGTGCTGGGGGCGGGGAGCATCGGCATCAGCCAGATGACGGCGCTGAACCTGGCACTCCTGCTGACGGCGGCGTGGTGGCTGCTCACGACCCTGCCGCTGCTGAAAAGTTATAAACAGCTCTACTATGTGGAGGTGGAAAAGCACGCTGTCCGGCAGAGTTTTGCCCGCATCGGCCATACCCTGCGGCATCTGCCGGAGGATAAACAGGTGTTCTGGTTTTTGCTGGCGTTCTTCTGCTACATCGACGGCGTGTACACCATTATCGACATGGCGACGGCCTACGGCACGGCGCTGGGTCTGGACACCACCGGCCTTTTGCTGGCACTTCTTGTGACCCAGATCGTGGCGTTCCCGTCGGCCCTCATCTTTGGGCGGTTGTCGAACAAGTACCCCTCGGCAAAGCTCATCCCGGTGTGCATCGCGGCCTACGCGGGCATCGCGGTGTTTGCGTTCTTTTTGACGCAGCAGTGGCAGTTCTGGGTGCTGGCCGTCATCGTGGGCATGTTCCAGGGCGGCGTGCAGGCGCTCAGCCGCTCCCACTTTGCAAAGATCATCCCGCCGGAAAAGTCGGGCGAATACTTTGGCCTCTTCGACATCTGCGGCAAGGGCGCGTCCTTCCTTGGCACCATGATCGTCAGCGTGGGAAGCCAGCTCACCGGCAGCGCCAATGTGGGTGTCGGCTCCCTCATCGTGCTGTTCATCGTGGGATTCGTGCTGTTCAGAGTGTCGTTCCGTCAGGGTGAGACAGTGTAAATCGTTTTGACCTCTGCTTTGTCTTCGGACAGGGCAGAGTTTTTTTGTTTACCAGCGAGTTATGATTCACAAACCATTCATTGTGTTTTGGCGGGCAGGATGATACAATAGAATCAAAATCCAGAAAATACAAAGGAGCAAGACCATGAAACAATATCCCGGCTACACCCTCGTCAAGCGCGAGGACTGCCCCGAACAGCACGGAACGCTGACTGTGCTGACCCATGACGTCAGCGGGGCGGCTGTCCTGCTGGTGGAAAACGACGACGACAACAAGGCCTTCGGCATCGGCTTCGGCACCTTTCCCTCCGACGATACCGGCGTGTTCCACATCCTCGAGCACTCGGTGCTGGCAGGCAGCGAGAAGTACCCGGTGAAGTCGCCGTTTTTGCAGCTGCTCAAGAGCAGCATGGCCTCCTTCCTGAACGCCATGACCTTCCCGGACAAGACGGTGTATCCCTTCGCTACCCCCAACGAGACGGACTTCAAGAACCTGATGGACGTCTATCTCAACGCGGTGTTCTGCCCGCTGGCCATGGTGGACAAGGGCGTGTTCGAGCAGGAGGGCTGGCACCGGGACGAAGACGGCACGGTGAGCGGCGTCGTCTACAACGAGATGCAGGGGGCGCTGGCGACGCCGGACGCACAGCTGCAGAACGCTCTGAGCCGGGCAATGTTCCCGGATACGGCTTACGGCTTCGTCTCCGGCGGCGACCCGGCGTCCATTCCGGCGCTGACCTATGAGAAGTATGTGCGGGTCTACCGCCGCCACTACAGCGCCGACAACTGCTGCATCACCCTCTACGGCAAGATGGACATGGCCGAGAAGCTGGCTTTTCTCGACGAGCAGTATCTGAGCCGTATGCCCAAGAGCGCCAGCCGCCCCCGCCTGACGGTGCAGGACGAGCAGGCCGGTGCGAAGCGGAATATTCCGTACTATACCGAGAAGCCGGAGCCGGACGAGGCTCAGTGTGCGCTGGCGTGGTACACCGGTGCGTTCAGCGACCGGGAGCGCCAGCTGGGCGTGGAGATCCTGCTGGACGCCCTGCTGGGGACGAACCAGGCGCCTCTGAAAGCCGCTCTGCTGGAAGAAAAACTGGGCGCGGACATCGACGTGGGCTTCGATGACAGCACGCTGCAGCCGACCTTGGAGCTTGTGCTGCGGGGCGCGCTCTGGCAAATGACGTAGACAGGCTTATGCTTGTCCAGTTCATCCAACCGCTCCCGCAGCTCGTCCACCGGGATGTTAAAGAAGCCGTCAATGTGTCCGTGTGCGAATTCTTCCACAGTGCGGGTATCCAACAGAGTTACGCTTCCGTCACGAGGAAGACGATCTGCATCTTCCAGATGCCATTGTTTCAGAACACCGTTTGCGATATTTTCAACCATAAAGCCAGCCATATTTACCGGGTCTTTCGCAGAGGAATAAGGCGGTGCGTAGGCCAGATCCAGATCCTTCAGTTCCGTGGCTTTCATTCCTGCCCGGATAGCAGTGGCCAGCACATCAATGCGCTTATCCACACCTTCATAGCCTACGATCTGCGCACCCAGCAGGCGATAAGTCGCCTTTTCAAAGACCACCTTCATTGTCATGACTTTCCCGCCGGGGTAGTAACCTGCATGGCTCATGGGTGACAGGATAACCGTATCAACATCCAGCCCTGTTTTTCTGGCGTTGGTCTCATTTACGCCGGTAGTAGCGGCAGTCATGCCAAAGATCTTGATGACACTGCTGCCTTGGGAGCCGGTATAATGGCTGTCTCCGCCACAGATGTTGTCCGCAGCGATTCGTCCCTGTTTATTGGCAGGGCCAGC
>ERZ772886.1537-NODE-1537-length-20520-cov-52.307159_pt1 | contig 20520 bp, 19 predicted proteins | sample MGYA00512128_ERZ772886 | MGnify/ENA primary metagenome ERZ772886 (study PRJEB29015, sample SAMEA2737698) | human gut metagenome | biome: human gut; feature: human-associated habitat; material: faeces | place: China | collected 2012 ... | reverse complement strand
TGTTTTCGGCGGTGGTGCATCACATCATCGGCCAACAGATCTCGACGAAGGCGCAGGCCACGATCTGGCAGCGGATGCAGGATGCACTGGGCACCGTGAATGCCGAGACGATCCTGGCTGCCGGTGTTCCCAAATTGCAGGCGCTGGGCATGACCTTTCGCAAAGCGGAGTACATCACCGATTTTGCCGAGCGCGTCCACAGCGGTGCGTTCGATCCGGAGGGCATCCGGCAGAAAAGCGACGAGGACGCCATCCGCGAATTGAGCGCCCTGAAGGGCATCGGTGTTTGGACGGCGGAGATGATTTTGCTGTTCTGTATGCAGCGGCCCAACATTTTCAGCTACGACGACCTTGCCATCCAGCGCGGTCTGCGGATGGTCTACCACCACCGCAAAATTGACCGCAAGCTGTTTGAAAAGTACCGCCGCCGGTTCAGCCCCTATTGCAGCGTGGCCAGCCTGTACCTGTGGGCCGTGGCAGGCGGAGCGATTCCGGAAATGCGCGATTATAAACCGAAAACCGCACGATAAAAAAAGGCAGCCGACCCGCTGTAGCTCTGTCAGTGGGTCGGCTGCTCTTTTACATTTTAAATTTGCCACGGAGTTATAAAGCCTTACCGCGCTGCTCTTGCCGGAATTTTGCTGCGCAGGGGTTCGAGGGGTTGCACAGGATCAGCGCCTTCGGGTGTTGGCGGAAGGCATTCTCCAGCACCTCGGGGTCAAAGGTAAATTCCGGCGGCGTCAGCGGCACATAAATTGGCTCTGCCCGGTCAGGATCGTGTCTGCGCCGTAGTTCTCGTAAAACGGCGAGAAGATAACGACCTTGTCCCCCGGGTTCGTCAATGCCGTTCCGCGGAAATTTTGCATTTTGGAAAATCGCTGGTATAATAAAGGCAATACCGCAAAATTCTAAGTGCCGCAGCCGCCGGAGCGGTGCGTAAGCTGTTAGGCGAGAATTGTGCGGTATCGCCTAAAGGAAACAGACAAATCGTAAATCGGAAAGGATGTTCCCGATGCCGCAAGATAAATCCTTACAGATGAATCAAACCATCGAAACTGCCATTTTGCAGCTGCAGCAGTCCCCTACCCCGGAGCAGCTGGCCCACACACTGACCGTTGTCCGCCGCTGTATGCAGGCAGGCGGACAGTGGATCGTGGCCGTCGAGCCTGTCCCCGGTGGCGGGCAGGTGCAGCCCCGGGTCGTGACGACGGCGAACGGCGCAAACTGGTGGTACGCCTTCACCTCGTTTGAGGAGCAGATGAAAAGCCCCGACACGGTGAAATCGACCTTCCTTGCAGACATTGACAAGCTGTTTGCCGCAGCGCTCTCCGCACCGGAAATCGCGGGCATTATTGTAAATCCGTGGCACTGCACCCTGCAGCTGGATAAGGAGCTGATCCGCATCATCCAGCCGGGCCGTGCCGGCTGACGGGAGGATGTAGACGATGAAAATTCAATCTGTTGCTATTTTGGGGGCCGGAGCCGTCGGCTGCTATGTGCTGTGGGGCCTGGCCGACAAGGCCGCTGCCAACACCCTGCAGCTTGGCGTCGTGGCGGAGGGTTCCCGCGCCGAGCGGCTGCGGCAAAACGGCTGCACGATCAACGGGCAGATCTATCACCCGCAGGTCTGGACCCCGCAGCAGGCCCACGGCGTCGATCTGCTGATCATCGCGCTGAAATACGGCGCACTGCCCGGCGCACTGGACAGCATCCGCACCATTGTGAGCGAACGCACCGTTGTCATGAGCCTGATGAACGGCGTTGACAGTGAGGAGCTCATCGCCGCACAGATTGGCGCGGCTCATGTGCTGCCCGCGCTCATCAAGGTGGCCTCCCGCCGCACCGAGGACGGTGTGCGTTTTGACCCGGAGACGACCATCGGCATCATCTACGGGGAGCTGACCGCACCGTTTGACAGTGACCGGGTGCAGGCGGTGCGGGCGCTGTTTGCGGACACGGGCATTCATTTCCGTGTGACCGAGCATATCCGCGAGGAAATCTGGTCCAAGTTTCGGCTGAACGTCTGCAACAATCTGCCGCAGGCGATCCTCGGCGCGGGCGTCGGCTGTTACAGCGACAGTGCCCATATAAAGGCCATCAGCGACGGCCTGCGCCGCGAGCTGGAGGCCATTGCCGCCGCCAAGGGGATCGACCTCTCCAAGGCAGCTGCGGCCTCCACCTACGGCAGCACCGTGCCGCCAACCGCGCGCTACTCCACCCTGCAGGACCTCGACGCCGGGCGGCACACAGAAATCGATATGTTCTCCGGTGCGCTCATGCGCATGGGGCGCGAGTTAGGCATCCCGACGCCCTACAACGAATACACCTACCACATGATCAAGGCTCTGGAGGAGAAAAACGACGGCCTGTTTGACTATACGGCAACAGATGCTGTGACCTGCTCCCGGTAATAAGGAGATGCTGACGGCCCTTGCGGGCGGCTGCATTTTTCTGAATTTTCTTTATTTTTTGCAGAAAAAAACTCTCAATAGTCCCACCGCGGGCGTCTATTGAGAGTTTTTTTCTGCATTTTATAATTACCTGCGGCTCTGCGTCTCCTTTTGGCAGTCTGCATTTTGGAAAAGCTGTGTTTCTCCTGCCGGCCCTCTCCCCTTCCCTGCCGGTTTCCCCGGATGTGCATGATTTTGTTTGCCGTTTTGTATACTATATATAAATTATTACAGTTTGTTTCTTTTGTGCTATTTTTTCAGTGGAGAAGATTTCTCGCAATACGTTTTGCTTTTTTCGTATACTTTTACGTACTATCGAAGATTCCTGGAGAGTTTTTTGTTCAGAATAAAACTCTCAATACAGAAAGGAGAATTTTTCTGTTTTTTTCTTCTGTTGTCAGAAAATTTCTCTCAATAAGCCTTTTTCCCCTCTGCCCTCTCTTTTTTGTCACTGCGCTCTCCCCTGCTCCGCCGGAAAAGCCGCGAACTGATTTTTTCACTGCGCAGCATTTTTTTCTCATCAGCACAGAAGAAAACTCTCATTTCGCTGTCTGCTTTTCCCGCAGCCGCTTGCGTACTGAGAGTTTTTTTCTGCCGAATTGAGAGTTTTATTCTGGCAAAATCAGCAGAAGAGAACTCTCAGCACAGCAGAATATTTCTCTTTTTTCGTGGGAAGAAAACTCTTTTTTCACAGGAATTTTTCTCTCAATTCAGCAGAAGAAAACTCGCAATCTACTTATTATATATAAAGAGATAAATTTATAAAATAATAAATAATAATTATAAGAAAAAAAATACAAATAGCACATTTATTTTTTATTGCGAGAAGCCGTTGACATTTTCCGCAATTGCGTGTATGCTTAATGTACTGTATTTGTGGAGGTGTAGGCCTATGTCTGAAAAGCGGAAAAATGACACCATCATTGAAGGCGAATACTATGACCCGGACCTCCCTGCGCAGGAAAACACGCCGCCACAAAAGCACCGCCGCACCCGCTCTGCAGGCAATGTACCCAAGTACAACCCGGCGTCGGAATCGATCATCACCAAGAGTAATGACCTGATCCAAAAGACAAAATATGCCCTGCCAAAGCTGGAGCAAAAGGTGCTGCTGGCAATGATGGCACAGATCAACCCCAAGGAGACCCCGGATGCGGACCGCGTTTATTCGTTGAGCTTTTCCGACTTCGGGCGGCTGGCCGGGGTCAACATGCACGACAACACCTATCTGGAATACCTGAAGGACACCGTCAAAAGTTTGGAGGACCGCTCCTTCTGGAGCCTGGACCCGGCCAGCGACGGCCACCAGTACAAGGTCCTGTCCTGGCTGCAGCGCGGCTCCACCGTGAATGACCGGGACAAGCAGATCCGCGTGCGCTTCAATCCGGAGATCCTCCCCTATCTTTCCCAGCTGAAAAGCAACTATACCTCCTACAACGTGGAATATCTGCTGACAATGAACAGCACCTACTCCATGCGTTTTTACGAAATTTTGCTTTCCTACGACAACGGAGACACCGATTACGGCTACACGAACGGCCTGGTGTTTCAGCCGGTCACAAAAGAGATACTGGACCGTTTCCCGGACAAGGCGCAGGACATCCGCGGCTTCAAGTACAAGGTGTTTGACATTCAGGAGCTGAAGGAGCAGCTCTCTCCCCCGCCGGAAAAGCGCAAAAAGGACAAGGAAAAGCCGCTGACCGAAAAGTACAGCAACTTCCACGATTTTGAGCGCTACGTTCTGACCAAGGCCAGGGACGAGATCAACCAGATGACCGACCTCTGGTTTGACTATATCCCGGTCCGCATCCGCGGCGGCAGAAAATACGAGCGGCTGTACCTGTTCATCCGCTACAAATCCGCGCAGGAGATGGACGCAGTGCGCCAGCTGCACGCGCAGAAAAGCGCTCGCAATGAGGAAGTCCCGCGCCGCAGAAGGACGCGGAAAACCACCGAGCCGGAACGAAGCGCGGCAGCTGTATCCGTGGCAGAGCCGCTGGGGGACGAGCTGTTTACTATGACGGTGACGCGGGCTGTTCGCGTGCTGGAAAGCAGGGTGCGCAGCCAGACCCTGCAGGAAAAAATTTCACCGGAGCTGTACAGTGCGGTGTCCTCGGTGCTGGTATACACGGCGCGTCTGCTGACCAACACCAACAGCGAGAAAAGGGCAAAGCAGGCGCAGGAGACCCGCGACGCGCTGAACCGCATCCTGGCCCAGCAGCACGATTTGACCTGCTGGGCGCTGGGCATGGCGCGGATGATGCTGACCAAAAAGGAGCACGGCCAGCTCAAGTCGCCGCAGTACAACGCGACCATTGTATACAACGCGATGGAGGATATTACGATCATCCCGAGCGGCAGGGACGAGCTGCGCAGCGCTGGCGCAACGGATCATTTCAAGGCAGATTTGTCCGTCTTTGATGAATAAATTTGCCACGGAGTTATAAGACCAAAAGGCATAACAAAAAGCGTATGGATACCCGGTCCGCAAAATACTGCGGCATGGGCGTGTCTATATGCTTTTTTCTTTATATAAAAATTTGCCACGGAGTTATAAGACTTTTCTGCCGCAGAAAAGCCCTGCCAAAACTGCAAAAGTGCTGTTGACGATGCTGGCAAATGTGGTATACTATACATAGATGAAAACGACATAAAAAATAATTTGCCACGGTGTTATAACTACATAATGAAATGGGGAACAAGCGAATGGCTGCAACAGTAATAACCATTGCGGTGGAAAAAGGCGGCTGCGGAAAAACCGTAACGACCTCTAACCTTGCCTATCTGATGGGCGACGAGGGCAAAAAGGTGCTTTGCCTGGACACCGACCCGCAGGGCAACCTGACGTTTGCCCTGACAGGCGGCAACGCCATTACCAGCAAGGCCTTTGCCAACCGCAGTCTGTATGATATGATCGACGGCTTCCGCTACAACACACAGACCAGAGATTTTATCGTCGAGTCGGAATATGAAAACGTGGACCTGATCCCGGCCAACGACCAGACGCCGCGCCTGTCCAAGCGGCTGGAGGATCTGTACACGGACGCCCAGCGGGACTATGACCGCGGCGACCCGAAGTATCTGGCCAGCGATACCGACGTGCTGGACTATTTCCTGCGCCAGGTCAAGGACGAGTACGATTATATCCTGATCGACACCCAGCCAAGCCGGGACAGCCTGCTGCTCTCCAACGCAATTGCCGCGGCGGACTATGTGCTGATCCCACTGAAGTGCGATTCCTTCTCGGAGGACTCGGCGTTCCGCACCTATGTGCTCTGCAATGAGATGCGCAAGAGCAAGACCTCCCGCATCAAGGGCGTCGGCGTGATGCTGACGATGGTGCAGAAAAGTGCAGCCTCGCAGGACATCCGCAGTGACTGCCGGGCCAAGCTCGGCGCAACGCTGTTCAACGCGGAAATCGCCTTTGGCAAGAGTGTGGATAACAGCATCAACCGCTGCGTGCCGGTCTGCTACTCGGCCCGCACGCAGCCCCCGGCCAAAAGCTATGTGGCGGCGTATGAGGAGCTGAAAAAGCGCCTGGCCGAATTGGAGGAAAAGTAAGATGGCTATGAAAAAGAAGCCCGGCAGATCCAAGGTCGAGGTGGGCATTCCGTCCACCGAGGCGGTTTTCAGCGCCGGAAACAACAACGCCTCCGGCAGCCTGATTGCCAACCTAGCCACGCAGAACCGCGCCGAGCTTGCCTATGAGCTGCGGGAAATTGCCTTGCAGGACATCGAGCTGAACCCGGACAATGCGATTTTCCGCCAGCTGGACACCGACGAGGATGTGGAAACACTGGCCAACGACATTGACCGCAACGGCCTGATGCACAATCTGGTCGTATATCCGCGGACGGATGGCAAACAGACGAAGTACGTTCTGCTCTCCGGCGAGCGCCGCTATAAGGCATTGAATTATTTGCAGGCGCGCGGCGACGCAAAGTGGAACACAGTCAAAAACTGCCGTGTTGTCACAACACCGCTGAGCGACAACGAGAAAAAGGTCATGCTGCTGAGCGCCAACCTGCAGGTGCGCGGCGGCTTTGCCAACGAGATGATCCGCCGCAAGGCGGTTGCCGAGCTTGTGTCCTGCCTGCAGGCAGAGCCGTACAACCTGACAGCAGCCGAGGCAAAAAAGGCCATCAAGGAGGCAACGCCCATCAACGGACGGCAGATCGATAAGGATCTGAGCATTGAAAAAAATCTGAATGAGGGTCTCAAGGATCTGCTGGATCGTGGCTTTGTGCTGCGCAGCGAGGCGGAAAGCTTTTTGCGGATGACGCCCGAGGAACAGAGAATCGCTGCCCAAATGCTGCAGCAGCTCTATGCTATTGCGTACAACGGCCCGGGCAGCGCAGCCATTCAGGACGAGAAAAAAGCGATTCGCGGGCGATTCGTGGATGCACTGCGGACGGTGGCCGACACCAGCAGTATGCAGGATGCCCACGAGGCGTTGGTCGCTGCGGTGTTCACGGTCCAGAAGGAGATGGCGTGTCTGAAGGAGACCATCCGAAAGGTCAAGACCATCCCGCCGGAGCAGCCCGCCGCGCAGGTCGAGCAGACAGAGGTCATCCGGGAGGTCAGGGAAAAGACCGCCGGTGCCAAGGCACAGAGCAAAATTACGGGCAAGCTGTCCAGCCAGACAAGCCGCTTAGAAACGATGCTGCGCAGGAAAAACCCCGAGAAGCGCCTTGCAGAAAAGTATACCCACGAGGAGCGCCGGCAGGCCATGAAGGAGCTGGACGAGATGATCGCCACGGCCACGCGGCTGCGGGAAATAATTGCAAAGGTGGAGCGCAGCGCCGATGAAGCCCAGGAAGTATAGGCTGCGTATCCGCCTGCACCGCAAAATTTACGACCTGTTTGAGATGGAAGCATTGTGGCAGGACAGTAAGATCGGTACGCTGGCCAACCGCATTTTGCAGGAGGAGCTGGCCAAGCTCCGGCAGGTCGGACTGGACCACTGCGTGTGCGGGGATGAGGACGCAGCATCCGCGCGGCGCATCGAGGCAGAGAAGCACCCCGAGAGCTATTACATGCTGCCGTCGTTTGACTGCCGCGAAAAGTATATGCCGACCCATGGCCGCGGCCTTGACACGAAGGGGCAGGTCACACTGCTGGTCACAGCGGAGCAGCTGCAGCTGATCGACGCGCTGTTTGACCGGGAAAGCGGCTGTGTCCGCGGGCTTTACTCGGAATCCCAGGGGCAGACGGTCAAAAGCTACCGCTATCAAATCGTGGGGCTGCTGCTGCACAATCCCTTGCTGCAGGAATTACAGAAGCAATAATTGTTACAGAAAAGGACTCGCAATGGATTTGCGGGTCTTTTTTTATAGGAAGTTTGTGGCAGGGCAGGGGAGAGAAAAGGGTATTGCGAGAGAATTTCTTGAAAAAATGAAAAAAGTAAGAAAAAAGCACCTGCTTTGTTATATAGAGAATGTAGGGGCGAACATTGTTCGCCCGCCAACCTGGTGCAGCAAGGCTTTTCCGGGAAGGCCTTGCACATAGCGCGCGGGCAGGGGCGAGCAATGCTCGCCCCTACAGAGTTTTATAACGGCAGAATGATTTACAAACAGTAATAGTAAATTAAATGTTTCCAAATTGTACTTTTAATGCCCTGTATTGCGAGAAACTTTCTGCAAAAAAAAGAAAAAATCAGAAAAAATCTCCGCCTTGCAACTGCGTTTTATATCTGCTACAATAGCGGTAAAAACAGGGGAGGTCTGCACATGGAACCGGAAAAGCTGTTGGAAGCGCTGCACACAGCGGAAAAACTCAAGGACACAACACGGCATTGCTATACATCAAAGGGACGGCATGAGAGCGTGGCCGAGCACAGCTGGCGCATTGCGCTCATGGCGTTCTGGCTGCGGGATGAATTTCCGCAGGCGGACATGGACAAAGTCATCCGCATGTGCCTGATCCACGATATGGGCGAGTGCTTTACCGGGGACATCCCGGCGTTTGACAAGACCGCCGCCGATGAGGCTGCCGAGGAAGCACTGCTTTCCCGCTGGGTCGATTCACTGCCCGAACCGGTCTGTACCGAGATGCGGACGCTGTACGCGGAGATGGCCGCCTTGCAGACGACGGAGGCCAAAATCTACAAAGCGCTGGATAAAATGGAGGCCATCGTCCAGCACAACGAGTCCGCGATTGCGACCTGGGAGCCGCAGGAGTATGCGCTGAACCTGACCTACGGCGTGGAGCAGTCGCAGTTCTCGGCCTATATGCAGGCGCTGCGGGAGGCCCTCCGGCAGGAAACGCTGCGCAAGATGGAGCAGGAGGGCGCGACACCGCAGCCGTGAGAACGGTATAAAAAATCCTCCTGGCGGGCAGAATAGAAGGTGATGATTCTGCTGACAGGAGGAAACCAAATGCGAGAAATGTTCTGCTTTCAGTGCCAACAAACGGCGCATAACACCGGCTGCGACGGCAAGGCCGGTGTCTGCGGCAAAAAGGCCGACACCGCCAACTATCAGGATGAGCTGATCGGGGCACTTATCGGGCTGGCGCGGGCGGCGCGGGCTGGGACACCGACACCGCACACCGATGAATTGATTTTGAAGGGCCTGTTCACGACGATCACGAACGTGAACTTCAACAACGAAACTATCCTGCAATGCAAGGCGGAAATCGAAAAGGAAAAGGCTGCCGTCGGCCCCGGGCAGCTTGACGATTACGACCTTGCCGCGCTTTGGGCGGCGGGGGAGGACGTGCGCTCGTTGAAATCGCTGATCCTTTTTGGGCTCAAAGGCATGGCGGCCTATGCGTACCACGCCCGCGCACTGGGGAGAACAGACCCCGCTGTGAACGCCTTTTTCTATGAGGCACTCGAGGCCATCGGCGCAGAGAAAACGCCTGACGAGCTGCTGGCGCTGGTGCTGAAAACCGGAGAAGTCAATCTGGCCTGTATGGCGCTGCTGGACGCAGCCAACACCGGCGCATACGGTGACCCCGTGCCGGTCACGGTGCCGCTGACGATTGAGAAGGGCCCCTTCATCGTGGTCAGCGGCCACGACCTGCACGATCTGAAGCTGCTGCTGGACCAGACCGCGGGCAGGGGCATCAACATCTACACCCACAGTGAGATGCTGCCCGCCCACGGCTACCCGGAACTGAAAAAATATCCGCACCTCAAAGGCAACTTCGGCACGGGCTGGCAGAACCAGCAGTCAGAGTTCCACAACATCCCCGCGCCCATCCTGTTCACAACGAACTGTCTGATGCCGGTGCGGCAGAGCTACAGTGACCGTGTGTTCACGACGTCGGTGGTGTCCTACCCGGAGCTGACCCACATCGGGGACGACAAGGATTTCACCCCGGTCATTGAAAAGGCGCTGGAATGCGGCGGCTACCCCGAGGATCACCCGATGACCGGGATGAACGGCGGCAGCACGGTCATGACCGGCTTTGCCCGCAATGCGGTGCTGTCCCACGCAGAGCAGATCGTCCGGCTGGTCCGGGAGGGGAAGATACGCCACTTTTTCCTGATCGGCGGCTGCGACGGTGCAGCACCGACGCGCAGCTACTACACGGACTTTGCACGGATGACGCCGCCCGACACGCTGATTCTGACGCTGGCCTGCGGCAAGTACCGGCTGAACGATATGGATCTGGGCAGCATCGAAGGCATCCCGCGCGTTCTGGATTGCGGGCAGTGCAACGACGCCTACAGCGCCATTCGCATTGCGCTGGCGCTGGCCGAGGCGTTTGGCTGCGGCGTCAACGACCTGCCGCTTACGCTGGTGCTGTCGTGGTATGAGCAGAAGGCTGTCTGCATTTTGCTGACGCTGCTGTATCTGGGGCTGCGCAATATCTACCTTGGCCCCACGCTCCCGGCGTTCGTCTCACCGAATGTACTGGACTTTCTCGTTAAGCAGTACAACCTGACGCCCACGGGCGACCCGAAAACAGACTTGGAAAAGATACTGAACCGACAATAACAACATCCGCCGTGCAGAGAGACGCCTCTCTGCACGGCGGTTGCTTTTTGCGGCTTTTGGCTTATTCAGGCAAATGGGCGTTTACACCTTCACCAGCTCATACGCCTGTGTGCCGATGCCAAGGGTCTCGGCGCTGTCGATGGTATGGGTGCCGTGGCGGCTGTTGACGCGCTCCATAAAGTGGTCGCGGCCCGGGTCATTGCTGTTTATGACCAGATCGATGCAGGCGCGGTCCAGCGCGACGGGGTCAAGGCTCGAGAGGATGCCCACATCGTTCATGCAGGGGTCCTCGGCCACGGCGCAGCAGTCGCAGTCAACGGAAAGGTTCTTCATGACGGCGACATAGGCGATCTTGCCCGCAAAGTGCTTTGCCACGGTGGAGGCGGCGTCTGCCATGGCTTCAAGGAAGGTGTCCTGCTCGGCGCAGTTCTCCCACAGGATGTGCTGGTCGGTGACCTTGCCGCCGGAATGGATGTACGCCTTGCCGGCGCTGGACGCGCAGCCGATGGACAGCTGCTTGAGCGCACCGCCGTAGCCGCCCATCGGGTGACCCTTGAAGTGGATGAGCACGAGCATACTGTCATAATTCTCGATGTTCTTGCCCAGATAGTTGACCTTGAGGACCTTGCCGTTCTCGACGGGCCATTCGACGTCCGGACCCTCGGCGTCCATGATGTCAACATCAAACAGGTCGCTCCAATGATGCTTCTTCATCAGCTCGATGTGCTTGGGCGTCTCGTTGCGCGCGCCGCCGTAGGCTGTGTTGCACTCAACAACGGTGCCGTTGACGGCGTCGATGATGGGCTTCATAAACTCGGGGTGCAGGTAGTTCTGGTTGCCGTCCTCGCCACTGTGGACCTTGACGGCCACCCTGCCGGGCAGCTCGATGCCCAGCTGGCGGTACATCTTCACAACGGCTTCGGGGGTGAGTTCGTTGGTGAAATAGACTGTGGATTTAGCCATAATGGGGGGACCTCCGTTTAAAATAGTAGCGTGATAAAAGGCTTCCCCCTCGGGGGAAGCTGTCCGCGGAGCGGACTGATGAGGGCAAAGCATGCGATTGCTGCCTGTTCACGGGTGGCCAACGGAGGGCTGCCCCTCATCCGGCCTCGGTCGGGGCCTCGGCCACCTTCCCCCTCGGGGGAAGGCTATTGAAACCGCAGCGGCAGCTCCGGTTCGCACCCGCACTTTTGCCTTTCTGCTGTCTCTAGCATAGCATGAAAGCCGGGTTTAATGTCAAGTGGTTTTGCAAAAAATGAAGCAAAAGCCTTGCAAAACACGACAAACTGTGCTACTGTAAATTTGTACAAAAGGGGAGCTTGCGTAAAGCGGGCTGAGAGTGGGCTGTATCGCCCTGACCCAAACGGCAATACCGCACAATTCCCGCCCTACGGGCTTAAGCACCGCTCCGGCGGCTGCGGCGTGCCATCTGCGTTGCCAAAATGCTCGATAATACACAAAGTATTATCTGCGCTTTTGGCTTAGCAGCTGGCGCGCCTCGCTCGCCGTATCGGCACTTAGAATTATGCGGTATTGCCTGAACCTGATTTGGATAATGCCAACGTAGGGAGATACCGTAGCACTGCGCTTCTTGTGAGTTTTTGTGCGGATATGTCTCTGCAGGCGTATCCGCATTTTTACTTATAAGGAGCGTTTTTTATGCTGGGTACCTGTCTTGAAAATGTGCGCAACACTGTGCCGCTGGTGCACAATATCACGAACTATGTCACGGTCAACGACGTGGCCAACATTCTGCTGGCCTGCGGCGGCAGCCCGATCATGTCCGATGAGCCGGAGGACGTCGAGGACATCACGTCGATCTGCGGCGGCCTGAACATCAACATCGGCACGCTGAACCAGCGCAGCATCGAGGGCATGTTCCGCGCGGGCGCAAAGGCGAATGCCCTCGGCCATGTCGTGCTGCTCGACCCCGTCGGCGCGGGCGCGTCGGCCCTGCGCACGAACACCGCCGTCGAACTGATGGAGAAGATCAAATTCACCGTCATCCGCGGCAATATCTCCGAGATCAAGACGCTGGCGCTGGGCAGCGGCACGACGAAGGGCGTTGACGCTGACGTTGCGGACGCCGTGACCGACGCAAATCTGGACAGTGCCGTCAAATTTGTCAAGGACTTTGCGGCTAAAAGCGGCGCTATCGTCGCCGTCACCGGTGCCATCGACCTTGTCAGCGACGGCACGGCCTGCTATGTCATCCGCAACGGACGCCCCGAGATGGGCAAGATCACCGGCACGGGCTGCCAGCTCTCCGGCATGATGACAGCCTTCGTCGTTGCGAACCCCGACAATAAGCTCGAGGCTGCCGCCGCGGCGGTCTGCGCCATGGGTCTGGCGGGCGAGATCGGCTGGAGCCGCATGGCCGAGGGCGACGGCAACTCCACCTACCGCAACCGCATCATTGATGCCATCTACAATATGGACGGTGCAACGCTGAATGGGGGCGCCAAGTATGAACTGCGATAAAAATGATCTGCTGCTCTATGCCGTCACGGACCGCCACTGGCTGGACGGGCGCAGGCTTATCGACGTTGTGCGCGAAAGCCTTGACGGCGGTGTGACGATGGTCCAGCTGCGCGAAAAGACGCTGGAGGAGGGTAAGTTCCTCGAGGAAGCGAAGGAGCTGCAAACGCTCTGCCGCGAGCGCGGTGTGCCGTTCCTTGTGAATGACAACGTCGAGATCGCCCGCGAGATGAACGCAGACGGCGTGCATGTCGGCCAGAGCGATATGGAGGCGCAGGACGTCCGCGCGATTTTGGGCCCGGACAAGATTCTGGGCGTCTCCGCCCAGACCGTGGAGCAGGCCGTTCTGGCCGAAAAGCACGGCGCGGATTACCTCGGCGTCGGCGCGGTGTTCCCGACCGGCTCGAAGGACGACGCCGACGATGTGAGCTATGAGACGCTCAAGGCCATCTGCGGGGCCGTGTCCATCCCCGTTGTCGCCATCGGCGGCATCACGCAGGAAAATGTCGCGAAGCTCGCGGGCAGCGGCATCTGCGGTGTCGCGGTCATCAGCGCGATTTACGCGGCAAAGAACATCCAACAGGCATCCGCCGACCTGAAGGCCGCCACGGAGAAAATGCTGCATGACTAAGGCTGCTGTTTTTGATCTGGACGGCGTGCTGCTCGACTCCATGGGCATCTGGAACGACCTTGGCGCGCGGTATCTGCGCAGCCTGGGCGTCACGCCGGAGGAGGGACTCAACGAGATTTTGTTCTCGATGAGCATGGAGCAGGGGGCGGAGTATCTGCACACGCACTATGCACTGCTGCAGTCTGCCGCCGAGGTCGGCACGGGCATTGCGGACATGCTGCGGGACTTCTATTTTTATGAGGTCCCCGCCAAGGACGGCGCGGCGGAGCTGCTGGCCGCCCTGACCGCCCGCGGCGTGAAGCTGGCGGCGGCCACGTCCAGCCCGCGGGAGCACGTCACGCGGGCGCTGGAACGGCTGGGGCTGCTCGGGTATTTCACCCGGCTTTTCACTACGGCAGAGGTCGGCGTCAGCAAGCATGAGCCGACAATTTACCTGCTGGCCGCCGAGGCCCTGCACGCCGCGCCGGCGGAAACGCTCGTCTTTGAGGACAGTCTCTACGCCCTGAAAACCGCGAAGGCCGCGGGCTTTTACACAATCGGCGTCTACGATGCCGACGGCGAGACCGACCAGGCCGGGCTGCAAAGGGCAGCGGATCTGTATGTGAGAGATTTGCACGAAGCCGTGTTGCTGTAGAAAAAAGCATCCCACAGCGGTACACCGGGGGCACCACCTTGTGCCGCTTTATAAAACCTTGCTGTATACAAAAAGGAAAGGAAGTTATCACCATGAGAACAGCATTGACCATTGCCGGAAGTGATTCCAGCGGAGGCGCCGGTATCCAGGCAGACATCAAGACCATGACCGCCAACGGCGTTTTTGCCCTGTGCGCAGTCACGGCCCTGACCGCCCAGAACACCACCGGCGTGACCGACATTTTTGACTCGACCCCGCATTTTCTGGCGGAGCAGCTCGACGCAGTGTTTACCGACATCTTCCCCGATGCCGTCAAGATCGGCATGGTATCCTCGGCAGAGCTGATCGAAACGATTGCGGCAAAATTGAAGGAATACGGCGCAAAGCACATCGTCGTGGACCCCGTCATGGTCGCAACATCCGGCGCAAAGCTGTTGCGCGACGACGCCGTGACCGCGCTGTGCGAAAAGCTCCTGCCGCTGGCCGAGGTCCTGACGCCGAACATCCCCGAGGCGGAGATCCTCTCCGGCATGACCATTCAAAACGCCGCCGATATGGAGCGGGCCGCACAGACCATCAGCGAAAAGTACGGCTGTGCGGTGCTCTGCAAGGGCGGGCACCAGATCAACGACGCCGACGACCTGCTTTGGCGCGGCGGCGCGGGTAAGTGGTTCAAGGGACGCCGCATTGACAACCCCAACACCCACGGCACCGGCTGCACGCTGTCCAGCGCCATTGCGTCGAATCTCGCGAAGGGCTATGACCTTGACACGTCGGTGGAGCGCGCAAAAGCGTACATCTCCGGCGCGCTGGCCGCTATGCTTGACCTCGGCCACGGCTCCGGCCCGATGAACCACATGTTCGCACTGAAGGGGGATTTTGTCGAATGAAAAAGACCTCTACCTTTCAGAACGGCCTGATCTGGTTCGGCGCGGGCGTCTCGCTGGCCGAGATCCTGACCGGCACCGCCTTTGCGCCGCTGGGTATGGCAAAGGGCTTTGCGGCCATTCTGCTCGGGCATATCATCGGCTGCGCCATGATGCTGCTGGCGGGCCTCATCGGCGGGCGCACGGGCCGCAGCGCTATGGAGACCGTAAAAATGAGCTTCGGCCAGAAGGGCGGCCTGCTGTTTGCGTTCCTGAACGTTTTGCAGCTCGTCGGCTGGACGGCCATCATGATCTATGACGGTGCATTGGCCGTCGGCGGCATTTTTGCGATTGGCCGCTGGGTCTGGTGCCTTGTCATCGGTGCGCTGATTATCGTGTGGATCGCCGTCGGCGTGACCGATTTGGGCTGGATCAACAAAATTACGATGGCTGCTTTGTTTATTCTGACGCTGGTGTTGTGCAAGGTCATCTTCTTCTCCGGCAACGCCATGGTCGGCATTGACGGCGAGAGCCTGACCTTCGGTGCGGCGGTGGAGCTGGCCGTGGCGATGCCGCTGTCCTGGCTGCCGCTCATCAGCGACTACACCCGCGACGCCGAGAAGCCGACCCAGGCGACCTGGGTCAGCGTGCTGGTCTACGGCGCGGTATCCTGCTGGATGTACGTCATCGGCATGGGCGCGGCCATCTTTACCGGCGAGTATGACATTGCCGTCATCATGGTCAAGGCCGGGCTCGGCATTGCCGCGCTGATCATTCTGGTTTTCTCCACGGTCACGACGACCTTCCTCGATGCGTGGAGCGCGGGCATCTCTGCCGAGAGCCTGTCCGCAAAGCTCAACGGCAAAAAGACCGCCATTGCCGTGACGGTCATCGGCACGGCGGCGGCCATCCTTTTCCCGATGGACGACATCACGGGCTTTCTGTACCTGATCGGCTCGGTGTTCGCGCCGATGATCGCCGTGCAGATCGCAGACCACTTTATTTTGCACCGGGACCGCTTTGCCGTGGCTGCCGACGTGCGCAACCTTGTTATCTGGCTCGTGGGCTTTATCGCCTACCGCCTGCTGATGGGCGTTGATACGCCGGTGGGCTACACGCTGCCCGACATGGTGCTGACCGTAGTGCTGTGCCTGCTGGCCGAAAAAGTAAAACCTACCAAGCAAATGTAAAAGTGTAAACCAACGAGGCGGAGATAACGACGCCTGCGTAAAAGCGCGAAGGACGCGCTGTAAACAGCAAAATAGCACCCTGTATTTTGCGAAACCTGTCCTGTTTTGGAGCACGGGCGGCAGCTATAATGGTAGCATCATCAGCAAGAAAACCCGCTGATGACGACCCTTATCGCTGCCGCTTTTTTTGCGGCCCAATGTGTTCTGAAGGAGGAACAAGAGTATGGGATTCATTATTGCTGCCGCTGTTGCCGCGGCCGTCATTGCCTTCTGCTTTCTCTGCTACAAGAAGGCCCCGCCGACCCAGGCCATCGTCGTGACAGGCTTCGGCCTCTCCCGCCCGAAGGTCGTCTGCGGGCGCGGCGTCTTTGTGCTGCCCATTGTGCAGCGCGCAGACCGCCTGAACATGCGCCTGTTGAAAATCGACGTGAAAACGCCGGAAACTGGCGTTAAAACCAAGGAGGGCGTCTCCCTCTGGCTCGACAGCGTCGTCACCGTCCAGGTCTACAGCGAGAACTCCACCGTCTCGGACGAGGAGGTCCGCAACGCCGGATATGACGACATCCGCAAGTACATCAATTCCCGCCAGCAGTCCGCGATCTCGAACTTCCTCGGCATGGACGAGGCGCACATCAATGAAAAGATCAACGATGTGCTGCAGGGCAACCTGCGTGAGATCGTGTCCGAGATGACCGTGGACCAGATCCTGACAAACCGCAAGCAGATGGCCGTCAGCGTCGTGGAGAACGCACGCCCCGACCTGGCCAAGATGGGCTTGGAGGTCGTGACCTTCAACGTGCAGGACGTCAAGGACGCCGTGGACGCCATGGGCCACAACCACGGCGTTATTGAAGCCATCGGCGTCGAGCAGGAGGAGCTTGTGAAAAAGCGTGCCTCCATCGCCAAGGCCGAGGCCGAGCGCGACGTCTCCTGCGCGAAGGCTGCCGCCGCCATGGCCGCGAACGAGAAGGAGATCGAAGCCCAGACCGCCATTGCCCAGCGCAACAACGAGCTGGAGCTGGCAAAGTCCAAGCTGAAGGCCGAGGCTGACAAGGCCGCCGCCGACGCGAACGCCGCCGGTATGATCCAGACGAACCTGCGCGCCAAGGAGGTCAAGGAGTCCGAGGCCGACGCCGAGATCGCCCGCCAAAAGAAGATGGTCGACCTGGCCGCCCAGGAGGCCGAGGTCCAGCAGCGCAAGCTGGATGCCGAGGTCCGCAAGCAGGCCGACGCCGAGCTGTACCGCCGCCAGAAGGAGGCCGAGGCTCAGAAGTATGAGGCCGAGCGTGCCGCCGAGGCCGCGAAGTTTGCCAAGCAGCAGGAGGCCGAGGGCATCGCGCTGGTCGGCAAGGCCGAGGCGGAGGCCATCCGCCAGAAGGGCCTGGCAGAGGCCGAAGCGATGAAGCAGAAGGCCGAAGCCTACAAGCAGTACAACGACGCCGCTGTGGCCGAAATGATGATCAAGGTCCTGCCTGAAATTGCCAGAAGTGTCGCGCAGCCCCTGTCCAGCATCGACAAGGTGTCCATCATCGGCGGCGATGCGTCCGGCGTGTCGGGTGTCTCCGGCAATGTGCCGGTGCTGATGGCCCAGACGATGGAGGCCATGAAGGAGGCCACCGGCATCGACATGCGCGACATTGTCCGCGCCAACAGCATCGAGGCCAAGACGGACCGGAACATTACGATCAAGACCGAGGACGAGGAATAAACGGGAAGCAGAGCGGTAGGGGCCGCACACGTGCGGCCCGCAGCTTACCGAAAGGCGCTTGTATTCCTTACACAGCCGGGCCGGGCATGCCCGGCCCCTACTGAGCAATAAAAGAAAGAAACGGGATGTCCCTTTTGCGGGCATCCCGTTTCTTTCTTTTTATCTCATAGCTCCGGCAGTTCCTCCCACACAGGCAAGCGGTGCAAAGCGCGGACGATGTTGCACTGCTCCAGCAGCGTGCCGTCGCCGTCGCACATCGTAGCGTACCACAGCGGGCTGCGCAGGGCGTGGGTGTCGGTGTCAAACAGGTGCTCGGGACCGCTGGCATACTGGAAATGCAGGTGGCTTAAAAGCCCGCCCTGCAGCCGGGCCGCGCGGGGCGGCATCGGCTCCATTGCCAGCAGGCAGCGGAACGGCCAGTCGGCGGGGACGTCCTCGGCGGCGAAAAGGGCGTTCTCCTTGCCCTCAAGCCCGCGCTCCAAAACGTGGTCCAGATGATAGACCGCCCGGCCGAGGGTGTTCCCGTCGGCGTCTGTCCACGCGATGCAGAGCTTGCCGCCGTCGGCGGGGGTGATAGTCCAGCCGCCCAGCGTGTGCGGGTTGCCGATGCTCGTCGTCACGCAGGCCGTCTGCCAGAACTGCTTCGCGCCGCTTTTAAACATCGGCAGCGCAGCAGCGGCGGCCTCGGCCTCCTGCCAGGCAAGCTGCAAATACGGGTCAGTGCTGGTGATATAGCTCTCAAAATTCTGCCAGCGGCCCAGCCAGTCGTTCGGGTGAAATTCCATGGGGTCACACTCCTTCCGTATCGTCCCAGCGTATGACGCGGTCACACCAGTTGGCGGCCAGCTCCTCATCGTGGGTGATGACAAGCAGGGTCTTGCCCTGCGCCTTCCATTCCTGCAAAAGCTGCCCGACCTGCTGCATACTGCCCAGGTCAAGGCCGCTCGTCGGCTCGTCCAGTAAGATCAGCGGCTTGTCGGACAGCATGGCCGCCGCTACGACGACCCGCTGCTTCTGCCCGCCGGAAAGGCTCATCGGGTGGCGGTCCGCCAGACCGTCCAGCCCCAGCGCCTGCAAAACGGCGTCGCACCGCTCCGGGTGGGCTGCGCCGAGCAGCACCTCCTCCCGCACGCTGTCGCTGAACAGCTGATAGTTCACATCCTGCATGACAAGGAAGCTGCTCCTGAGCCGCTCCCTTGCGTTGGCGGGTCTGCCGTTCCGGCAGATTTTGCCGCTGACCGGCTCCAGCAGGCCGCAGAGCGTGCGGGCCATCGTCGATTTGCCGATGCCGTTGCGCCCCATCAGGCCGACGATCTCACCGGCGGCAAAGCTCATATCGGGCAGGGTGCGCAGCGGGTGCTTTTTGTCGCAGCCCAGCGTGACGCCCTCCAGCGTGAGCACCGGCGTGCCGGGGCATCGTGCGCTCTGCTTTGCGCGGATTCCGGCGCGGCAGTCGTCCAGCGTGCGGGCGCGCAGACCGTACCCGGCCAATGTGTCCGCAGGCAGCGCGGCAAACTCCGCAGCGGACCACTGCGCGGCCAGGCGGCCCGCCGCAAAGAAGAAATACCTGTCCGCCAGATCGGTGATCCAGGCAAGGCGGTGCTCCGCCAGCACAACGGTCACGCCCTGCCGCTTCATCACGGCGATCATATCGTGCAGCTGCGCGATGGCGGCGGCGTCCAGGTTGCTCGTCGGCTCGTCCAGCACCAACAGACGCGGGCCGAGCATACAGGCCGCCGCGAACGCGACGCGCTGCTTTTCCCCGCCCGACAGCTTGAAAACGTTGCGATCCATCAGCGGGCCGAGCTGGAACTGTTCGACGACCTCGTCCACGCGGCGGCGGATGGCCTGCGGCTCCATGCCGGCGTTCTCACAGGGGAAGGCCAGCTCCGCCGTCGTGTCCACGTTGAAATACTGGGTCTTGGGGTTCTGGAACACGCTGCCGACCTGCGGCACATAGGCTTCGATGGCGGCCTCGCCCGCGGCCAGCCCCGCCGCCGTGCAGCGGCCTGTCAGGGTGCCGGGATAAAATTCCGGGGAAAGGCCGTTCAGCAGATGGGTGAACGTCGTCTTGCCGCAGCCGCTCCGGCCACAGAGGACGACGCATTCCCCGGGCTGCACCGTCAGCGTGACGTCCTGCAGGGCGGGGGAGGGGGCACTTTGATAGGTAAAGCTTGCGTTTTCGGCTTCGATCACAGCAGCGTCACCACCTTCCAGAGCAGGGGCAGCGTGCAGAGCGCGGGATAGAGGAAATCCCACGCGGTCAGCCGCAGCTCGGTCATGCAGGTATGCCGCCCCGGCAGGCCGATGCCCTTTGTCAGCGCGGCGGCGGAAAGATCCTGCGCCACATTGTTGCTGTTCATCAAAAGCGGCATCAGGATGTATTCCAGCGACTGCACGGGATGGCGCAGCAGCGCGCCGCGGCCCGCGGCAATGCCCCGCAGGGCCATGGCCGCGCGGATGTGGCGGTAATCCTCGCCCACGGTGGGAAAGAACCGCACGACGACGGCACAGGGGATGATGATGCTCTCCGGCAGGTGCATCCGGCGCAGCGCGGCGGTCAGCTCCCCGACTGTCGTCGTTGAAAACGCATAGGCGCCGGTGATGATGCAGGGCA